>ERZ1643249.3492-NODE-3492-length-13815-cov-5.565044_pt1 | contig 13815 bp, 12 predicted proteins | sample MGYA00579263_ERZ1643249 | MGnify/ENA primary metagenome ERZ1643249 (study PRJEB29033, sample SAMEA4952264) | chicken gut metagenome | biome: Broiler Chicken; feature: Gastrointestinal Tract; material: Caecum | place: Ireland | collected 2018 | study: Broiler...
TTCCTTTAAGAAAACCAAAAGGAAAAGATAAAACAAAGGGATACGTTCATATAATGACAACAAATGAATTTACGTCTTTAGCGAGTAGAATTGTACAAAATAATTATAAAGACGCTTGGAAGTCTTTTGTATTATGGGCTGCTGAAAAATATAAATTTGAAAATTGGAATTTAGAAAAAGCAAGGATAACAGTATCTTGGTATTGGGAAAATAATCGTAGACACGATATTGATAATGCAAGCTTTTGTTTAAAATTTATATTAGACGGGTTAGTTGCAGCACATACAATAATAGATGATAAATTTGGAATATTAGAGATTGTATTAGATTGTGAACATAGAGTAGATAAAAATAATCCGAGAACGGAATTTTTAATAGAGGAAGTAAAGTAATTGCCGCTTGCGGCAAAACTAGAAATTTTAGAAAGGAATGGTATTATGAATAAACCAATAATATTATTAATTAGTGCAAAAGCACAACACGGAAAAGATACATTTGCTTCTGCTTTTCAAAGAGAGGCAAAAAATGAATTTGGATATAGAACTCTAATAATAAAATATGGAGATATATTAAAATATGTTTGTGAAAAGTACTTTAATTGGAATGGAGAAAAGGACGAAGTAGGTCGTCAAATATTGCAACAAGTTGGAACAAATCTTTGTAGAAAAAATAACCCAGATATTTGGGTAAATTGTGTAATTGAAGTAGTAAAAGGACTAAAAACAGAATATGATTTTGTGTGTATCCCAGATGTACGCTTTCCAAACGAAATAGAAGCTTGGGAAAATACAGATATGTTTACTTTTACTATTAGACTAACAAGAGTCAATGAAGACGATACTCCTTTTGACAATGGTTTGACAGAAGAACAAAAACAACATCCAAGTGAAGTAGCATTAGATACATATAAATTTAATTATGAAATTTGTAATAAAAATATAAACGACATAGATGCTGCAGCGCAAATAATTCTAAACGATATTATAAAAATAGATAAAGAAAACTAAAAAATAATAGGAGGGAAACGCTGTGGCGCAAAGAAAATTTAATCTTTTTTACATATATAAATTTAACTCAGATTTTCTTGTTAAAAATGCAATGGGAAAAGATATGAAATATACTATAAACCAAGCTAGACAAGATTTAAACCTTGTATCCTTGGCAGACAATCAAGTTTTTCAATTTCTTAGAAAAATAAAAGGTGTTGAATTTAACAGAAATAAATTAGATGAAATATATAAAAAAAGAAATGACGAAAAATCTTTACCAAAATTAAAACAAGATATCTCAAAAATAGAACAATGTCAAAAACAAATAGATGAAATTCTTTTTGTTCCAGACATTATAACAGTAAAAATGAAAAACAAACAACATTACAAAGATTTAATTAAAAACGGATTTAGTATAAATGGAATTAAGTTTGTTAGGTTAGTTTGTACAGCAGCTTATTTAAGAAGAAATACAGTAGGATTTATTAACGAAAAATATTTCAAGCAATTAAATGAAATATTAATGTGTGGATTGGATGGAAAATTAAAGGAAACTAACTTGGGGAAATATAGTGCTTATTATGGCTTGTTTATGAGTGCAACAAATCAAGTATCTACTCCAAATGTTTGTGTTATAAACGATTATGAGACAGACTTAAAAGACCAAATAGTCAATTATATAACAACAGACGAATTTGGGAACGAAATTATCGAGGAAAGAACTATGGATTTACCAATGAACTGGTTTGATGGGCAAGGATTAATTAGTCCAAGAATGGCAGAAATTTGGAGAAATGACTTAGGATTAGATTATTTGCCATCAGGTTTTATTGTTAGAAGTGCGTATATAAAAGGACTTTGTGTCCCTTTTGATTTTCATAAGTTTGCCAAAGAAGTCGCCTTTACAGATATTATAAAAGATGTTTGGGGAGTAGAATATAATATTGATGATATTGATGTTATACTAACTGTATCACAGTTTAAAATGTGGAAAATGTATGAAAATTGGCAAGATTATCTTTACTATTTTAATAAGTATGGACATTCTTGGGGAGTGTCTAGAGTAAATAAAGAATATGATGACGAATTTGTTTTGACAAACTATCAATACTTACAAACATTAAATTTAAGTAAAGATGACATCAAAGAATTAGCTAAGCCAACAATAGATTGGATAAATAGTATCGGAGAAGGAGATTTAATGAATGTTCTACTATATTTAATGGGAGGTAGAAATGACAATAACGAAGATGGAGCAGAGCAAATCTTTAGTGAAGTTCAAATGGATTTTGTAAAAGCTTTAACATTAAATCCAGAGTTATTAAAAGACGAATATGTAAAGTCTCAAATACTTAAAACATTAAAAAGAAAAATAAAAGATGCAAAAATTGGAAGACTATGGGTAAGAGGTAATTATAGTTTTCAAATTAGTGACCCTTATGGGTTAGCTCAATGGGCTTTTGGGGTGAATGTAACAGGATTATTAAACTCTAATCAAATGTATTGTGATTTTTGGAATAAAAGAACTGATAATGAAAAAATATTATGTAGCAGGAGTCCTTTAGTTCATAGTTCAGAACATCTAATTAGAGATTTAGTTTCTTCTAAAGAGATGGAAAAATGGTATAAATATATATGGAGTGGAATAGTAAATAGTATTCACGATATGGCTGTTGTAAATATGTCAGATAGTGATTATGATGGAGACATAATTTTTAGCACAGATAATCAAATTATGATAGACTCTGTAATGCCTAGTCCTCCAGTAACTTATGCAAAAAGAAAAGCTCCAAATCAGAAACTAACTCAACATAATCTAGTTATAAACGACTTGAGAGGATTTGGTAGTCAAATAGGACAAATTACAAATGTTGCTAGTTCTATTATTGGGAAACAAGCAAATTTTGAAAAAGGGTCTCCTGAATGGGAAGAATTAGAAAAAAGAGTAAGACTTATGAGAAAGATACAAGGGGCGGAGATAGATGCAGCAAAAGGATTAGCAAGAATTCCTATGCCAAAACATTGGACACATAAACAAAAAATAGATTATGAAAATGATACAGAGGAAGAAATACAAAAAAAAGAATTTGAAAATAGAATAGTGGTTGACAGAAAACCATATTTTATGAGTTACATATATCCTCAGTTACAAGAAGATTATAAAAAATATGTCAAAAAACATAATGCAAAATGTCAAAGATATGTAGGAGCAAATGTAAATCAAATCTTTAAAAAAATGGAAAGAACAGATGAAGAGAAAAAGTTGATATATCAATATAACAAATATATGCCAGTAATGAAAAATAATTGTATAATGAACGAATTATGCTCTTTAATTGAAGAGGTAGATTTTGATTTAAAATACTTTAAAAAGAAAGAAACTTTTGACTGGACAATATTATTGAATAAAGAGTATGAAGTAAAAAGAAGAAGCGCATTGTATGCGAGAATTACAGATATATTACAAAGATATAAGGATACACAAGATAATTTAGCATATAGTGTAAATGCCTTAATGGATGTTTCTATGTCATCAAAAGAATTAGATGAATATATAAAAGAAATGAAAAACATAAATCAAATGTTCTTTTTGGAAAAAGAAGTCGAGCACATTGGGCTTCCAAGAGAAGAGATATATAATTATTTCGTTGATTTGATATATACTAAATTTAAAAAAGGATATCATATTTTATGGAATATTTTCCCAGACCAGATTTTTAAGGCAATTAGTTTAGGAAAAATGATATATCCTGTAAGAGATGAAAAAGGAGAATATGTATATTTTGGAGAAAAATATTCATTTAAGGTAGTGGATTTAGATTTAAGTGGAGAGGGGAATGGATAGTGATTATTTTTGATGAAGTAAAATACGCAGAAAACATAATCCAAAATGGATGTAGTAAAAAATATATCTTAGTAGACTTTAAAATACTTGCAAAATATTTTTTACAATATAAAAAATACTCAGAAGAAAAAACTATGGAAGAAATGTTAAATCTGCTTAAGAATAGACAATCAATTATTCCAATTAACTTTTTGCCATTAAAAATACAAGCTTCAATAAAATACGCAAAAAATGAGTCTTTGAAAAAAAGTGAAGCAATTATTGTAACAGCAGGAGAGCTAGAGGAAATAGACAAACTACCAAAGCATCTTAAAGAATTGGCTTTTATATACCTTTTTCTTATGAAATGGAATAAAGAAAACGATGGTTTTTTTGCAGATAAAAGTGATATTAAAAAACTTTTAAAACAAACTAATATAACAAATACTAAGTTAAATATATATGACGGAGAACTAGAAAGATTAGGTTTTATTAGTTTTATAGATTATAGAAGAAAAGAAAAAATTGTCGTAAAAGAGATAGATGAAAATCCTATAGAAAAATTAAATATACTAGATTTCGAAAATGCCGTTTTATATTATAGGAAGTATTGTGGGAAAAAAGTAATTGAATGTATAGATTGCAATTCTTTAGTTGAAGTAAGAAGTAATAGACAAAAATATTGTAAGGTTTGTGCAAAAAAACACAAGGTAGAACAAAATAAAATTAGTAGAGAAAATATAAAAAATAGACAATATTAGTTTTATGTAAGTGAGGAAATTAGAAATAGTCAAAAACCATAGATTTTATTGGGAAAAATGAGATACCATCATTTTTTCCAATAATGAATAGAAAGTAACCGCAATTTTAGAGTAGGCACCAAATTTTAAAAATATTTTATAGAAAGGAGCCAAGATTATGGCAAAAGCAAATATTGTAGAAAAACATTCATTAACAGTACAAGGAGTTCTAACATTTAGAGATGGAAAGGTAATACTAGATGTAGAAGATTTAGGAGGAAGAGACCTAGCAAAAATGTTAGAATCATTTAAAGGAGATTTAGTAAAAATAACTGTAAATAAACAAGAAGAATCTTTAGAGGAAGATGCAGCAGTTGTTTTACAAGAAGACTAAAAGAGAAAAAGGTGATTTTAGAAAATGGGAATAGGAAGAGAAAAAGATGAAAACTTATTAGAATATAAAATAAGGATATGTAGTGAAAGAGAACAATTAGGTTTAACTTGGGATGAAGTTGCTCAAGTTCTAAATGAAGAATTTGGAGAAAATTTTGGAGAATCAAAATATAGAAAATGGTGGTATGCATTTCAAGAAGGAATGCACTATATAAAAACTTTAGAGTTAGAAAGAGAACAGGCAGTTGAAGAATATATAGGACATCAAAAAAAAGACTTCCAAATTTTAAAAAATGGAGAGCAAGCCTCTACAGTTTTATGTAAATTGTCTGACGAACAACTTAAAGACCCAGACTACATATTAAAAGTTCACGGATATGATTCAAATTCTTGGGAGTTAACAAGTGCAAAACAAACAATATGGAATAACAGTTTAGATTCTGAATTATATAGTTCTAAAATAACTGTTAAACCAAGAGTAGGATTTAATTGGAGTGAAGAAAATATAAAAAATATTTTTGAAAAGCTCAAAAAACATACAGAATTTAGTGTTTCAGATTATGTAACAATTCTTGGAAAAAATGAAGAGCCTCCAATTCGAGACAAGATGCTATTAATTGGTATTGCAGACTTACACTATGGATTGCTAGCAAAAGATAATCTTAGTGAAGAATATAATATGAAAATTGCAAAAGAAAGATTTAATGATATTATCTCAGATGTAATAAAAAGGAAATCTAGCGATAAAAGTATCGAAAAGGTTGTTCTGTTAATAGGAAATGATTTTTTAAGTGCAGATAATGTTCAAGGAACAACTTCTCGTCATTTTACACAACAAGACCAAGAAACAAATTGGTATGAGATTATTGAGTCTGCAACGGAAATGTTAATAGAAGAAATAGACAAGTTAAGATTCTTTTTTCCTAGTGTTGAAGTAATTAATGTAAAAGGAAACCACGATGAAATGAGTACATTTGGAATTATGCAAACATTAAATGCATATTACAGAGGTCATAATGCTATAACTATAAATACAAGTTGTAGATTTAGACAGTATGTAAGATATGGAACAAGTTTAATTGGACTATCCCATAACGAAAGAGTACAGGACGTATCTAAGATAATGGCAGCAGAAACAGGAATAGATTTTGGGGAATGTAAATACAAACTATTTTTAATGGGACATCTTCATAAACAACAGCTTTTAGAAGATGATTATGGAGTGGATATAAGAAGATTGTCTTCTGTTGTTGGAGCTAGTGCTTGGACATCTAGTCAAGGTTATTGTGGAACAAATAAAATGAGTCAAACTTTTATTTTTGATAAAAATAAAGGATTAATAGAGGTAATGAATAGTATTGTTGAATAAAAATAAAAAGGAACGTATAGATACTGATAATACGTTCCTTTTTTGTAAACAAACATACTTATGACATAACTTTTAGTCCTGTCATAAGATATAGTAACATATATTAAAGAAAAAGTCAAGTGTTTTAAAAAAATATCTGTGTAAGTCAACAGCAGACGGCGAGTTTTGGGAACTCGAGGTAGTAGGGGCGGCACCTACCACAGATACCAAAATAAAAAATGATGCTGAAAAGGAGAGAATAATAATGGATACATATTATATGAAAAAACCAGTTGTAGTATCAAGTTTCCAATTAGGATATCAAGATATGCCATTATGGTTTCAAGAAGCAGTCGCAGATAATAAAGTAAATAATATAGATGCTTTTTTGGCATCAGCAAATGAGATAATAAAGATTAAAACTTTAGAAGGAGTAATGTCTGCAAAAAAAGGAGACTGGATTATAAAAGGAATAGAAGGAGAAATCTATCCTTGTAAAGATGAAATCTTTAAAGCAACTTATGATTTTGTTAATTTAAGACATATTAAAGTTGGAGATAATTTGGCAGGAAAAACTATTTATATAGGGGAAACGAACTATTTAGGGAACAAAATAGAAGATGTTATAGTTATAGATGAAAGTCATAAAATAGTTACAGAAAAAGATGTTAATGGATATGTAACAAAAATGAAATTGATAGACAATAATGATGAAACAGGAACAACTATGATATTGTATGAGAATGGAAAAAGAACTTTAGATAGAGTAATAGCCCCTCAAACATTTGGAGAAGTAACCGAAATTAAAGAAAACAGTATTGCATACGAAATATTAAGAATTGAAGAATAGTTGTAGAAGGAGTTTTAGATATGGTTACAATTTTCAAAATATGGAATAAAGAGACTGGAAAATGTTTGATAGGGACAACAAGAAAAGACTTAAATTATGCTTTAAAGTTGTGGATGAATAATTGTACAAAGAAGCAGTTTCAAAATTATTCAATAACAGAAGATTGTAAAGAATATGGAAAAAATGCTTTTAATATTGAATCTTTATGTACCTGTGAAAATGCAGGAGAGGCATTTGAGATTGCCGATTCGTATATTGTACAACTTAATACATTAGAACCATATGGATATAACAAGAGTTTTACTGGGATAAGAAAAAAAAATCCAAATTACTATAATGATATGGGGAAAGAAGAAAAAGAAAAGGTAATTAAAAGTGAAATTTCAGATGAAGCAAAAGAAATTATTAATGTAGATTTTAGAAAAAAATCGGAATTAATAAATAAATATGGTATTACAGGGTTGTCAAAAAATTCTGTACCACAAATTTTTGCAGAGCGAAATACAATTGAGGCATTAAGAAATTTAGCGGATAAACTTGAGAAATACGGAAGTAATGAAATATATGAATTTGTTCCAACAGAACTTAATTTGGAAACAAATGCTCTAAAAAAAGAATTGTTAGAATTGTTAAAGACTCCAGTAGACAAAATTTCTAAAGGAACATATATAGCAATTCCAAAAAATAACATCCAATGTCAAAGATGTAATTCTTTTAAAGACCCAAAAAAATATTTCTATAAACATCCAGATAGAAGTGTATCAAAAGATGGGTATATACATATATGTAAACAATGTATTGGAGATTTTTGTAGAGAATTATTTTCATCATATAATAGTGTGTTTTATACAATATTAGTAGTATGTCAAATAACAAATGTTATATTCGTTCAAGACGTTGCTAAAATGGCAGAGAAGTCTTGGAAAGACAGACAAGAAAAAGTTGAAGAAATTTTCAAATATTATATGTCAGAATTAAACTATGTTTGGTTAAATAGAGAAGATGCTCCGACATCAATGTTGGAATTTAGACATAGTAATTTTGAGGGAGATATATTAAGTTTTGCAGAACATCATCCAGCAACTCCAAAAGTTTTCATTAAAGAATTAAATAAAGATTTAGTAAAAAAAATAGAAGATAGTAGTGAAGCTCAACAAACAGATTTAGAAATGAAATGGGGAAAGGGATTTGAGCTTCAAGAATATAAACAACTAGAACAAGAGTATGAAAAACTAGAAAAATTTTTACCAAAGAAAACAGAACTTCATATAGAGGCTCTTAAAAAATATATAATTTATAGTTTGAAAGAAAAAATAGCATTAGCTAAAGGAGATTTAAGAGACGTAAAAGAATGGAATACTCTAGCAGATAAGGCGGCAGATAATGCACAATTAAAAATTAAACAACTTTCAGACAATTTCGGAGCAGAAGTTGATGGATTTGCAAAATTAGTTGAAGCAGTAGAAGAATATAATTCTGTAATTCCAGTATTACCAAAAGTAAGAAAAATGCCTTATGACGATATTGATTTTATTATTTGGGAAGCAGTTAATTATAATAGAAGACTAGAAGGAAAGCCAGAGACTTCATATGAAGAAGTATATAATTTCATTGATGAGGAATTAACAAAAAAAATGATAGATAAGGGATTTACAGAAGAGGAAATAAAAAAAGAAAAAGAAAAAAGAAATGCAACATTTAATGATTTAGCAGATAATTATATTGAACCTTTATGGATGGTTCCAGATGAAGAAGATGACGAGGATGATGACGAAGAAGGTGATTCTCAATGACAGATGAAGACGTAAAACAATCATTAAAAACTTGGAACCCTAATAATTATTCTGCAAAGAGTCCTTTAAGAAATCAATTATACTATGAACATTTTATAAAGAATGCTCATAAATATGCGGAATTAATTAGCTGGCTAAGATTTTATCCAGATGTGTATTATGACATTATTAAACCACAAGGAAAAGGAGCTATAGTTTTTGATGACCATCAAAGACTTGAGTTAAGAGTATTGGCTAGATTTTTTGATGCTTATTTGTGTATTCCACGTCGGAACACGGAAAAACTTTGGTTGACGTTTTGTATTTATATTTTTTAGCAATATTTTATCCACGGAATACAATTAAGTATTACGTCTGGAACAAAAGAACAAGCAGTTAAAATCTGGCAAGATAAACATAGAGAGGTTTTAAATTTTTATCCTTCATTAAAAAGAGAAATTGTAAAAGTTAGTTTCTCTAAAGATGATGGAACAGTAATGTTCAAGAATGGAAGCAGAGTAACATCTCTACCAATTAATCAAGCTTCAAAAGGACAAAGACGACATAGGGGAAGTATTGAAGAAAGTAATATTATTAATCACGAAGATTATGAAGATATAGTAGCTCCAGTGTTTGTAGTTCCACGTCAAACTTGTGGAGGGGTAGTAGACCCAGAAGAATTTAATGGACAGATTTGTCGATACACTACGTCTGGATACAAAAATAGTGATGAATATAATGTTATAAATAAAACAAACGAAAAAATGAAAGAACTAAAAGGTTCTTTTTTGTTTGGAGCAACTTGGAGACTTCCATACAGATATGGTAGACTATCAAGACAGGCAGTAAATTCAGCAAGAGAAAAAGATGAAACTGCATTCAGAATGAACTATTTATGTGAATGGGTTGGTTCTGTAGAAGGAGCTCTAGTTAGTGCTAATAAACTAATGCAGGCAAGAACTTTAAAATATAATGATTTATTTGATATTAAAAAGAAAGACAAAAAAGTTCAAGATGCAGAATATGTAATTGGAGTGGACGTTGCAGGAACTGGTTTCAATACAACTTCTGTTGTAGTTGCAAGAGTCGTAAAAAAGGACAATAATAAAATAGATAAAGTACAATTAGTTAACATAAATACTATTCCAACATCAGGAAACTTTAAGGATGATGCAATTTTTATAAAAAAAACATTTTATACTTATGGTGGAGATTTGGATTTAGTAAAAAGTAAGGTTAAAGCAATAATCGTAGACTCAAATGCTATAGGACAAGGTCTAACACAAGAACTAATGGAAAATCATTTTGACCCAGAAACAAACACAAATCTTGGAAGTTTTGATTTAATGTTTGAAAGTAAAATAACCAAGAAAGCAGAAAATAAAAATTCTCCAAAAATTATTTGGGATTTGATGGTACAAGGTAAACAAAATGATATTATTGTTAACTTTATAAATATGTTCAATGGAGGCTATGTTTTAATGGCAGCCACCTATGATGCTATAAAGAAAGATATTATAGATAATTTAAACAAGAGTGGAAAAAAGCAGTATGAAATTTCAGACTTTTATAAATTAAATTTGCCTGTTAGTGCAGATAGTATAGAATATCAAGCGAACCAAGTATCTGGTTTTATAAATGAGATGGCAAATTTAAAAACAGTTGTTAGTGAAGATAATAAAAGTCTAAAAGTAAAACAAATAAAAAAAAATATAAACAAAGATAAATTTTCTGCAATATCTTATGTACTATATTATGCAAAGTTATATATGGATGAAGAAGAAAAAGAGGAGGCATACACTGTAGAAGATGTAGTGTCCGTTGGTTTTGGAGGATTTAAACAAAACCTACTTTATTAAACAAAAATTTTATAAATTTTAAAGAAGGATAGGAAGGAGGATAGTTGTGGAAAAAGCAATAGAACAAGGAACAAACTTAGAAGAAACGGAAAAAATGTCTTGGGAAGAATATTATCAAGAGCTAAATAATTATGCAAGAGAACTAAAATATAAAAATGCCATAGAGATGAGAGAAGATTTGTTAGATAGAACAACAAATTATTTTGTTCAAGGAATGGAAGAAGATAAAATTAATTCTCTTGGAGGGGTAGAAAAGGCAACATATTCAATCAAGTCCGTTTTAAAGAAGTTAACTGTTGATACATTAAAAACTGCCGATTATGGTAGCTATTCTCCTATTTTTGGTGAACAATTAGTTAATGATTTATATCCTCAAAGCGTCCCATACACAAGAGAGAAAATTAGAACTCTTTTGAAGGATGCAGAAAAGAATGCTTTTCAGATAAGACAAGCAGCAGAGTACGTTAGAAATAATATTTTACAATTTGAACGTGCAGAACAATATTTTATTTCTTTGTTCTCTTTTAAATATTATTTAATACCAAAAAAAAGTATTAGTAAATTTAATGATTTAAAAAAGAGTAAAGAAAAAGTATATAAATTCTTAGAAAGTTTAAGAATAAAAGAACAATTTCCAAGAATCACAGCGGATGTTATTAAGAATGGTTGTGGTTTTTATTTATTTAGTAAAAAAGGAGATATGTTTGATTTTTTAAGGTTACCAATAGAACAATGTAGAATAACAGGGGTAAGAAGTACCTTTGGGATGTGTTTTGAAGTTGATGCATTTTATTTCCAAAGACTATATGACCTAGGAATGGTAACACCAGAAATATATTCTTATTATAAAGATTTAATTGAAGAAAAACAATCACCAGCAGAAAGAGATGATAATGGAAAAGTTAAAAGGGATGAGAATGGAGAAATAAAAAGAAGGAAAGTAAATAAATCAAATGATAGAATATTTATTCCAATTTCTCCTTTACACGGTTGTTGTATTACAGCAGACCCATACAAAGGAACAAAAGTTCCTTTATTGTCCGCATTACTTCCAGATTCTCTTGATATTTTGGAATACAAAAATATACAAAAGCAAAAATCTATACTTGAAACTTGGTGTATAATTCCACAAGTAATTCCATATGAGGATGTGGAAAAACCAAAAGTTCCACTACAATTAGCAAAACAAACAATTGCTATGTTACAATCTGCATTACCTCAAGGAGTAGTTACATTTAGTACTCCTTTGGAAGTTCAAAATCCAATTACATTACAAAGTTCAAATACACAAGAAAATATTACTGGATTAGGAGAACAAAATTTCTTTAGTGCAGTTGGTATTGCAGGAAATGTAATGGGAGTTGGAGAAGCAAAAAATCAGGCAGTATTGGATTTTTCTAATCTTACAGATTTTGGTTTTGTAAGTTATTTATATAGACAATTTGATAGTATAGTCAATTTATTAATAATGATATATGTTAATGAAAACGATTGGAAGATTAAGTTTTTTGGAAATACATATAGACACGAAAAAGAGGTAAAGGATGCGTCATCTATGTTCTCAACTAATAACTTGCCAGCAGAATATTTAGGTGCAAATTTAGGATTTGAGCCACAAGAATTTGAGTATATGCTTGAATTAGGAGACAAATCAAAACTTAAGGATTTAATGAAACCTCTTGTGAGTCAATTCCAACAAAGTAGCAACCAAAGCGTTTCAAATAATACAAAAAAAGACAATTCTAATTCTAATGCACAGACAGCATCTGATGGAGGAAGACCAGAACTAGATAGTGATGATTTAACTGATAGCGGAGAACAAGCAAGACAAGATGAGACAAATGCAAATAGAAAAGGAATGTAATATTAGATAAAGGAAGAGGTAAATATGTATATAGAAAATTGGAAAGAATTACCAAAAAACGAAGTTTATCTTTGTTTTAGTTTGCCACTTTTTAGATTCCTTGAAAAAAATGAAATCTATCCAATTGCGAAAGAAGTTCATAGAACTACAGGAAAGGTTTTTACTGTATTTATAAAAGGGGATAAATTGCAAGGATTATTGGAAGAGTGGACAAAAAATAGACCAGTAAAATAAAAATATAAAGAGGATGGGGGATAGTTTTATGGCAAAAACTATGAATTTTGAAGTAGAAAACTATAACGTCCGTGAAGCAAATGATTCATATGCTATAGTAAGAGCATATGTGGTAAATGTTGGAAAGAATAACAACCAAACAAATTTTGAGAAAGAAAATATTGAAAGAGCAATCCCTTCAATTTTGAATGTTCCTTTAATTGGTATATATAGTCCAATCAAAGATGATTTCAAGTCTCACGCACACAATGAGGGAGAAAAAAGACAAACATATGCAGTTGGTGTAGTACCAGAAAGTGCAAATCCTCATTTTGAAGTATTAGACAATGGATTAGAATATTTAGTTGTTGATATGGTTGTTTGGAAAAATTATTTCCCAAGCTTTTTTAATAGAATGGCTCAAAATGAAGAAGATGGAAGAAAAACTACAATTAGTATGGAAATTAGTGCAAATATGAAGACAGCAAAGAAAATGGAAGATGGTACACTAAACATTATTGATTTTAAGTTTTGTGGAATTTGTCTTTTAGGAAATGATGTAAATCCACGGAATTCCAGATGCAGGACTAAAAGTTTTAAAATTCGAAGAAGGAAAAATAGAAATTACAGATAAAATGTTATTCGAAGAAATGGTAAAAAATACAGATGATATATTAAAAAAATATAACGAAATGTATGACCAAGAGATAATTAAAAAAATCGACAAGGACACTCTTGCTGAACAAAAAGTTGATATAGAAGTTCAAGAAGGAAACGAAGTTAACGGACAAGAAAATGTATCAGATGAACATTTCAGTAAAGAAGAAATGGCAATATTAAATAGAGTAATAAAAGAAGAAATAGATGCAGATAAATCTTATATAGAAAAAGCAGAATTGGTTGACAATGAAGCTATTGCTGATATGTTTAGATGTATCGCAAGAGAAGAAGTACAACATCAAG
>ERZ1643249.3494-NODE-3494-length-13807-cov-5.104421_pt1 | contig 13807 bp, 13 predicted proteins | sample MGYA00579263_ERZ1643249 | MGnify/ENA primary metagenome ERZ1643249 (study PRJEB29033, sample SAMEA4952264) | chicken gut metagenome | biome: Broiler Chicken; feature: Gastrointestinal Tract; material: Caecum | place: Ireland | collected 2018 | study: Broiler...
AAAAAGGTTAGCCTCTCGTTTTGTTGTTCTGGCCTATTTTGCAACAGGCCCTTGTTTTTATCCCGCTGTTCTGCGGTTTTTATTTTGTAAAGTACTCTACGCCGGAAAGGAAGATTTTCTGATCTTTTTCTCCATAGACGTTTTTGCAGATATTTTTCCCGATACGCTCACTGTGTGCCATTTTGCCGAACACACGGCCATCCGGCGAAGTGATGCCTTCCACCGCCATGTAACTCTCGTTCGGATTATAGGCAAGGTCATACGTCGGCTGTCCCGCCAAATCAACATACTGTGTGGCGATTTGCCCATTTCCCTTGAGCTGCTCAAACAGCTGCGGGCTACAAATAAAACGACCTTCCCCGTGTGAAATCGGGACATTATACACTTCACCGACCCGCGTATTATACAGCCACGGTGACTTTGTGGAACAAATACGCGTATTCACCATCATGGACTGATGGCGTCCAATGGTGTTAAAGGTCAGCGTCGGCGAAGCCTCCGTCATGTCACAGATCTTCCCATATGGTACAAGCCCCAGCTTAATCAGCGCCTGAAAACCGTTGCAATTACCCAGCATCAGGCCCTTGCGCACATCAAGCAGTTCCATGACCGCCTCGCTCACCTGCGGGTTGCGGAAAAACGAGGTAATGAACTTCGCGCTGCCATCCGGCTCATCCCCACCGGAAAAGCCGCCCGGAATCATAATCATCTGCGCCTCGCCGATGCGTTTTGCGAAAACGGCGACAGACTCTTCGATCTGTGCGCTTGTCAAATTACGGATCACAAAGATGTCTGCTTCTGCCCCTGCCTTTTCAAATGCACGCGCCGTGTCATATTCACAGTTTGTTCCCGGGAATACCGGGATCAGCACACGCGGCTTGGCAACTTTTTCGGGACTGCGCAGCATATTTTTTCTGGAAAGGATCGGTACGCGGATCGTCGGACGCCCCACTGCCTGCGGAGCGGGCTTCACATTCTTGCTGCGGTATGGGAAGACCGGCTCCAGCACGCGTTCATATCGCTCCTGCAGCGCCCGCATATCCACAACTTCCCTTTCCGAAAGGATCAGGATATATTTCGAAATGGTTGAACCGATCACGCGCAGCCCGTCCAATTTTGCATGGCTGTCAAGCTCTAAAACAAAGCCGCCGTAAACTGGGTTGAACATCAGTTCCGCCGGGATCTTCTCCGTGAGCTTGACGCCGATGCGGTTGCCAAGTGCCATTTTGGACAGTGCTTCAGCCAAGCCGCCGAAGGACAATGCTGCACAAGCGTTTACAACGCCGGATGCGATCAAATCCTCCACACGGTCAAAAACAGCCTTTACGCTTTCGAAATCCGGCTCCCCGTTTTTGTCATATTCCGGCAAAAGCAGCGCAAGTGTATTGCCGCATTGCTTAAACTCCTGTGAAACGGCTCTCTCCGCCGTCGTCAAGGATACGGCAAAAGAACAAAGCGTTGGGGGGACGTCGATCTGTTCAAACGTACCGCTCATGGAATCCTTTCCGCCGATCGAACCGATCCCAAGCGCAATCTGCGCTTTATAAGCACCCAGCAGTGCAACCATAGGCTTGCCCCAGCGCTTCGGGTCGTTTTGTGTACGCTCAAAATACTCTTGAAATGTCAGCCAGCACTTTTTATAGCTTCCGCCTACTGCAATCGCCTTTGCAACAGACTCTATTACGGCATACATGGCGCCGTGATACGGGCTTTGCTCGCTGATATATGGATTGAATCCCCACGCCATAACAGAGCAGGTGTTGGTCTCTCCGTGCAAAACCGGGATTTTGGCCACCATTCCCTGTGTCGGCGTCAGCTGGTTTTCGCCGCCAAACGGCATCAAAACGGTATTTGCGCCGATTGTGGAGTCAAAGCGCTCCGAAAGGCCTTTTTGTGAGCAGAGGTTTAAGCTGCCCATGTGCTCCATGACATCCTGCGCAGTAACCGCGCGGCTGTGCACCGGCTTTACCGCCGCAGGGAGGATTTCCACATCTGTGTGCTTAACGGCGCCGTTAGAGTTGAGAAAACTGCGGGAAAGATCTACTATGCGAACGCCGTTCCACTCCATCGTCAGCCGGTTTGTATCGGTAACGGTAGCCACATGTGTCGCTTCAATATTCTCAGCAGACGCCAGTTCAATAAAGCGATCCATATCAGCCGCACGCACGACGCAGGCCATCCGCTCCTGCGATTCGCTGATCGCAAGCTCTGTCCCATCCAGGCCGTCGTACTTTTTAGGGACGCGGTTCAAGTCGATATGCAGCCCGTCCGCCAATTCGCCGATTGCAACGGAAACGCCGCCCGCGCCGAAATCATTGCACCGCCGGATCAAGCGGGTAACCTCCGGGTTGCGGAACAGCCGCTGGATTTTCCGTTCCTCGGGCGCGTTGCCCTTCTGCACCTCTGCACCGCATGTTTCCAGCGACTCTACCGTATGCGACTTAGACGAGCCTGTTGCGCCGCCGCAGCCGTCGCGGCCCGTACGCCCGCCCAAAAGGATGACGACGTCGCCAGGCTCCGGTTTTTCCCGTATTACGTTTTCTGCCGGGGCGGCGCCCATTACGGCGCCGATTTCCATACGCTTTGCAGCATAGCCGTCATGATATATTTCATGCACCTGGCCCGTTGCAAGGCCGATCTGGTTTCCATATGAACTATACCCTGCGGCCGCACCGGTCACAATTTTACGCTGCGGAAGCTTTCCTTCAATCGTGTCCTCAACAGCGACCAGCGGATTGGCGGCGCCTGTCACGCGCATTGCCTGATAGACGTAAGCGCGTCCGGAAAGCGGGTCGCGGATTGCGCCGCCCAAGCAGGTAGCGGCGCCGCCGAAAGGTTCAATCTCTGTCGGATGGTTGTGCGTCTCATTTTTAAACATGAGAAGCCAATCCTCCTGCTCGCCGTCGACGTCCACTTTGATTTTAACTGAACATGCGTTGATCTCTTCAGACTCGTCAAGATCCTGAAGCCTTCCCTCGCTTTTGAGCTGCTTTGCACCGAATACGGCCAAATCCATCAGCGTCACCGGTTTGTCTGTACGTCCTTTATACAGCACTTCACGGGCATCCATGTATTTTTGGAAGGTGTCACGGATATAATCGTCTGCAATTTTTACATTGTCAATTTGCGTCAGGAAAGTGGTATGCCGGCAGTGATCCGACCAATACGTATCGATCATGCGGATTTCCGTAATCGTGGGGTCGCGGTGTTCGGTGTCACGGAAGTAAACCTGACAAAACGCAATGTCATCTAAATCCATTGCCAATGCGTATTGCCTGACAAAAGCAGCCAGCTCTTCGCGGGAAAGCGAAATAAATCCCGTAAGCGTCTCGACTTCTGTTTTCACCTCATAATTTTGTTCTAACGTTTCGACTTCTTCAAGCGACGCCTCTCTGCTTTCTACCGGATTGATCAGATAGGCTTTCACTGCCGCAACTTCTTCTTCGGAAAGCGCCCCTTTGAGGATATATACGCGCGCATTGCGTACAGTCGGCCGCTCGCCTTGAACCAGCAGCTGGATACATTGCGCGCAGGAATCAGCACGCTGATCAAATTGTCCCGGCAGATATTCAATGGCAAAGACCGTCTCGTCCTCACCGCATTCCGGCAGTGTAAAGAAGACGTTGTCTACGCTTGGCTCAGAAAACACGGTCGGCTGCGCCTTTTTAAAGACCTTCTCCGACACGCCTTCCACGTCATAGCGGTTTAACAGACGGATTGACTCTATTCCCTCAATCTGCAGGGACGTGCGCACATCCGCAAGAACACTGTCTGCTTCTACGGCGAAAGGCGCCTTCTTTTCTACATAAATTCTGTAGACTGACATACTGTTTCCTCTCCTGACTTTCATTAACCTTGGTGTCCGGAAACATCGGACACAATTTCGCCCATACACGCGCCGCCTTTTACCTCCAGAAGCCGCACCGGCAGGATTTCTCCGCAGATGTCGCTGTCCGACGGCACAAAAACACGTGTATAGTTCGGCGTATAGCCGGTATATATCCCATCCTGCTGCGTTTCAAACAGCACGGATTGAACACGGTTTATCTGGGTACGCAGAAACGCTTCGTGCAGGCGGTCCGTACGTGCAATCATTTCCCGGCTCCGCGCTTCCTTGACAGACTGCGGCAGATGCCCGTCCATTTGGGCCGCGCGCGTCCCTTCCCGCACAGAATAAGCAAATACATGAACTTTTGCAAACCCAATCTCCTCTGCAAAGCGGGCGGATTCTAAAAAATCCTCGTCCGTCTCCCCGGCAAACCCCACCATGATATCTGTCGTAATAGACGGGTTATCAAACTGCGCACGGATCCGCCCGCACAACGCGGCATATTCTGCGGCTGTATAGCGGCGGTTCATGCGCTTAAGCGTACGGTCGCAGCCGCTTTGCAGTGACAAATGGAACTGGGGGCAAAACTTCTCCTGCGCTGCCATGCGCGCAAGATCCGCATCGGTCAAAAGCTCCGGCTCAAGCGATCCCAGACGGACCCGCTCAATCCCCTCGACAGCGCACGCAGCTTCGACAGCCTCCGCCAGCCGAAACGAGCCGGTTTCCTTCCCATATGAACTCAGATTGATCCCTACCAGCACCACTTCCTTATAACCGTTTTCAGAAAGCGTGCTGAGTTCGCTTTTTAACTCGTCGATCGGCTTGGAGCGCACCGGTCCCCGCGCTTTTGGTATGATACAATAGCTGCACCATCTGTCGCAGCCGTCCTCAATCTTAACAAAAGCACGCGTGTGCTCGTCAAAGCGGGATGCGCGCATCGGTTCAAAAGGCTCGCCGGCTTCATGAGGGGAAAGCATCACCATCCTACCTCTTTCCAGCAAGAGCTTTTTCACCCCATCCAATAGGGCCATACGGTCCTTTGCGCCCGTTACCAGATCCGCCTCTGTTATTTCCTCGGCCTGTTTTGGGAAAGCCTGCGGGAAGCATCCGGTCAGCACGACCGCCGCCTCAGGATGGCGGCGTTTTGTCTGCCGGACCAGCTGCTTCGTCTTTTTATCAGAAGAAGAGGTGACCGTACAGGAATTGATCAGATAGACGTCCGCCTCCTGCGAGAACGGTACAATAGAAAAGCCATCCGCCTCAAAATACTGCGAAATGACCTGTGTTTCGTATTGGTTGACCTTACAACCGAAGGTATAAAAAGCTGCTTTCATGTGTACTCCTGATCAAATCAATTCCCATTATAAGGTAAATCCAAACAAAAAATAGTTTTTTATTTCTGCTTATTTTATTCTAATTATAAAGGATTAACATGAATTTTACAATTAGCAGTTGACGAAAAAGACTTCGCCTGTTATAGTTGAAATGTAGTCAAAAACTATAAAACAAAGTTAGGGAGGTTTCCGCCATGAAATCCGTTATGATCCGTCTGAACACAATCAACGATGTAAAGCAGTTCGTCAATACTGTTTCCAAATGTGATTATGATGTCGACCTGATCTCCGGCAGGTATGCAGTCGATGCAAAATCCATCATGGGTATCTTCAGTCTGGATATTTCCAAACCGATTAAACTGGACGCCCACACCGACAATGCTGACGCTTTCTTCGCCGATATCAAAGAGTTCATCGTTGAATAACAACCGCATCGCATCATTACATACTTTATCTAAACAGCAAAATACGCTGCCATAAAAGGCAGCGTATTTTATTATCTATATCCGGCCGGTGATTCACGGCGCGCTTTTTTCGGCGCACATACAACCCGCAGCGCTGCGCCTGCGGCAAAGCCCAGAAATACGCCGGAAGTATCTGTTGAGACAACCCCTACCATCGTAAGAAACCCCTCCTTGGGGAAAACAAACCCCCAGAAGAACACCGCAAACCAAGCAAAGAGGCTCAATACAAGGACTGCCGCCGCTGCAAGGCGGGACGCTTCAGCGCATCCCTTTGCAGCGAAAGCGCCGGTCAAAACTCCAAAAACCAGATACAGGATAGGAGGCCACAGGATCATATAGATGGATATTGTATTGCTCTGCAAAAAGTTCTGCTGGATGATATAGCGCCAATATACCAAGAGATATTCCGCAAATCCCCATAAAACGGGGAGAACCAGAAACAGCAATGACGCTGCATTGGGCAGCAGCCGAATCCCGCCCTTTTTTCGCAGAAAACGGGCGACCGTTACAATGGATAAAGCCACCGTCCCGCCAAATAAAAGCGCTGTAAGAGGCCCTGCAAACGGTGCAAATGCCGGTGCTCCCTCTGTTATGCCGAATTCTGACTGGGCAAACAGGGCGCCGATGCCTAATCGGTCAAAGCGCCAAAACGGCTCCGTCTGGTTCCCGGACATCAATCCCCAAACGGAGACAAGGGCGGAAGAAACCACACCGTAAAACGCTGCGCCGTCTATCAAGCTTTCCGGGAGGAGGCGGCCAAAATACAAAAGAAGTGCCGCCGCCGCTCCAACGGCTGCGCTTGGAAGATACTGCATCAATACGCGCGCGCCGTCTACAATCATGCTTTGTACAGCAAAAACAGCTATCACCGCCAGTAAGAACAAGCCGCACAGTGCACAATCCTGTCTGTTCCGATCTGTCATCCTCTCCACCTTCCTTACTCGTCATTGAAATATGACGTATTTCGGTTTTTGCAGCGTAAACGCCCACGCTAAGGTGCCGCCGTAAAGGCCGCGCCGTCCTTATAAAAGGGAACACCTGCCGGGATACGTCTTCTGCTTCCAATAAGTATCAAAAAGGCTTTTGCAAAAGGCAAATTTAGTCGACACATTGACCGCTATTTAGACATACAAACATTTTTTACAATTTGATTATATATAAAAAAACAACTAAAGTCAACAGAAATTTTGTTATTTTTTCCCTTGGCTCGAATCCACCCCAAATAAAAAAGCACCGCATCAAAAGCGGTGCTCGTACTATTTATGCTGTGTCCCTTTACTCGGTAAAGCCATTTTCTACAAGACGGACAAGGCTGTCGACTGCCAGCTGCTCGTCAAGGCCGTCCGCAATGATACGGATATCGGTTCCGCCGACAATTCCCAATGACAAAACGCCTAAAAGGCTTTTCGCATTCACGCGGCGCTCGTCCTTTTCAACCCAAATGGAAGATTTGAACTCATTTGCTTTCTGGATAAAAAACGTCGCCGGACGTGCGTGCAGGCCAACCTGATTCTGAACTGTTACTTCTTTAACGTACATTTCAAGCTCTCCTCTTTCCCAGTATTCATCTAAAATCATATAAAAGAATTTTTTACAGTGTGTTATCATTATAAGCATTATCCGTTTTTTCGTCAACGTGTCCGATGGGAAATTCGAAGCATTCGGACGCAATTTCTGCTTTTTCGCCATATCAACCTGTTTACAAAATGTTCGCTTGTGCAGGTTTCACATAAATTTTTCAGTTCTGTCGGCACTATGCACAGATTATTTTTCTCCGTCCTGCTGCGGCCCCAACTCATACTTTATCAGGAGTTTCCGATCCGCTTTGGTCAGAGGATACCTGGCAAACAAGTCAGGGCGTTTTTGCTTTGTCCGAGCCAGCCGCTGGGCCTGCCTCCAATCCGCTATCTTTTGATGATGTCCGGATAAAAGCACCTCCGGCACCCGACGGCCGCGCCACTCTTCCGGCCGCGTATACTGGGGATATTCAAGCAGTCCGCCCATATGGCTTTCCTCCTCATAGCATTCGCTGGCGGCCAAAACGCCGTCGCACATCCTTGCCACTGCATCGGCCAGGACAAGCGCCGGCAGCTCCCCGCCCGTCAGCACATAATCCCCAATCGAGATTTCTTCGTCCACAATTTCCTCCAGTATCCGCTCATCCACGCCCTCATAATGCCCGCACAGTAAAAACAGGTTGTCCATTTTGGCCAATTCCATACATCTCTGCTGTGTCAGGACGTTTCCCTGCGGAGACATGTAGATGACGTGCGGGCGCTTACCCAGCTTGGCGCAGACATCTGTAAAACAGCGTTGAATCGGTTCCGGCTGCATCACCATCCCTTTTCCGCCGCCATATCCGTAATCGTCCACACGCCCATGCCGGTCGGTCGTATATTCCCGAATATTGTGGCAGGCAAATGCAATATACCCCGCCCGGCGCGCACGTCCCAAAATACTTTCGTTCAATACTGTTTCACACATTTCAGGGAACAGCGTCGCAATATCAATCCGCATCGTCAAAAAGCCCCTTCATCGGCCGGATCCGCATAATCCCCTTTTCAACATCTGTCTCCTCCACCACCTGGCGGATCGCAGGGATCAGCGTTGTTTTTCCATTTTTCGTGATGTGATAAACATCGTTTGCGCCGGTCTGACTTACATCGGAAAGCAAGCCATATTCGACGGCAGGATCATCCGCATCAATTACCCGAAGGCCGATTAAATCCTGAACAAAAAAAGTGCGCTCCGGCAGCGTCACGTCCGCACGCGACATATATAAAACCTTCCCCCGCAGGGCATTTGCGGCCTCTATAGTATCCACGCCGCTGAGTTTCAATATCACAACATTTTTCTGCGGACGGGCCTTTTGAACAGTCAGTTTTTGTGCGCCTTCTTCAAAATATAGGCTTGAAAGCGACATAAAAAAGTCCGGGGAATCACTCCACGGCAATACGCGCACTTCCCCTTTCAATCCGCAGGTTGAAACGATCTTTCCAATTTCCAAAAATTCTTTTTTCACAGGGCTCCTCCGTTTTCTGCTTTGATACGCAAAAACGGGAAGCATTGCTTCCCGTTTCCTCTTTTTGGTTCAGTCAATCTCCACCGCACAGCGCTCGTTAATGCGGGAGGAACCGGCGCGCATAACAATGCGGATCGCCTTAGCAATGCGACCCTGCTTGCCGATCACTCTTCCCATATCATCGGGCGCAACGTGCAGATGATATACGACCACGCCTTCCTCGGTCGGCTCGTCGACTGTGACGTTTACGGCGTCCTTGTCCACAACCAAACCTCTTGCGATAGCTTCAAGCAATTCCTTCATGCAAACATCCTCCGTATTTTCCGCCGAAAGCACAGCAATTACAGAGCACCGTTGTCTTTGAGAATCTTTTTGACGGTATCGGTCGGCTGTGCGCCGTTTTTGATCCATTCCTTCGCCTTGTCCGCGTCAACCTTGACGACAGACGGATTCTTTGTCGGGTCATAGTAACCGATCTCTTCGATAAATCTGCCGTCTCTCGGATATCTGGAATCTGCAACAACAATACGGTAAAACGGAGCTTTTTTCGCACCCATGCGGCGCAGTCTGATTTTTACTGCCATTCTATAGCACCTCCTGATTTCTTCATTGTGTTATATTTCATCCCGTGTGAACGGGTTGAAAAGCTTTGTTTAAAACGGCATACCCGGGAAGCCGCCCATACGGCGTCCCTTCCTGCCTTTCATCCCTTTTCCGGAAAATTGCTTCATCATTTTCTGCATCTGTTCAAACTGCTTCAGCAGCCGATTGACATCCTCCACTTTCCTGCCGCTGCCGGCTGCAATGCGGCGCTTGCGGGATGGGTTGATAATCGCTGGTTTTTCTCGCTCCTGCGCCGTCATGGAGGTAATCATCGCCTCTATATACACAAGCTGCTTGTCGTCAATATCCATATCCTTTATTTTCCCGCCCACGCCCGGGAGCATGGAGAGCACCTGTTTCATGGAACCCATGTTGCGGATTTGATGCATCTGCTCTAAAAGGTCATTCATATCGAAGCTGTTCTGCTTCATTTTAGCAAGCATTTCATCAGCTTTTTTCTCATCCAGCGCATTCTGCGCCTTTTCGATAAGGGTTAATACGTCGCCCATTCCCAAAATGCGGGAAGCCATGCGTTCCGGATGGAACGGTTCAATATCATCCAGCTTTTCGCCCATACCCACAAACTTGATTGGCCGGCCTGTAACCGCTAAAACAGACAGCGCCGCGCCGCCGCGGGTATCGCCGTCGAGCTTGGTCAGCAGGACAGAATCGATGTCAAGCGCCTCATGGAATGCCTCTGCGACATTCACGGCATCCTGGCCGGTCATGGCGTCTACTACCAGCATGATTTCATTCGGCGACGTTTCCGACTTGATATCCTTAAGCTCTCCCATCAGCGTCTCATCGATGTGAAGACGTCCCGCGGTATCGATAATCACAATATCGTTGCCATGGTCTTTGGCATGCCGGATTGCTTCTTTTGCTATTTTAACCGGCTTTCCCTGTCCCATTTCGAACACAGGGGCACCCGCTTTTTCTCCGACCACTTTGAGCTGCTCAATAGCCGCCGGTCGATATACGTCGCATGCAACAAGCAAGGGACGGTGCCCGTCTTTTATAAAATATTTTGCAAGCTTTGCAGCGTGCGTCGTCTTGCCTGCGCCCTGCAAGCCGCACATCATAATGACCGTCGGTGGTTTTGAGGCAAAGGCGATCCGCTGGTTTTCCCCGCCCATGAGCGCACAGAGCTCTTCGTTTACTATTTTTACAACTTGCTGCGCGGGCGTCAGGCTTTCCATCACTTCCGCGCCGACGGCGCGTTCACTTACAGACTTTACAAAATCCCGCACAACCTTATAGCTGACGTCTGCTTCAAGCAGCGCCAGCTTGACCTCGCGCATCGCTTCCTTTATATCAGACTCAGTCAGTTTGCCTTTTTGCCGGAGCTTTTTAAACGCTCCGGCAAGCTTGTCGGAAAGAGATTCAAATGCCAAAGCGGTCCACTCCCCTTTACGTATTGGTTTCCAAATATCTTCGGACTATATTTTTAATCTGTCCGATATCGTCGCTTACCGCACGGGAGCGATATCCCGTGCTGTTCTCCCGGTCAATCCGGTCGGCCACATAGCCGATCTCCTGAAAAGCCTTGATTGTATCAATATAGGTTTCAAACATATGGAGTTTATCTTCCAAATCATAAAGAAAAACTTCGCCGCGCTTAATCGAATCGCGCACGCCCTGCCGCGTAATATTCTGAAGCTCGGCAATTTCGCTTAAAGAGAGATCCTGATTATAATAGAGGTCAATCGCGTCACGCTGTTTATCCGTCAGCATTGCACCGTAGAAATCAAGCAGCACTGCAACGTCAAGATTTTTACTCATCCGGCTCCCTCCCCGCAATGTTGTAAAGCGCTTAAACTTTACAAGTGGCTATTATACCGGAAAGCGCAGAAAAAGTCAAGGGGGAAAGCCCAAAAAACAAACGTTTTTTAGCCCGCTGTCCCGCCGCGCACCGGCCGCGCAGCTCTATACGTGCCCGAAAGCTTCCGGGCAATCAAAAACTTTGTTTTGATTCCTTGCTCGGTATACATTTTTTCATGTTCCGTCAGATAATTCGGAGAAAACCCGCTCTGATGCAGGTCTTGTGTCTGATACAGGATCGAAAAGCCCATCTCTTTAAAATAGCGGACAGAATCCGCAAACAGCCCATCATCGTCGGTTTTAAACCAGATTTCCCCACCGTCTTTCAAAAAAACGCGGTATTTTTCAAGCTGATACGGATGTGTCAGCCTTTTTTTGTGCTGGGAATGCTTAAACCAGGGATTGCAGAAATTGATATAAATGCGGTCGACAACGTCCTCTTCTGAAAAATCGAGTTCAATACGTGTAATCTCAATACTGGTAAGCAAAACGTTATCTACCGTTTTCCCCTGCCGGTCATACAGCGCCTGAATATTGCGGCGCGCTACCGCCAGAACATCGCTGATCAGATCAATCCCTATAAAATTGATTTCCGGCCGGCAAGATGCAAGTTCAGCAAGGAAGCCGCCTTTTCCGCAGCCAAGCTCCATATACAGCGGCTGCTTTTTGGGGAACTGCTCTGCCCATCTTCCCCGGTTCTGCGCAGGTTCTTTTATAAAATAAGGGCATGCCGCAAGCTCCGGGCGCGCCCACTTCTTCGCTCTCATCCGCATAGTACAGCGTCTCCGCCTTCCTTTGAAATTTGTCCGCCTGCTATCTTAGCACGAATCCTGTCCAAACGCAAGGACGGCGGCACGTTTTGCCTTGCCGAAGCTGGGCGCCTGTATTATAATAAAAGGAAAGAAGCGCTGTCTTTTGACAAAGACGGCGCCGCACGAAGTTGTTTTTTCTTCATACGTTTTCTACCGCTAATCAAAGACAGGAGGCCTCCTATGCAGCAGCCGCAGTATATTACCTTTACATTAGAAAAACAAAAGCACATCGCACTGATTGCGCACGATGGGAAAAAGAAAGAGCTGATCGAATGGTGCAAAGCCAATCAAGAAATTTTAAAGCATCACTTTCTCTGCGGGACCGGTACTACCGCAAAATTGATTGCGGATTATACCGATCTCCCCGTCCGCGCATACAACAGCGGCCCGCTTGGAGGCGACCAGCAGATCGGCGCTAAAATTACGGAAGGGCAGGTCGATTTTGTCATTTTCTTTTCCGATCCGCTCGAAGCGCAGCCGCACGATCCGGATGTAAAAGCGCTTTTGCGGATTGCACAGGTTTATGATATCCCAATCGCAAATAACCGCGCAACAGCCGATTTTCTAATCACCTCCAAATATATGGATACAGAATACGAACATAAAGTGATGAATTTTAAAGAAAGCATTGCGCAGCGGGTCTCAGCGCTGATGCAGGAAGACTAAAACGCTGCCCGCAGGCACAGCCGACAACAAGCTGCATGTTATCCCCGTATTGTGCGTGTCGTTTCATAAAAATGCAGGACATTCGTTTTCCAATTTCCTGCTTTTGTCTTGACAGAATGGTAATTTCGCCGTATAATCAGTTTAGTTAAATGACATTACGAAAGCGGGGAAATACTATGCCGGCGGGAAATCAGACGCTGCTGAAGCGAAACAATCAACGAGCCATCACCAATTATATCATTGAGCACGGTCCGATTTCCCGTGCCGACTTATCCAAGCGCCTAAAAATCAGCAAGCCTACCGTATCAGCCAACGTCACCGAATTAATTGAAATGAATCTCTTGCAGGAGATTGGCTTTTGCGAAACGGATATCGGAAAAAAGCCAATGCTGGTGGACTTCAACAAAAACGTGCAGTATGTGCTGGTTTTGGATTTTATCAGCTATATTTCCCGCGGGAAAGTCCCGATTGCGGTTTGCAATCTTTACTGTGAACCGATTTTTATCGACACGATTTTCCTCTCCCCCTGCTTTACCGGGGAGGAAGTGCGCACGGTAGTGACCAAAACAATCCGTGAGCTGTTTTCTCAAAACAAGATCGTCCCGGAACAGGTCGGTAAAGTGGTGCTCACCGCGCCAACGGTCTGTTACGATGAAAACCATGTACCGCTCGAGTGCCGCAACCATGAATTCATCAATTTGGCCGAACTGTTCCAACCGGATTTTGCCGGTAAGATCGCCGTCAAAAACGATATCAATCTCGCTGCGATCGGGGAAAAGCATTTCGGCGTCGGAAAAGAGGCGGACAACCTCTTTTTTGTCTGGGCCGGTTTGGCTGTTGGCGGCGGCTTGATTTTAAACGGCGAAATTTATGAGGGCTATACGCTGTATGGCGGCGAGCTTGCCTTTACGACCGTTTACGATACTGTCTTAAACAAATATATGTTTTTGCAGGATCTGACCTCTATGGACGGGATCCGCGCCTATATCGCGGCCAGAAAAGAGGCCGCCGCCGCTTCTTCTATCGCAAAGCATCTTTTGGACGATACCTTTTATCTTGACATGATGATTGAAGCCGCGGCACAAGGGGATACGTTCTGCTTGGATTTTGCCCGGCATGTGAGTCAGATTTTTGCTTCCGTTATTGCCAATATCACGTATACAATGAATTTACAAATGGTAATAATCGGCGGAGAATATACAGGATTCGGCTCTCTCCTTGTGGATGAAACCCGTCGGATTCTGGACAGTATTCCA
>ERZ1643249.3497-NODE-3497-length-13801-cov-6.303361_pt1 | contig 13801 bp, 14 predicted proteins | sample MGYA00579263_ERZ1643249 | MGnify/ENA primary metagenome ERZ1643249 (study PRJEB29033, sample SAMEA4952264) | chicken gut metagenome | biome: Broiler Chicken; feature: Gastrointestinal Tract; material: Caecum | place: Ireland | collected 2018 | study: Broiler...
ACGCCGTCGTAAATGATGGACTGGACATCCTCCGTGGGAATGATGCGGTCGAATAGCCAGCAATTAAAAGTACAGTCTCGGTCGACATATTGTTTGAGGGTTCCTGCTTCAAGGTAGCCGTTATTGCTTCTGCTCAGCTTGCCGTCCCAGATTGCACCATTCTTGAGTTTTAACTGGAATGAGGTTTGATACTGCTCGGAAAGCGTATCTGTGAGCAGGGAGCGTTGCCCCTGAATAGTGCATCCAATAGGGGACAATAGAATCTGGGTTAACTCAGTTTGCATGTCTCCGGACTGAATCGTTTGCCCTGCGGCATATTCTATCGTCATATCGGTATATTGGAGCGGTACGTCAAAATCAGTTTCGCAGGAAAAAACAGAATGCGAGATGGAACGGGCTTCCTCCCCATACATAACGAAATCGGGATTGGGCGTTTCATATAATATATCAATGGAATCAAAATGGACGGATTCACCCCAAAGCGGGATGGGAGTATATGGATCGAGCTTGTAAGCGTAATAGCTTGATACGAATTGTATGGTGCCGTCAGACGGGTCATCATCTAAGATTTGTCCACCACCGCCCCAGTAGGCATCAGGATATTGTGCAAGCGAGCAATTATCGATGCATACCCAGTATTCCAGATCACTGTCCGTGGCCAGCGGTTGCCCGTCGTCCCGGCTGAGGGTGTAAACCAGCAGGACGTTATATCGGTCTCCCATCACAGCCTCAACCGTGAACGTCATGCCGTCCTTATGGATGCTGTTTTCCACCGGCTGCACCATCGGTTCGACCAGAGTTGGGTCGGTGGATGGATACAGCAGATGGATCCAGTTGTTTTTGAGTGCAAATGCGGTTGTGCTGCATAAGATGGCCACCGCCGCGGCGATACACATCACCCGCCGCGGATGCCGCCGCTTGCGCGGCCTTTGGGCGGCCTGTGCCGCCCGCTCGAGTTTTTTTGTCAGCATAGCCTGTTCCTCCTCGGAGAAGCGCAGCGCATCGAGCGCATCGTTATATTGTCTCATATCCGCTGCCCTCCAGTTCTTTTCTCAGTTTTTCACGGGCGCGGGCGAGCCGCTGCCGCACAGCGGCAGGCTTTGCCCCGACCATCGCCGCGATCTCTTCGGCGTTATAGCCCTCATAATAATAAAGGTAGACTGCCTCGCATCTGACCGGCAGGCGCTGTACCGCGGCCAGCACGCCGGTATCTTCCGATGGAAGGAAGGGAACTTCTCGTTCGATCAGCTCGTCCAAAGGCACAGAGCGGCGGCGCCAGCCGCTCTTGAGTACGTCCTTGCACTCATTGATCGTGACACGGATGATAAAGGCGCGCGTGTCGCCTTCGCTGTCAAAGCGGCGGTCGCTTTGCAGCAGCTTGAGGAATACATTCTGGCAGATGTCCTGCGCGTCCGCCCGGCCGAGCGAATAGGTAAAGCACAGGCGCAGGATCATGCCCGAATACCGCTGCACAAATGCTGCAGCATCCGACGCATCCTTCCAAACCGGCATATCGTCCGCCCCCTTTCACCATGATAACGAGCGAGCCTGACGCAGTGTGACAGGAAAGGAATTTTTTTCGAAATCTTAATTATTTCCTGCGGAAATGGACACAGCGGATATGCTATATTTATTTTATAAGCTGACGGCAGGATGTGACAGAAAAGAATGATGAAAATTACAGAAAATTTTTTGTTTTTTTTGTGCGAACAGAGAAAAATATCGTTTTTTTGTGAAAATGACTCAAAAAGTTGTTGCATAATCCGGCAATAGTGCTATGATAGTACAAGGAAAAAACGGAGTGTAATTTTTAAGGACAGATGAAGGAGACGAGTATTCGCCATGCTTCGGTTTTTGGAGAGTTTGCAATTCGTATTATTTATATTTTTTACTGCGGCCTATGCCTATCAGTTCGTGTATTTGGCAGTTGGCTTGTTTGGAAAGGGTAAGCAGGTCAGACAGGATGCAAAGCTGCACCGATATGCGGCGATCATTTCCGCCCGCAATGAGGAGGGCGTGATCGGAGACCTGGTCAAAAGCCTGAAAGCACAGAATTATCCGGCGCATCTGCTGGATGTGTTCGTCGTGGCCGATAACTGCACGGACAGCACCGCCGCGGTGGCGCGCAAGGCGGGTGCAACCGTGTATGAGCGTTTCAACAAGGTACAGGTCGGCAAGGGCTATGCGATGGACTGGCTGTTCCACCGCATCTTTGAGGACAAAGGCGAGCAGACCTATGATGCCTTTCTCGTGTTTGATGCGGATAATCTGGTCGATCCCAACTTTGTCCGCGAGATGAACAAGATGTTCGACACCGGCGAGTATGCGGCGCTGACCAGTTACCGCAACTCCAAGAACTTCTGTGATAACTGGATTTCCGCCGGCTATGCGTTGTGGTTCCTGCGCGAGGCACGCTTCCTCAACCGGCCGCGTACCCAGCTGGGCGTCAACTGCGCGGTATCGGGTACGGGCTTCCTGATCGCGGGCGACGTGATCCGCGAGGACGGCGGATGGCCGTATCATCTGCTGACCGAGGATATTGAGTTTTCAATTGCGTGCGCTGTGCGCGGCCGTAAGATCGGCTACTGCGGCACGGCGGTCGTATACGATGAACAGCCGGTGCAGTTCCGCCAGTCCTGGGACCAGCGCATGCGTTGGAGCAAGGGCTTTTACCAGGTGGACGCCAAGTATACGGCACCGCTGCTTCACGGCTGCACCCGCGGCGGCAAGCGCGGCGCATCCTGCTACGATATGCTGATGACGGTTGCACCCTGCAACCTGGTGACGATCGGCGTCCTTGGACTGGCGTTGTTCGCCTGCCTGAGCAGCCTGTCGCAGCCGGCGTTCATTACATACCGTGTGCTGCGCATGCTGGGCCGGATTATCCTGACCACGCTCCGCGGCGTTTCGTTCAGTCTGTTCCTGTTCGGTGCGTTTACCATGGCTGCGGAATGGAAAAAGATCAAAGGCGAAACCTGGAAAAAGATTCTGTATGTATTCACATTCCCGCTGTTTATGCTGACCTACATCCCGATTTCTCTGGCGGCGCTTGTCGGAAAGGTTGAATGGAAACCGATCCGTCATGGCCTGGCCAAGGCACAGAAGGAAAAAGAACGCGCATAAGGAATATAATCGCTCAAAACGAGAAACGCTGCTGCAAGTTCTCTTGCAGCAGCGTTTTTTCTATTGTTGGATGCGATGCGGCCCGCCGCCGGCATACAGCTCGCGCCGGATTGCGGCAAACATGCGCTCGGCCATGTCCAGATAGCGGCGGACTTCCAGTTCGTCAATTTCAAACGGCAGGTCGGTTGGATATCGCGTTTCAATATACAAATCGTTGAGCGCGGCGCTTTCATCCAAATACTCGGAAAAAGCGTCGGCATCCTGCTGGATAGCCTGACGGCACAGGTAGGTCAGGTTATGTCCGTCGAAATGACGGCCGGTCCGGTAAAGCAGATAGCCTTTGAGCGCCTTTTCGATCGCCTGCTGGCAGTGGAAGGCGATGTTGTAGTGGTCGCCGCCGTAGGTCAGCAGCAAGCGGGCGCATTGCAGGTCGCACAGCGCCTTGTCCAGCCACTTGTAGTAAAAGTGGCTGTCGGATGCGCCTTTACGTCGCCGTGCCATAAACCACCTGGCCTTTCCGGGCGATCCATGCTGCGTATGAGGTCTCATCCGCGCGCAGTCTGTCCCATTCCTCCGTGGTATATACACTCAGGCTGACCGGCACATCGGCTGACAGAACCAGATGCAGCCGCGTGCGCAGGCTGCGGCAGTCCGTGCCCTCCGGCGCAATCACGCACAGGCTGAACGCCTTGAGCTTGCCGGTGGACATCGTGCGCTTTTCTGCGTACAGGATGATTTCCAGTGGATGGCAGGCACCGAGAATATCTTTTACGGCCTGCCGGATTGCATCCGTCATTCCAATCAAGCCTCCTGTGATGCAAAGGATGTCAGCGTGGCGAGCGCCTCAAAACGGGTTTTGCCGTCCGCCTCACCGCGCACATAGCGTGCGCCGTCCACGGTGCCGCAGAGCAGGGAAAGCTGCCCGCCGAATGTCGTTTCAGCGGTATAATTGACCTGCAGGGAGGAGACAAAGCCCGGCTGGCGCTGCAGGTCGAGCGCATCCGATACCAGCTCGACTACGCGTACGTTGTTGACATGGTTATTGACGTCCAGATCGGAATACAGCACCGGGTGCACATGGTGCTCGCGCACATTGCTGCACGACAGCTTTGGCAGCGCATCGAACAGCTCGCCGCGCGCAGTGTGAATATATTCCTCCGCAATAGGAAAGCTGCTCGGGCGCAGGATACGGTGGGTCTCCGGATCAAGCGTGACCCACATGGACTGCGCCTCTCCGACCGGATCCCCGTCTACGGAGAAGGCGAAGCAGCGGTACCAGCTGACGCCCCGGATACCGGGACACCAGGTTTCGCACCGGACCAGTTCGTACGGCCGCAGCGGACGCGACAGCTGCACCCGCATGCGGGAGAGCACCCACAGGATGTGCAGCTCGGCCGGGCCGAGATGCAGCGCCTCCGCGTGTACGGTCGCCGCGTCCTGCATGATATTCCACAGGAAGGACGGCTTGGCGATGCCGCGGTTGTCGATATGACTGTAATTGACCTCGTATTCGCGGGAAAGAATATCAGCCAAGAAAAACGCCTCCTAATGGTCAGTAAAACAGGCTGATGATAAAACGGGATACATAGTCGAGCAGGGTGGCCTGCTTACCGGGCTCATCAGCAGTATTGCCGGGCTCGTTGCTGTCTTCCACTTCATAATGTTCTGCCAGAAAATCCGGACAGCCGGTTACGCCGGTCAAAGCGGAATAGTTATAGAACACTTCGCCCTGGATATCAATGCTGTGATCGAGCATGTCGAGCTGGCGTTCCAGTTCGTCCGTTCCATACCAGACATCGCCCGGCTCTGCCTCGGCAGCCCGATAGGCGCCGATGCCGATATACAGCGCAACGTCGCTCGTGGCGACAACATCCTGCCACCAGTCGACCAGAACCTCAAAATCTGCAATCTCGTAGCCGATCGCCCAATAAAGCTGCGGGCAGATATAGTCCACCGTGCCGCGCTTGATCCATTCGACCGAGTCGCAGTAGATCTCGCGGTAGGAAGAGCGGCCGTTGGTATCGCTGCCGCGGGGATTATCCGTTTTGTTGTCCCAGATGCCTGCGGGGCTGACGCCGAACGCCAGATCAGGGTTGATGGCATGCAGCGTTTCATCCAGCGCGGCAATCAGCTCGTTCACATTATCGCGCCGCCAGTCTCCGATATCACTGAAATCCGAACCATAGCGCGCATAGGTGGCAGCATCGTTGAAGTTCGTGCCAGGGTAGAAGTAATCATCCAAATGGATGCCGTCCACATCGTATTTACGGACAATTTCCGCTGCGCCGTCCACAACAAGCTGCTGCACAGCCGGAAGGCCGGGGTTAAAGTAAAAGTTCCCTTCGTATTCGACAACCCATTCCGGGTGCTGTTTGGCGGGGCTGTTTTCCGGGAGGGCGTCATACTCCTCCTGCCCGTCCCGTGTGATACGGTAGGGGTTGAGCCAGGCATGCAGCTGCAGGCCGCGGCTGTGCGCTGCCGTCACCCAGTACGCCAGCACGTCAAAATCCTGATCAGGCGCCTGTCCGGCCGTGCCGCTGACATAGCGGCTCCACGGAAACAGCGAGGACTGGTACAATGCGTCTGCCGAAGGCCGCACCTGAAGAAACACTGCGTTCAGGCCCATGGAGACAACGCTGTCCAGAATGGTATCAGCCTCTTGTCTGAGTTCGTCCGCCGTCATACCCTGACGGGTGGGATAGTCGATATTGGCCACCGTGGCAACCCATACGCCGCGCATCCCGTCCTGCGCAGGCTGTGCCGCATAGGCGGCGGGAATGAGCATGGTAAGCACCAGCAGGATAGAGAGAATGCGTCGTTTGAGCATGGGGACACTCCTTTTCTGTCAAGCTATTCCTATTTTACCATTATGCCCATGGGAAAGCAAGAAAGATTGACTTTGTGCGAATTTCATCGTATGATGGAGAACGGACAGAAAAAGGATGTGAACCCATGCAGAAAAAGGTATTGGCGCTGCACGATCTTTCAGGCTTCGGGCGTTCATCGCTTGTGCCGATCATTGCAGTGCTCTCCGCGGGCGGGCACCAGTGCGTGCCCCTGCCGACTGCGGTATTTTCCACACATACAGCGATCCCAAACTGGGTGACGACCGATTTAACCAGCGCCATGCAGGGCACAATAGAGCAGTACGATGCGCTCGGCCTGCGGTTCGAGGCGGTGTACGCGGGCTTCCTTGGCTCGGCCGACCAGATCGACCGGGTGCGTGAGGCGGCGCAGCGGCTTAAAACGCCGGACGGCATCACGCTGATCGACCCGGTGATGGGTGACAACGGCAAGGTGTATGATACCTACACCCCGGAGATGTGCACCCGCATGCGCGAACTGTGCGCGATTGCGGATATCATCACGCCCAATACTACCGAAGCGGCGATCCTGATGGACTGGGATCCGTGCAGCCGCCCTCGCACGGCGGAAGAAGCCTGGGAATGGCTGCGCGCGCTGCGCGCGCAGTACGGTGCGCAGGTTGTGCTTACCGGGCTGGATTTCGAGCAAGGCAAAGTTGGTTCGGGATGTCTGTCGGATACAGGCGGAACGCTCAGCCTGCACCGCAGGATTGACCGGTATTATCCGGGGACGGGCGATCTGTTTGCCTCGGTCATGCTGGGTGCGCTGCTCAATGGGCACAGTCTGCCGGCGGCCTGCGAGCGGGCGGGTGAATACGTCAAGGACTGTATCGCTTATACAGCGGAGCAGCAGACCGATCCGATGCATGGCGTGCAGTTTGAAAAATTACTCTATAAACTAATCGGAGAACAACATGAAGCATAAGGAAGAATTAAAGGAGATGATCCGCGATTACCGGGAGCGGGGTGCGGCGCGCGACCAGAATGAGCTGGTGCAGCTGCTGCGTGAAACGCAGGCGCTGTATGATGGCATTGTGCCGCATAAAGCGCTGGAAAAAATCGCGGACAAGCTCGATCTCAAGATGACCTTTTTGGATGCGCTGCTGAAGCGGTATCCGTCAATTAAGACGGAAACAGCACGGCATACGCTGTCTGTCTGCGGCAGCAAGTCCTGCGCGAAGCGGAGCAGGCTTGCGGATTTTATTGAAAAGGAATACGGTGTAACGCCGGGTGAAACCGCGCAGGCAGGGTTTCGCTACAAGGTGGCGGGCTGTATGAAAAAGTGCGGCAAGGGGCCGTGCGTCAAGTGGGACGGCGAACTGCACACCGGTATGACAGAGGAAAAACTGATTCGCCTGATCGAAGGGATAGAATGAAAACAGCGTGTGCACCTCAAAAGGTGCACACGCTGTTCTGCCGTGGGGTGAGACGCGTGGATCGGCAGTATGCCTGCGGCCGCGGACTTTTTAGCAGGCATCTATTTCCAAAAAGGAAGCACCTGTCATAGACAGGTGCTTCCTTTTTGGAGCGGCTGACGAGGCTCGAACTCGCTACCTCCACCTTGGCAAGGTGGCGCTCTACCAGATGAGCTACAGCCGCATTTTTTATCGCGCCGAACTCATCAGCGCGATATTTATTATAGCAAAGGTGTGCCGGCATGTCAAGAAAAATATTAAAAAAATTCTTCGTTTTTTCAGTCCTTTTTGCGCGGGCGGCGGCACAGCACCAGCGACACAAACAGGCACACGCCGGCATACAGCGCAATCGGGATACCGGCGAACAGTATTGCCCGGCCAAATTTCCATATCGGCTGCGCATTGTACCACAGCCCCATTACGATGGGCTCCGGAAGCAGGGTCACCAACTGCACAAGCGTGAAATAGATCATACGCAGCGGAAGCAGGACAATGAACCAGATATTCACCCGCCAGAACGAGCGGATAAAGACTGCGCCCTGCGCGGCATCGACGCTGTTTTTCAGATACAGGCCAAAGCCCATGGCCAGCGCGGCGGCGCAGATCTGCAGGATCACGCCGATGACCGTGGGGATATCGCTGGCCGCGTAAAAGCGTCCGTAGAGCAGCAGAAGCAGCCCGCAGGCGCTCGCGCCCAGCGTCAGGCAGAGCAGAAGGGGCGCGCCCGCCTGCGCCTGTGCGGGCAACAGATGCGCGTCGGCACCCGCAGGGGATTCTGACGGCTCAATATCCCGCAGCAGCCAGTCGGTCGTCACTTCAAAATACTCTGCGAGCGCAACGATTTTATCCGTGTCCGGTTTGGCCTCTTCGGTTTCCCATTTGCTGACCGCCTGCCGGGACACGCCCAGCGTAATCGCGAGCTCCTCCTGCGACAGGCCGCGCTTTTTGCGCAGGCCCGTGATTTTTTCTCCAAGCGTCATGTCTGTTTACCTCCTTGCTTGATGGCCTTATTTTACCGAAAAAACGGTTTGCAGGCCACCAAGTAGGGATGGAAATCCCGCAACCTGCAGTTGCAGGCAGAAAAATGGTGCGAAATCAGGCATCAGACCACCCCTGGCCGGTTTACGGCCGGAGGAACTCCGGCAGACGCCGCCGCGCCTCCAGACGGTAGATCCGCGCGCCCTCGGAGGAGAACTTCTCCTCGTATTCCGTCATCACATTACCTTCAAAGTCCGAGTGGTGCAGGTCGAGCGAGATGTTTTGCAGCAGCCAGCCGAACTGGCAGATCTCCGCGAGCGTCCATTCAAAGAAGCGCTGGTTATCGGTCTTGAACCACAGGTCGCCATGGGCGTCCAGGATCTCGTCGTATACCTCCAGATAGGCGCGCCAGGTCAGACGGCGCTTGCGCTGCCGGTTGGGCGGCCAGGGATCGGAAAAGTTTAAATAGATGCGGTCGATCTCGCCGGGGGCGAATACCTCGCGCAGCTGGGCTGCGTCAAACGATACAAAACGCAGGTTTGGCAGCGGATGCTGCTGGCAGCGCTCGGCCGCCATGATCAGCGCGCCCTCCTCGCGTTCGACCGCAATGAAGTTGACGTCCGGATGCTGCTCTGCCATGCCGATCGCGAAACGGCCCTTGCCGCAGCCGATCTCCAGATGGAGCGGGTTGTCATTGCCGAACAGCGCGCGCCATTTGCCGCGCTTTTCCATGGGCTCGAAAGCCATCACGTCTGCACATGCCGCAAAGCGGACGTCCAGATTTTTCTTTTTGCGCATCCTCATGCGTGAAAATTCCCCTTTTTTCGCTTTTTCAGTCTTTCTATTATAGCGTGCGTTCCGCAGGTTTGCAAGGGGATAAGCGCAAGGGGAGGTTTGTACAACGGCCGCTGCCGGAAAGTACGGCTGCGGCCTGTTTTTTATTGCAGATTTTCTCCGCCGTCCGGTGTTCGCGGTCCCACCTCACCTTGCGGCTCTGCCAGCGTTTCATACACCCCGATAAACGAGGTCGTAAAATATGCATTGATGAAGCTGCCCAGAACGATGTACAGACAAGCCACAGCCAGCAGTACGGCGGCCAGCACCGCAACTCCCATCGCCCCTCCAAAGAACCTCCATCCAAGCAGGCCGAGAAACAGACACACCCCTGTTATGCCTGCAAGCAGGATATACCAGCCGATAAAGCTCAGGACAAACAGCAGCAGTCTGCCGAACTGGCCGAGGAACGCGCGGCCTGCATGCGCCGTCGCATCCCACACGCTGCAGTCCGGATGGTCGTACAGCACGACCCAGCCCGCCCGATAGGCCAGCAGCTTGACGTGGATCAGCAGCATGGCCAGACCATACAGCACACCAATGCCGGTCATCAGCCCCGCCGGCGGCGCATGCCGTGTCACGATCGTATTGATTGTCATCACCATCAGCGCGAACATATAAAGCAGCGTCGGGCCGACTGTCCACAGAAGCGAGCGAAAAAACAGGCAGAACGCCATTTTAATCCCCGTCCACAGCTCCTGCAGCGAGGTAAACGCCTGGAACAGCGTGCCTGTGCCCGGCTCCCCGCCGCGGCGCAGGCTGACGTAAAACCGCATCAGGCCGTATTGCAGCGGCCCCGTGATGACCAGCATAACGAACAGCACGCCCCATACGGAATTGAGCCCCTCAGCCGCCGCGCTGCCCAGGATATAATTGTCCGTATAGTCCGCCGCAAGCAGGGCAAACACCCTGCCGAACAGTGTGGCATACAAAATGACCAGCAACAGCACATAGGGCACCACACACAGGATCTGGATGCCGATGCACCGGCCAATATTGTCCCACACACATGCCCGGCTGTCATGCTTGACTTTCCTGCGCTGCTGCGCAGTAAAAGGAGAACCCATCTTGACTTTCCTCCTTTTCTTCTGTCAGGATGCCGTATCCGATGTGCTTTCCGCCTCATCCGAGGCGGCCTGCGCCGTGCCGACGTACACGACCTCATCTCTCTTATTGTAGGTGGAAGTATTCGCCAGCACCTCGGTCGTCTGGCCGTTTTCCGTGATAACCTTATAGGTACGGGTCGAGTAACCGGTAATACCGCTGACCTCTACGCGTGTCTCGCCCGCCTTCATGCTGCTGTCCTGCTTCTCGATGCGCTGATACGAGTAGGTCTCCAGCACCTCCGTGCGGGTAGTCACGGTCTTGTCGCTCGTTTTGGTGCCGACGATGGTCATGGTCAGCTGGCCGTTCGACTGCTCTGCCAAGATCTTGACCGGATAATTCGTATTGTTTTTAAAGCAGAAATCCGGCCCGCCCCAGGAGACAGTCGCATCCTCGCCAAGCGGTGTGTATGCGACTGTAAACGAGTGGTTGACCCGCTGGGTGACCTCCAGATCCGCGCGCAGCACGGCCATATACAGCGTAGACGATGGCTGGCACACGCCGCCGCCCACCTCGTCGATGATCTGGTTGCCCGAGTATGCGCCCGCGGACTGGTAGCCGCGGTCGGTCGTGCGCTCGCCGACCACATCGTTGTAGGAAAATTCGTCGCCCGGGTTAAGGATCGTGCCGTTAATCGATGCCGCCGCCAGGCGGACATTGTTGGTGCGCGGCACATTGCCCTCATTCAGGCTGGTCGAGCAGCTGGCAAGCGTGTCGCGGAACAGGACCTCGGAGAGCGTTTCTGCCGTTACCGCAGGCTGGGTTGTTGTGATCGGGATGGTATAAGATCCTGCCGAGCCGTCCCCGATGATGCTGCGCGCCTCTTCCACATCGAACTGCACGCCCACTTTTTCCGGGATGATCGTCGTCCCATCCTCCTTGCTGACGGTCGCGCTGACCGGATCGCCGATTACCTCCGCAGCGATCGCGTCAATATCGATCGCAGGCGTTTCGGTCAGCTCTGTCGTGACCTCATAGGGTGTAAAATCCATCAGCCGGATCTTGTCGGTCAGCGTCTGCTCAACCGCTGCGGTGTCAAAGCTGACGCCCGGTTTGCCTGCATAAATCGTCATGGTATCCGTGCCAATCTCCCACGTCGGTTCGACCGGCTCGGTCAGCGCCTGGGAAGAGATTTCCTCCAGTGCTGCGGTGAGGCCATCCTCATTGACCGTTGCTGCGAGCTGCGCCTCGTTTTGCCCGGCAATCGCCTTAACCACGTTCCATATACGGACGAATGGATTTCCCGTGCGTCCGACCGAGAACCCGTTTTCAACCGACTGCTCCGCATCCACGTTTTCCAGCACATCTTCGACCGGGATATCGTATGTCGTTTCATAGATCGTGACGGACACGTTCTGCCCCTCGTAAAGCGCAGGGCTCTCCTGCGCGATTTTTTCCGCAGCAGCATTGCGGCTCAGGCCGCCGACCGGGATCGAACCGACCGTTACGCCCGGAAACGCATAGGGATATAAATAAATGAATGCGCACAGCGCGGCAAACAGCACCACCAGCACGCCGCCGGTGATTTTTGCCGCCAGCGGCACGCGAAGCTTCCGCTTTGCCCTTGCCGGCTTGGGGGCAGCCGTACCGGCAGCGTCCGTCTTTCCCCTGCGCTTCACCGCATGCGCTCCTTTCTTTGTTTTTTTCACTTGGCTGTCCAATATGGTTTTCCCCTTTATCGTTGATTTTATATATGCATCGTTCTGAGTGATCAATACACTGCGTCTGCGCGGCGCAGCTGCCGTTTTTCGACAAAATGCACCTTTTTTATTATATACGGCAATAGTGGGATAAGCAATAACAAATCGGTTAAAACATTATGAACGGTTTCGAGGATACCGCAGATATTTCAATTCATTCTCCATTCTCCCACATTTTGTCCCCTAAAGTTACAGAAATGTGTGCAAACCTCCCCTTGCGCTTATTGTACTTTCCGGCAGCGGCCGTTGTTGCTTGACAGGGAAAAAGCGGAATGCTATAATGAAACCGTTACAGGCAATGAAAAGGAAAGTACGGCGCGAGGTACGGCAAAGCGAGTCCCGGACGGTGCGAGCGGGATGCGGAGGGCGCGGCGGAAAATGGCCTTGGAGCTCTGCACTGAGCCGCGCAGGATGCGGTAAGGCTGCGGCGGGGGATTCCCGTTATTGAGTCAGGGTATGGCAGTACCCGCTGAGGCGCGCCGCCGCGAGGGGCGCGTAAAGCAAGGTGGTAACACGGAAGCGTTTGGGCTCTCGTCCTTGAATGGAAAACCATTCGGGAGGAGGGCTTTTTTGATGGATATTTTGCTTCGGCCGTGGCTCGAAGCGGACGCTGCGGCGTGTGCGGCGCTGGCAGACGACGAGGGCGTTGCCGCGAACCTGCGCGACGTGTTCCCGCACCCGTATACCGAACAGGACGCGCGCGATTTTATTGCGCTGTGCCTTGCGGCAGACCCGGACGAGGCGCTGTCCTGCGTAGTCGAGGTGGACGGCGTGTTTGCCGGGAGCGTCTCGCTGACGCGCGGCGCAGATGTTGCCCGCAAAAGCGCTGAGCTGGGTTACTGGTTCGGCAGGCCCTTTTGGGGGAGAGGCGTTGCGACCGAGGCCGTGCGGCAGATGTGCGCCCGCGGCTTTGGAGAGTGGGACATCGTGCGGATCTTTGCCGAGCCGTTCAGCCGTAACTGCGCGTCCTGCCGCGTGCTCGAGAAAAACGGCTTTACGCATGAGGGGACAAAGCGGCTGAGCGTGTACAAACGCGGCAAGCTGCTGGACAGCGAGATGTATGCGCTGGTGTATGAGGGGTCAGGATAAGCAATGATGTACAATTCGCGGCAGCGCCGGGACGCCTGCATAGCACTGCTGCTCTATGGTGCGGAACTGCTGATTCTGTATGGAATGGGACGCCTATGCCTTGCCGGGAGAGCGTACAGTTTCCTTCGATGGCTGGTTCCTGCGGCGGCTGCGGTCATTGCATGGAAGAAAGACAGGTCACTGGTGGTGCTCGGCTTTGGCAAAGGGCATTTGCGCACAGATACCGTGATTCTGACTGTTTGGCTGGCAGTGTCATTTTGCATCGGCCTGTTTGTGATGCGAAAACCGTATCCAGAAATACGGCAGGAGGCATTCTATTATTTATTTGCAGTTGCCCTGTGTGAAGAGGTGCTGTACCGGGGATTTTTGCAGAATTACCTGTTTGGCCTGCCGTATCCCAAACAGATCTGCTGTCTGATTGGCGCCGGCATGTTTGCCGCAAGCCATTTGCCGTTTTATCTGCAGGTAAACGGATTTCATCCAATATTTCTGGTTCAGCTTGGTATTACATTTATTTCGCACCTTGCTTTTTGCTATATTGGAGAAAAACGGAACAATCTGCTGATCCCAATTGCAATTCACTTTTCACAGGATTTTCTGCAAATGATTTAGTTATTGTCAAGTTCAATGAAATATAAGATAAAGGAGAACAGACTATGGACAAGAAACCCTATTATATCTCGACGGCGATCGC
>ERZ1643249.3499-NODE-3499-length-13795-cov-4.935808_pt1 | contig 13795 bp, 10 predicted proteins | sample MGYA00579263_ERZ1643249 | MGnify/ENA primary metagenome ERZ1643249 (study PRJEB29033, sample SAMEA4952264) | chicken gut metagenome | biome: Broiler Chicken; feature: Gastrointestinal Tract; material: Caecum | place: Ireland | collected 2018 | study: Broiler...
CAGATTTATTACCTGGCGACATTGTAGATATTAAGGTTTATGAAGATGCCAACTTGAAGACCTTGCAAGAAGGCGGAGTCCCTGCAACTGCAAAACGTGAATTGCAAGGTATCACAAAAGCATCATTGACAACAGAAAGCTTCTTGTCTGCCGCTTCATTCCAAGAATCAAGCAATGTGTTGACAGAAGCTGCATTGAAAGGCAAGGTAGACCACTTGGTAGGTTTGAAAGAAAATATCTTGATAGGAAAAATGATTCCAGCAGGAACAGGTGCTCCGATTTATAGGAACATTCTTCCAAAACAGATTAAAGAGGACAATTCAAGTTTTGCTAGTCAAGATGTGGATATTAAATTTAATGATATCGAAGAATAAATTAAATAAAAATCTCACAATTTTAGTGAGATTTTTATTTTTTTAGCTAATGCGCTTTATAAAAAAATTATAAATAAAATAAGAGAGAAAAAATTTTTTACTATTTATAAAAATCAATTGATAAATGAATTTGTATTTGAGAAGAAATTTTGATTAATTTTATAAAAAAATAAAATATATATTTTGGTTAAAAATTAAACTAAAAAGCCTCGTAGTTGTCTATAAAATAGTATTTTATTGTAAATAAAATAATTATAAAAAAATATTATAAAACTATTTACAAATTGAAATTTTTGTGGTATTATGTAGTCATAAATAAGGAGGTAATATGAGTAAAACGAAAAGTATTATCGGTAAAACAAAATCCTCAAAATCAAAAAATAGATTAGAGCAAAGCATGACTTCTCCAAAGGTTTTGCTTGCTGGTAGAATTGCATTTATTAGTGAAAGATTAAAAACATTGAACACTATGCAACCAAGTCAAGTTGTTAATAAAGGTAATGGTGTATCGTCTGTCACTTTACAAGCTGGTAGAGAAGTTTATAGAGAGAATGTTAATAGAAAAGCAAAATTGGCTGAACAAAAAATTTCAGCAAGTTCAACAATTGATTTGAATAAAATATTCGCAGATTTGTCGGCAGAAGAAGTTGATAATCTTGCTTCATTAGTCGCTGACAATGGTGAAATTGTTCGTGAAGAATTTGAAACTAGTATTTAGTAAAAACTCCTTAATAGGAGTTTTTTTATTTCTAATATTTAATAATAGTAGCGTAGTTTATGAATTGTAAAATACGTATCAAAAATTCAATCTATCATTTGATTTATAATAATTATATTTTATTTGACTTTGAAAAAATAATTAAGTATATTAATATTGAAATATGCTAGAAGTCAAAGAGAATAAAGAAATGTCAGAATTATCAAATAAAGTAGAAATTCCATTTAGTAAAAATGTTGCTTTATGGAAGGTTTTTTTGATAAGTTTAACAGTCTCATTTTTATTTTTGATGATATGCAGTGCGAATTCTTTTTTGTATGCCTTTAATGATAATCAGGACATTAATTGGTATATTACAGTTGGGAACGGAATGCTTAATGGGAAAGTTCCATATAAAGATTTATTTGAACATAAAGGACCAATAGTTTATTATGTTTTTGCCATTTTATGTTCTGTTGGAAATCCTTATATCAATGCATTTTTTCTAGAAGTACTTTGCATGACATTCTTTTTATTTTTTTCTTATAAAATAATGCTTAAATTCACAACTCCTTTTAGAGCAATAATTGCAATGATTATACTTTGTTTTATTTATACAACAAGTTCTTTCTTTGTAGTGGGTGGTGGGGCTGTTGAAGAATATTGTGCGCCAATATTCGCTTGGTTTTTACTTTGTTTCTTCGATTTTACATTTGACAAAAAAGATTTTCTTTATTTTAGAACATTTATGATGGGAATACTTTTAGGTGTATTGTTTATGGTTAAATTTACACTGATACTATTTCCTGCTATTATTTTAGTCATATGGTTTGTATTGAAGTTAAAACAAAAAGATTACAAAAAAACATTCATTTCAATCTTAATAATGTTTCTTGCATTTTTGTTGATATTTATTTTATCTTTGATTTATTTTATAGTAAAAGATGCCGTCAGTGATTTATTTCTTGTATATTTTTATGACAATTTATTTTTGTACAAAACAGAATTGTCAATTTTATCAAATTTTAAAATGATTTTCTTTAATGGCTTTGTTGGCATGTGTTTTGTAATCTTAGGCTTGATTGTTTATATTCATAAGTTTGATAAAAAAGCGATTACTTATACTATTTTAGTGTTGTCATATTTGCTTTTAATTATTGTTTCAGGAAATTTTTCTTATTATTATCAACCATTGCTAGTTTTCGCAAGTGTTGGACTAGCTTTTACAGTCGAATATCTTGCAAGACTTAAATTTAAGAAAAATTTTAGGAAATTATCTATAATTCTAACTATTGTATTATGTTTTGGACTATGCTTTCCGTTTGGAAATGCCACAAATGAAATGTTTTGGGACAAAGATGATTACATTCATTTCCAAATTGCAAAGGATATTAATAATTATGGAATAGAAAATCCTAGTTTGTTTTGTTATAAAATGTGGGATTATGGATTTTATAATGTTGCAGGAATTACACCAAGCGAAAAATATTTTGCTAATAATCTTTTTGAAGAAGAAAATTTTCCAGATATGTATGATTCATTTCATGAAGCGATTGAACAACAACGAAACGATTTTGTTTTAATAAAAGACGAAAATTACAACGATGAAAAGGAGTTTATTGACCAATATTATCAAATTTATAAAGAGTATTCATACACATATTATAAAAATACATACACATCTTATATTTTAACAATCTATTTAATGACACCTGTTAATTAGCCCAAATACATTCATTTGAAGTGTAATTTATTTCAATGAAAAATTTTGATTAATTAAATAAAATATTTTACATATGTTTTTTTTTGTGTTATAATTAATAACAAGTATGAGAGGGTGATTATGAAAGAATTAGTTTATCCAGCAGTATTATATAAAGATGATGAGAAAGGTACTAACACTGGTTGGTACACAATTCAAATCCAAGAATTAGATATAGTTAAAGAGGGTGAAACGGTTGTAGACGCCTATATTAGAGCAAAAGAAGACCTTTGTGCTATGGTGGATTGCGCAATTAAATATAATTGTGAATTAGAAGCTCCACGTGATTTTGAAGAGGTTTATAAGGCAAATAAAAAGAATATTGTTTTATTGGTAGATGCACTTGCATAATAGGTGAGCGTATGACAAAAGTTAATAATTTTAACTGGGCACAGTTGGATTTTTTGATAAATAATTTCTATGAAATTGTTGAATACAAACGTGGCCGTGGGGTGTATGGCGACAGAGTTGTTTTAAAGCGTCCTAGACGAGCAGAAGCAATATTTAATGAAACGGATAGATTATATTCATTTTATTATATGGATGCTAATGCTGTAAAAGAATTGCCTCGAACAATACATGAAAAAATTAAGATTATTTCTAGGTTTGTTTCTAGCCCTGAGGACATGAATATTTTATGCGAATTTGACAAATCTAATGGTGTAGAACCAAGCGAATGGGCTCTTGAAACCAAAAGATTATTAGTCGATTCAAATGTTTTAGATTTTGAAGAATTAAACAAAACTTTATTAGAGCGATATAAATTGTTGAACAGTGATTTTATTAGTAAATTAAATAAACATAGAGAAAAACAATATTTTTTAGCAAGCAGTGATGAATTTAATTTTATAACAAAAGAATATGCAAATCAACAAATTAGTAGATTATAAAGCGTTTTATACGCTTTTTTATTTAACCTTTATTTATATAACTGAACAAAATTTGCATTTCATTTTTTAATTTTTATCAAAATTTTTAAGAGTTTATTAGATTGAAATAAAAATATTTCATTTTATCTTTTAATTCGACATAACAAGTTTTTTTTCTTGCAATAAAAAATGTTTAAAATCTTAAACTAATTATGTAAATCTTGTTAAATATTATGTATTTTGTTTGACAAATTTCTCTATATTTATTAGAATAAATTAGACGAAAATTAAGGAGACAGTAATGAAACAATTAAAAAAATACTTTAAACTTACATTTTGTTTTTTAGCTTTTGCAGTAATGAGTATTGTTTTCGCATTCAGTCCTGTTTTAACAACTTATGCGGCTGAATTGTCTTATACAATTGAAACTTATAATGCAGCTATTAATTCAATTAAAATGCCTAAGACTTCAATCGATGTATCAAAGGGCGAAGAATTTACAATTCCTCTTTTGAATACAGCTTTGGCAGGCGGCAAGACATCTGGTTTGTTTGCTGATACAGCAACAAATTATACTATTCGTGTAGTTGACCCTTCTGGTCAAGCACATGATTACGTTGTAGATGGCAGTGAAAATGATACCACCTATTTTGATGAGACTAATATCGGTAGTGGATATTTAGGTATCAATGCTTTAAACAATGGAAAATATGATATTATCTATATCATTACTAACGCAGGCAGAACATATTATTCTAACACTTATTCTGTCACAGTTAAAAACATTTCATATGAATTGGATTTTATTGATAGCGATACAGGTTTGAATAAACTTGTGCCTCTTTCAATGAAAACAAGCAGCGAAGCATTCGAAGTGCCTGTTGCCAATGTTAAAGTTGTAGATAGTGATAATGATGAAGTTATTCAAACAGTTATCCCAACAGTCACAGTTAATGGTGCGCCACAAGAGTGGGCTGATAGTGATTATATTTATGAATCAGAAGGTAAATATTATATCATACCAAGCGAAAGTGGTACAATCACTTTGGAATATACCTACAAACAAGGAAGTAATCCTCCAACAGTCACATATACTATAAAAGTATCAGATGACTTTGTTGCTCCAACTAGTGATGATTTAACTATTACCACTCCTACTATGCCTAGTGTAGAATTAGGAGATACTGACATTACATTACCAAATTTGACAGTTAGTGATAATTATAACACTAATGTTGAATATAATGTCACATCAATTGTTATTACTAAAACTAATAATGAATCTATTACAAAAACATTATCAAACAATACATTTGAATTTGATATGACAAAAGAGTTCTTTGGTGTTGATAGTTATGCTGATATGGTTGGTAATTACAGAGTGACATACAACATTGCGGACGCATATGGTAATACAAAATCTATAAGTGTTATAATTAGGAATGTGACCGATAGTACCCGCCCAAGTGTATATATGGCATATGATTATGAAATTGATGCGGAAACAAAGAATCCTGTTCAAGAAGAAAATGAAGATGGAGTTATGGTCGATGCAGTCAACACCGATTATGCAGTTGATTTAAAAATTCATTATGGTTATTCTGAATTAAAATTACCAGCAATTTATGCTACTGATAAAGTGACAGAGTATAAAGATTTCACATTTATCCGTTATATTCAAAATACAAAAAATCATACTATATATTATGTGGACAACTTAAAAGTTGAAGATGGCGAAGTGGTAAAAGTGCAAGAAGGCGAAACAGGGTATAACTATTCTGGCGACCCAAACATTGGAAAATTCAATAAATCAGTAGAATTCAAATTTTCATCAGATGATAGTCAAATATCTGATTATGCTGGTGAATATACAATTGGTTATTACGTATTAGCAAATACGATTTCTAAACAAGAAAGTTATGTTTACAGAACTGGAACTACTAGATATACTATCACAGTATTATCAAGAGCTACAGTTGGTGAAGATAGTGATGATACTTCAACTCCAACAATCCAAATAAACAATGTTAAGAATAATGCGACTATATCTAGCGATGATGTTATTAATGTTAATATAACTTCAAGTGATGATATCGACACTCGCTTAAAGAATGCTGTGTTCTATTATTATTCTGAAACTTCTGAAAATGATTTAGCAACTGATATTCAGAATGCTATTAGAACAGTTTCTTCAAATCCAGAATCTGATACTGCAAAAAATTTATGTAATGTATTAGATGACCCTCTATTTATTACTGAAATGCAAAAACTATATTCTGGTTTCGGAATTGCAACTGTTGACCCAGACAATTCTAATAGTTTTGATATTGAGTTAGTAGAATATGATGCTGAAAGAAATGGCAGAGTTTTAAACCTTGTAGCAGTAGCATTAAATGATGAAGGCAATATTGCAACTTCTACTCGTGTATTAAATATTAAAGATGTTGACGAAGAATTAGCTCCTGAGTATTCAATAATTAATGCTGGAAGTTTCAGTACTGATAGCACTAATATATTAGAGACTTTGGAATTTGACCAAGTAGAAGAAGTGACACTTCCTACAATTCAATTTACAGACGATGATGATTATCTTTCATTAAATGTAAATTACTATATTGGCACACCTGATAGTGTAGGAACGGGACTACAATATTTATCTCCAACAGGAAAACAAATGAGTGGAGATACAATTACTGGTGGTACAATTACTACAAGTAAAGTGGGAACCTATTATGTTATATATACCGCAACAGATGATGCAGGTAATATGACAACTGTATACTTTACATTTGTTGTTAACGATTCATCCGACCCTTACCTTTCAGTTAATGCAGAAGGAACAAATATTAATGGCGAAGATGTGACAATCTCTGGAAATACTATCAGTGGTGAAATTGGTGCAGTTATATCATTTGACCCAACAATGTATTCTTCTAGCGGAGATGATATCACTAATGACCCTCAAACTCAAATAAGTTATACTATAGATGATGGTGGTCAAGGTCTTGATTATACCACAACTGGTGACTATATGTCATTTGCATTTAATAGTGAAGGTGAATATACTATAAAATTCACTGCCAAGTATGGTGAAGAAGGTACAGAAGTAGAAAGAATTTATTATATCAGCATATCTATGCCTGAATTAACATGGGATTTCGATATTGATGTGCCTGAATATGCTAAACAAGGTGAAACTATTATTCTTCCTGATTTGACAGCTAGCCAAGGAAATATTAAAGCAGACGTCACTGTGACAGTCACTGACCCAGATGGACTTGTTCCAGAAAATGGAGATGCTGTAAGAACACAAAATGGTGATGCTATGGTTTGGACATTTAGAACAAATGACAATACTCGTGGTACCTATAAAGTGACTTATACAGCTAAGACTGATTATGGTACAATTTCTCAAACATTTGAAATAAAAGTTGGAGATAACGTAGCACCTACATTTACAATGAATTATGAAAATGAACTTTCACAAGAAATTGTATATGATGGAACAAATCAGATAGAGTACAACATCAACCTTAATAGAAGCGATAGAACTTTGATTATTGAAGTAATTAGCAATGGAAAAACCATTTATTCTTATGATACCGGTTTGACCATTACAGACAAAAATGACAATGGTACTCAGACAACTATGACTAACTGGAACTCTTTAACTGTTGAATTATCAAGCGATGATGGTATTGTGACAGAAGGAGAAGAAGATGGTCAATATATTATCAATGGTACAGGTAAATGTGTATTGACATTAACTGTTGAAGATAATTATGATAACGTTGCAACCAAAACTATTGAATTTAATGTTGTTAGCGAAACTGAACCAGAAGACAATAGAGATTCATTTATCGGTGTAATCTTAATTATCGTATCTCTTGTTATACTTGCTGCTGTAATCTTATTCTTCACATTCACTGGTAAAAAGGGTGGAAGTTCAAAACCAAAGAAAGTTAAGAAAGATTCAGTAAGTGAAAAATCAAATAAATCTTCTAAAAAAGTTGAAAACAAAAAAGACAACAAAGAAGAAATGGTTGAAACAAAATCAGATGAAGAAAAAGTTGAAGAAAACAAAGACGATGAAGTAATCATTGAAGATGATACGAAATCAGTAGAAAATAATGAAGAAACAAAGTCTGATAATTCTGATGACGAAACAAAATCTGGTGATGTTGAATAAAAATAAAAAAAATCTCTTAGTCATTAAGAGATTTTTTTATAATCTTTATAATACTAAATGAGTAAATTTAGTATATTTTGTAAACATAATTTTGTACAATAAAAAAAGAAAACTATTTTCGTAGTTTTCTTTTTAGCTTAGCAATTTCTTCTCTTAAAGTTATCGCTGTTTCAAAATCAAGTTGAGAGGCAGCAGTATTCATTAATCCTTTTAATTGTTCAATCTTCTTTGAAATATCTGATTTTGACATTTTTTCTTCTTCATTGTCCATTCTGATTTTCAAAGTATCTACTATATCTTTTTTGATAGTCATAGGTTTGACATTATGGTCAGCATTATATTTCATTTGCTTTTCTCTACGGCGATTAGTTTCATCAATTGCTTGTTGCATGCTATCGGTTATTCTATCAGCATACATGATGACTTTACTTTCACTATTTCGAGCAGCTCGTCCAACTATCTGAATTAATGATGTTGCGCTACGCAAAAAACCTTCTTTATCGGCATCTAAAATTGCAACTAATGTCACTTCTGGCAAATCTATACCTTCTCTGAGTAGATTAATACCTATTAGTACATCAAATTCATCAGCTCTGAGTTCATTTATAATTTTGACACGTTCAAGTGTGTCAATGTCGCTATGTAAATATTTAACACGTATGCCATTTTCTCCAAAATATGATGTTAAATCTTCTGCCATTTTTTTTGTCAAAGTTGTGACAAGAACTTTCCCTTTTTTTGCAATGTTTTTCTTTATTTCATCTGATAAGTCATCTACTTGACCAAGACTTGGACGTACTTCAATTTCAGGGTCTAATAGATAGGTTGGACGAATAATTTGTTCGACTACCTGACCTGCCAGTGAAAGTTCGTATTCATTTGGAGTGGCAGAAACATATATGGTTTGTCCAATTCTGCTATTGAATTCGTCAAAATTCAACGGACGATTGTCGAAAGCACTAGGCAATCTAAATCCATAATCAACCAAACTAGTTTTCCTCGCCCTATCACCATTATACATGCCTCTAACCTGAGGTAAAGTAATGTGACTTTCATCTACAAATAACAAGAAACCATTTGGAAAATAGTCAAGTAGAGTATAAGGTGGCTCGCCAGGATTTCTACCGTCAAAATATCTTGAATAATTTTCTATTCCTGAACAATATCCCATCTCCTGCATCATCTCGATATCATAATTTGTTCGTTCACGAATTCTTTGAGCTTCAATATATTTTCCTTCTTTTGTAAAATATTCTTCACGTTCTTTGGCATCTTTTTTTATTTGTTCTAATGCATTATTAAGTCGTTCGCTTCCTACTGCGTAGTGGCTAGCAGGGAAGATTGAAGCATGCTTTAGTTTACCGATTACTTTACCAGTCACTGCTTCGAATTCGCTAATCTGTTCGATTTCGTCATCAAAGAATTCCACACGTATCGCTCTTTCACTACTATCAGCAGGGAATATGTCCACAACATCTCCACGTGCTCGAAAGGTTGAACGAGCGAAATCAATATCATTTCTAGTATATTGAATACTAATCAATCTACTGATTAATTCTTCTCTGGTCATTTTGTCGCCAGCACGAAGTGAAATATGTAAATCATAATATTCCTTAGGTGCACCCAGACCATAGATGCAGGACACAGAAGCCACAACTATTGTATCACTACGTTCTAACAAACTGCTTGTTGCGCTATGACGTAATTTATCAATTTCATCATTTACGCTCATATCTTTTTCAATATAAGTGTCGCTAGATACTATGTATGCCTCGGGCTGGTAATAATCATAATATGAAACAAAAAATTCGACTCTGTTATTAGGAAAAAATTCTCTAAATTCATTACACAATTGAGCCGCTAATGTTTTATTATGTGCAAGTACAAGAGTAGGACGATTGACTTGAGCTATAACATTTGCCATAGTGAAAGTCTTTCCGCTACCAGTCACGCCTTTTAGTACCTGTGCTGATAAACCATCGTTTATTCCTTCTACCAGAGATTGAATTGCTTCGGGTTGGTCACCAGTGGGTTTGTATTTTGATACTAATTCAAAATTCCGATATTCCATTATTTTATCCTCTAAAACATAAATCTAATAAATACACCAATCAAAGCACTAATTACAGCCAAAATACAAGTTCGACCTAATAATAATAATAGATTACGTTTGTTATTTGTCAATTCACGATGGAAACCTTCACCCTTGATTTTTAATGAAACGCAAAAAACCGGACTGCCTTTCTTGTCAGATTTAAAAAGTTCTATATAATTATCATAACTAAGATTTGTCATGATTTTTTCTAATTCGTCAGGGTAGATAACATATCTATCCGCTGCAAATGAAATAATTTCTCGTGGAGAAATTAGACAAGACTTTTTGCCTTGACATTTTTGATATACATATTCCATTACATATTTTTCTTTAAATGTTAACATCTGATTTTCCTATATTGAATTTATGGTACTAATGCGAAGAATATAATCAATGCCAGAATTGTGCCAATGAATGAAGAAATTGCGACAAATAAATATGGTAAAAATTTGTTATTTTTGTTTTTATGTGATTTTGAATTTGTTTCCGCTTGTTCTAGGGAGATACTTCCTTTTGGCAAAATTGAATAGCAATAAGTGTTATCTTCACTAAATTTGATATTGATATATTCTTGTTTTTCTAAAAAACTGATAATCTCTTTTAAACTATCATTATCATATTGTGATTTTTGTGCTAAAATTGCCATTATTTCATCGGTAGTGACTACTTTATACGCACTACCCATCGCTAATTTACTCATTGCTCTTAATACTGATATTGATTTTTTGTCTAGCATATTATCCTTTATTATAACATTTATATTTATCTTTTGCAATCTTTTATAAATTATTTATAAAGTGATTTATAAGTATTTAATTGTTTTTCTATGAACTCAAATGCTTCTTTGTATGGTTTGTCAGTTGTTAAATCAATGTCTATTGCTTTTAGAGCATCAACAGCAGGTTTGCTTGTACCATTTTTTAGAAAATTTAAGTATTGCTTATGAAATGTATTATCTGATAAAAGTCTATTTGCGATGACACATGCACAAACTAAACCTGTCGCATAGGTGAACACATAGTATGGTGAATAAAAATGTGGAACACACATCCATTCGTATTTTAAATTTTCTGGGATTATAAGAGATTTGCCATAAAACTTTTTGTTTAAATCAAGATAATGATTATTTAAGTCCATATAAGTTATAGGAATATCCTTTTCAATTGTTTGATGTGCGTAGAGCTCGAATTCAGTAAATATAATTTGTCTAAATATTGTGCTCCTGACATTATCAAGGAAATGACGTAAATAGTATTTTTTATCATTTTTATTAGAGGTTTTGAGCATGTACTGATTTAGTAATATTTCGTTAGTTGTACTAGCAATTTCGGCAGCAAAGATTGTTATATCAGCTTTTTCATATGGTTGATTTTGCAAGAAATATTCGGCATTAATGCAATGTCCTAATTCATGACATAATGTTGATACAGAACTATAGTCATGTAAATAATTAACCAATATTACAGTATTTGCACCATAGCAATGTGAACAATACCCACCAGAATTTTTATTTTCATTAGGAAAATAATCAATTGATTGGTCATTTAATTTTCTATTTAAATTGGATAAATAATCATCACCAAGGGGAATAAGCGAATTTTTGATTATGTTTATGGCAGTATCTAATGAAATTTTTGATTTGTTCTTTTCGTCTTCAAATAGGTCGTAATATGCAAATTTTTTATTTTTTGATATTTTCGCACGTGTTTTGCAATAATCTTGTAATAATGGAATGTTTTTTTCTGTAAATTTTATTATATTGTCAAATACAGCCTTTGGTATATCATCTTCTAGAAGTACACTTTCTAATAGATTTGAATAATTAGTTAGAGCAGATAAGAATTTATCATATTCAATATCTTTTAGATATAGTTCAGCGAATGTTTTATTTAATTGAGCAAAACCTTTCATTCGTGAATTAAAAGCATTCTTTCTAAGTTTCGCATCTTTTCCTTTAACATATTTTGGATAAGTTGAATTATCTAATTTATGTTTTTTCCCATTTGAATCTAAAACATCATCAAATTGCAATTCTGAATCAACTAAGATACTATGAATGTTTTCGTTATTACCAATAAAATTTCCCATTTTAGAAAGCAATAAGTTTGTTTTTTCATCAATCTTGTGTGGTTTTAATTTTATTATATCTTTGATTAAATTATCATAATCTTTAAATCTATTATCTTTTAAAAGTGAGTTTAAATATTCGTTTGGCAATTCGTACATCTGTGGCAACATATAGGCATCAGCCTCGCTTAATTTGGTATATAAACTACTAAATTTTTGTTCCAATACTAAAATTTCAGTATTGGCAGAATCAACATTAATCATATGAGAAATATAGTGAGCAAGTTTGCTAATAAGAATAAAATCGTCTTTATATTTTTCAAGTCGTTCAAATAAAATATCAGGACTTTCTAATTTTCCACTATATTTTGGTAAAATATTTATTAAATTTTCCATAATTTTAAAAATTTTATCTATTTCGATTTTATCTTTAATATAACTTGATAAATTCCATTTATATTCGTTTGGGATTTGTTCTCTTTTTTTCATAAACATTTACTCCTATATAGATAGTTTATAACTATAATATTTTTTGTCAAGCAATACATTTATAAACTGTTTTTTATTTAAAATTTAGTAAATTTTGATTTTATTTTATAAATCTTGACAACTTTCACATTATATTATATAATATTGGTATATAATACAAAAGGAAGGTGAAATATGTTTAGAAAACTTATTTTAATATTATGTATAGCTTTTGTTGTAGTATGCTATGGTTATCCTTGTTTCATACTACCATTTGGTCAATATGTTAGAACTACTGAAATCGGCAATGCTAAAGTTGAAGCAATTTATGATTTTAACTGGGACGGTACTGTCACTCATGAAGATGAGTTAGGTTTGACAACTAAGTATTATTATAAATTAAAAGGCAATGATGTTTTGTTAAGTATAGATGAAGATTTTGATGATGACAATAATATGTCAATCAGTATCAATTCATTATATAATATTGACAATGGCTATTTTAATCAAGTTGGAATGTATGTAGCAATTGGCGTTGGGGTGCTTGCATTATTGTTAATAATTACAATACCTAGAAAAAACTAAGCGACTTTGAGTCGCTTTTTTATCGTTTTAAATACGTGTAAATAAATAATTTTAAAAGTGATAATCTATATTTTATATTTGTTTTGTACTTGAAAAATGACGAATAATGTGATATACTATTAAATGATTTAATTTGTGGACAAAATTAGAGGTAAAGTATGTTAGAAAATATTGTCGTTAAAGGAGCAAAAGAAAATAATTTAAAAAATGTAGATGTCACCATACCAAAGAACAAATTGGTAGTTTTTTCAGGTGTAAGTGGTTGTGGAAAATCTACTCTTGCTTTCGACACTATTTTTGCAGAAGGTCAAAGAAGATATATGGAAAGTTTGTCTAGTTATGCTAGACAATTTTTAGGACAAATGAACAAACCAGATGTGGAGAGTATCGATGGACTTAGTCCTGCTATTTCTATAGACCAAAAAAGTACAAATAATAATCCTCGTTCTACTGTTGGTACAATCACTGAAATATATGATTATTTACGTCTTTTATTTGCAAGAGTTGGAAAACCTTATTGTCCTAATTGTGGAAAACCAATCTCTGTGCAAACGATTGACCAAATAGTAGATAGAATAATGGAAACAGATGACGGAAATAAATTATTAATTATGGCACCAATAATAAGAGCACAAAAGGGTAGTCATGAAAAAACTCTTGACGGATTAAGAAAAGATGGCTTTGTTAGA
>ERZ1643249.3501-NODE-3501-length-13793-cov-5.595138_pt1 | contig 13793 bp, 16 predicted proteins | sample MGYA00579263_ERZ1643249 | MGnify/ENA primary metagenome ERZ1643249 (study PRJEB29033, sample SAMEA4952264) | chicken gut metagenome | biome: Broiler Chicken; feature: Gastrointestinal Tract; material: Caecum | place: Ireland | collected 2018 | study: Broiler...
GCGGATCCAGCTCCCGCATCAGGGCATCCGCACGCTGATGAACGCGGGTTAATGACGGTGCCGCACCGGCAATCGCCGGATCGCTGGCTGACCATGCCGGACCGGGCGGCAGCAGTGCCGACAACAGACGGATGTAATCATCGTTTGTCACGTCCATGAAATCGTCCCCAGAACCGCAAGTTCATTTTTTGCAATGGAGATATTGTCTGCCGGTGCAAGCAACTGATGGCTGTATTCCCCGTTCGCACCGGAAATCGCCTCACTGATACGCGATACCTTCAGTTCTCCCTGCGGATAACCATCACGCAGCAGGAACGAACGCAACTCCGCGGTGATGGCAGCCCGTATTTCCGGTGTGTCCGGCGTCACGCGGATATGAAAATCCACCGTATGTGCCACCGGCCTGAACACATACAAATCAGAGCCTGCCACCGGGGCCAGTGGCCCGATATGTTGTCTTGCCGCCGTTTCCGTTGATTCTTCCGGAATGGGATTAATCAGGTCACTGCTGGCAATCATCACACCGACAGTTCCCGTACCCATCCAGTGACGGTATGTCCATGCGCGGGTAATGCCGGGCACTTCTTTAGCCCAGATGACATAGTCCCCGTCAGCCCCGCCCTGCGGCGTCCAGTAATACCGCTCAATGACGCGGGCGCGCCACGTTTCCAGATCTTCAGTATCGAATCCGCCAGTCAGGGTATCTGCAACACCGGAAGACGGCAGACCATTCACCGGCGTGACCAGGATTAATGCCGTACCGTCGTCAGCGTTACCGACCGCGCCTGTAGTTGAGCAAGTGATCGGCACACGCAGGACACCACCGGAGCTGGTTGCATCGGCAGTTGCCATGTACTGAACCAGGTCATCGCGCTGAATCACGCTCCCGGCGGTCACCTTCAGGCCATCGCTGACACCTTCCCAGCGCATATACCCGCTGGCAGCCGTGGCCCCCTTGCGCGGACACCGTTTCATCGCAGCATGTCGCGCCAGCCAGGACTCATCGCACAGGTCAGGCAGCATGTTCATTGCCAGATAATCGATGTAACCGTAAACCGTATGCAGCGCCGCCGCATACACCTTTGCCCGCACGTCTTCATCCATGCGCCGGAGCGTGTCGCTGACGTCCAGCCTGGCGAATAAATCGTTACGGAGCATACTGATATTTTCTGCCAGCGTCGGGCGCTGAAATTCACTGTCCGCCATGCGTTATCGCACTCCACAGATCATCAAAAGAAATCATTACCGGTCCGTCACGACGCCAGAGAGTGATACTGTTACCCAGTTCATTAATCCCGGTGCGGCGGATATCCAGATCAATACGGGACACCACGCCGTCATCAATCATCCATTGCAGGCATTCGCGGATATACCCCCTTACCGTCTGCACCAGCTGATTGGTCAGTTTGCTGCGCTGAAGCAGCCACAGTCGGGAGCCGTAACGGTCATTCTGTACCGCAGGCCAGGTATCCCCCCACCATCCCATCGGGACGTCGGCGTTGTCATCAGGCTCCGCCCGCCGCCAGGTAAACAGGGAAATCACAACGGCGCGGGTCAGCGGATCCAGCGGTGCGCTGGCGCAGGTGCGTTTACCGTTCACTGTCAGCCACAGTTCCATCATGCCTCCATCGCTTTATCCGGTTTGTCGGTGTTACTGCCCTGACCGTTCTCTCTGTGACGATGCCCGTTATAGGCAAGCCGCATCGCTGACATGGTGGTACCGCCGGAGTCGCACAGGTCTTTCACCTGTCCGGTCACTTCCAGGTCCATTTCAAAACGTGCTCTGGGCGCATTGCGAAACGTGATCGTTTTCCCTGCACCGTCCACCACGATCCCCTCCCGGGTCAGCGTCACGGACTGCCCCTGATCGTCATAGACAGCCACCTCACCCGTCTGCAGCCCTTTCAGGCGGTAGCGCCGGTCCGACACCGTAACAACCACCGCATGAGAACGGTCGCCATCCGGAAACAACACCACCGCTTCCGCACCGCTGTTTGCCCTTGCGGTAAAACCGTAGGGTTCAAGATGTTCAACCCCGGCTTTGGGTTCACCGGCAATCAGGGACACATCCACGGTCTGACATTTCGTGGCGGCACTGATGCTTTTCACCACGGCCCGCCCAATCAGGCCGAGGAGTTGTCGCTGCATGGCTTCAATCGTCCTCATCAGAACGGGTCCTCCTGTACTCTGGCTTTTTTCTTTTTCTGCGCGCCGGGGGCATCGGGTTCAGGCAGATAAGCATCAGGTGGGCCGACACGGATTTCCGTCAGGGTGCCGTTCTGGTCCTGAGTAAACGTGACTTCCGAAACAAGCAGTTCGGTATTGTCGAAACCACAGACCGGATCAAAGACAATCACCCGCTGGTTGGGCTGCCACAGCGTACCGTTACCCTGTCGCCAGCCCTGCACCACATAGGTGGTTTCATCCGTCCGCGCCGCCCGTTGTCGGGCTTCAAAGTCAGCACGCGCAATACAGCCTGCCCCCGTAGCCTGCCCTGTCTGCCTGATATACATCGGACGGTAACGGGCAATAAATGCGTCCTCTGTGCGGGCCCGCAGCGCGGTGGTGGTGGCCTCACCGAAATCATCGTCGTTTCCGGCACGCTGCCCCGCCACCTGGTAAACAGAAAACCGCTCCCGGATACTCTTCTCCGTATCGCAGGAAAGGATGTTTTCCCCGAGTACCAGCGCAGTATGTGCCCGCGTTGAGCCAATACCGCCAATCACCAGCCTGCCGTGCGGGTCGTCGTAAGCCAGTGCCTGCTGCTGACCGAGTATTTTGTTGATTACCTCAATCACCGTTTCACCGTGATCAGGCTGAACATCAGGAATAACACCCGACGGCGCACCGCTGTTCACCACCTCAATGCCGAAAGGCGCAGCAAGCGCCTGCGCAATCTGCACCAGCGAGCGTCCGTTAAACTGTGTCGGTTCGGCTGCACAGTCAATCAGGTCAGCCGTCAGACTACGTCCGGCAATACCGGTGCTGACCGAACGGGAATCGTAACGAACGGGCGTCGCCTCCACCCAGCCGGTGATCACCAGCTCATCACCAATCAGCACTTCCACTTTTGAACCGTTTTTAATGCGCGGCTGAAGCGTGGTGATACCCTCATCTCCCGGCCACTGGCGAGTGATCTCCACACTGAAATCCCGCGCCAGCCGTTCAATACCGGCACCGATGCGCACCGATGTCCAGCCATTCCACTCCCGGCCATTTACCCGTAGCGTGACATTGTCGTTCATTGCACTGGCACCTTCAGAGGGATCACCGGCACAAAGCCGGGATGTGTAATGGCATTACGCCGGATAATGTCCGCGTCACGCGCCGCGTTATCAAACCAGGTCGCCGCCAGCACCAGCGCGGGTAAAACCTCATCCGGCGTGCGCTGAATGATCCGTGCAGACTGTTCAAGGCGCGTGTTGATATCCGCATTCAGATCTGCTTTCACCCGGCGCAGCGCCAGAAACAGCGCATCACTGGTTGTACGGGACAACTCCTTATCAATTGCCGTATTCAGTGTGTCGCGAATGTCAGTCAGTTCTTCCCACGTCGGCAGGTCAACCGTGTTTTTCACCGCCGGTGCATTGTTCAGTGCCGGATGCGTGACGGAAGGCCAGCCAGTGCTCTGCGCGGGTGTTGTTGCCTGCCCCACTGCGGCATTCTGCATCACCGCGGAAGTTGTTGGCGCAGGCAATCGGGTGACGGCATACGCCGCTTCGCTGATTGCGGTCGTACGAAGGGTGCTGGCAACCACGTTACGCTGCTGCGTCGCCGTGGCGGTGGTTTTACTGTCCGTTTTCCAGACGCCGCGCGGTTGCAGATCGCTGCCGAGGCTGACACCGGAAAGCGTTTTGATCATGGTGACCAGGTCGCTGGCGTTACCATAAAGGCGTTTCCCGGTACGCCACATTTTCTGCACCTGCTCAACGAAATTTTTGCCTGACGATGGCGGCGGCAGAAGTACCGAGATATCCCCCTGCAACAGCCTGGCGGCATCCGATACGGCAGAATCCACCACTTTCATCGCATCAGAAACATACCCAAGCATTGTGCTGGCATTACCGACGACGTCGTTCTGCACGAAATCCGCCACACCATCGATACTGAAACCGCTGAAGCTGTCACTGATGCAGTCATCCAGTGCAGAACAGGATGACATCAGCGTCTGCGCCGTCGCCGCACCTGATGTGGGGTAAGAGAGTTCTCCTGCTTCGACAAACTTCAGGTCAAAGCGGACAATACGCCCTTCACTTTTCGATGTGCTGACCCGAACTTCCCCGTCAACACAGACTTTCAGCTCACCATATGTCGGGTGGACAAGCGTGCCGGGACCGGGTTTATTCAGCGCTTCAATCAGGCGATCGCGCTGGTCAAAGCAGTCATCTCCCACCACATAAGCTGTGATGGACGGGCGGAAAGTGACTTTTCCCAGATCTTCGGTATAGGGCTTGTCGCGGTTCGGATATTCGTGTGTTTCCACACGGCGACCGGTTCCCGCACTTTCTTCTTCAACCTTAAACGGTACGCCGCGAAATGACGCATCCTGAAGCCTGTCTTTCCACGTCATATAAACTCCGGATACAAAAAACCCGCCAAATCTGCTTTGTCAGTTATTTACATCGCAGAAGATGTGGCGGGAACCTAATATTTTTAATTACTATCTGAGTTGAACATCAATGGAATAAATATCACCACTCTTTATAAATTTAGAATCTGTCCTTTCATCAAAAGATTCAAATGACTGTACCTTTAAAAACTTTTTCATTTTATTTTCAAAAATACTTTCATTAACACCAGTTAAATACTTGAACGCTCTACCAGCAAGGACCTCATTACTTAAATCCATTGTGTTTTTATTGTCTTTGAAAAACCAAACAATAACCTTTTGTGGGCATGATGGATTATAAACAGATATATAAAACTGCGGCTCATATTTTTCATCAGCGTCATCACTAAGCATTTCTTCAGAAGATAATTCTCTTCTGAATTCATATTGCCGCTTAGTTATTCCTTCATCCTTTATTATCTCTTGCTTAACTGGTGCAATACCTATAGAAGAGATTAATTCTGACTCATTAAAGCTGAACTTACACTCTTCCGCAGCCAAGTTAAAAGATAAAAGTGCAGATATAAAAAAAACAAAGATACGCATAATCATCCCTTCAATCATTTGTAAGGAATGATTATATTAACTACTTAAAGCTGAAAACCCAAATTATGCCAGACAAAAACACATTAATCATTTTGTACACTACCTGAACCGCGTATAGCCAACATCATGGCTGACATCAAAACCGCTGGATCGCGTTTCCATAACCCGCATACCCGGAGGCGAATTCACAAAAGATACCTTGATCTCACCATCAACTTTTGGCACAGAAGCTTTGTTAATCATGAAGGGATTCGAGCCTGTGGCATCGGAGGCGTTGTTTGACTGAGCCGGATCCACCGCCGGATAAGGTGTGTATCCCCGCGCCGGTATTCCCGTCCCATAAGCATCATAAGCACCCGCGCCCCACTGCGCAGAGTTAATGGCATCGACCGTGTCACCGGAACTGTCGGTAAACCACTCAATAATTGGCTTCAGCTTGTCCCACATATCCTGAAACCACTTAACAACCGGTCCCCAGTTATTGATCACCATTCCCAGCGGCGACCAGGCAAAAACTTTCTTCAGAAGTTCCCAGCCAGCCTCAAAATAAGGACCAATGGTTTCCCAGAGCTTCTTAAAATAAGGTCCGACAACATCCCAGTTAGTGATAATTAATCCCGCAGCCAGAGCAATCGCCGTCGCAATCATGCCAATCGGCGTCATCGACATAATCCTGCTGACAATACTGATGGCACTGCCCACGCCCATCAATCCCAGTTTCAGAATCGCAAGACCGGCAGCAAGCCCGACGACGCCGCGAATAACCCGGGGATTTTCATCCGCAAACTTCGTGAATTTCTCCCCCAACTCCCCCAGCCATTGTGTGATATTTTTAGCGTCACCAGAAAATGCGCCGCCAATAGCCGCAAGGCCGTTAGTTGCGGTCCCTGTCATTGCCTCCCACAGGTTGGACAGCGTACCAAGCTGTGCCTGAACACGTTTATTCAGGCTGGCCTGTTTATTCATCTTCTGCTGGATCTGATCGTAGCCATCCTTTCCTTTATCGATTAGTGCATTGACCACCTGAAGGGTTTCGGCATCATCACCAAATATTGCCTTAAGTACACCTGTTCGCTTAACGTCGGTCAGTTTTCGCAGCTTTGCCAGTTGCCTGAACATGTTATCAAGACCGCCAAAACTTCCTTTGCCGTCAGTAAAATCGAGCTGTACCCCGAGTTTCTGGCGGGCCATAACTTTATTAACGTCCCTGATTTTCTTAACGCTTAATCCGGACTGGATAACTTTTCGCAGGGCATTACCTGCCGACTCCCCGTTCATCCCCATCTGATCCATCATGACGCTGATGGGGGCAAGGCTCTGCGCAGCCTGAAGACCGTCCTTGTTCACCATCTTCAGAACAGAACTGGTTTTAGTGAAGAAGGACAACATGTTGGTATCGTCAACGCCCAGATAAAACGCCTTCTGGATAGTGTCGAACAGCCCCATCATGTCTTCTGACGCCGTTCCGGTAGCATCCTGCATCTTTGCTGCAAACTCAGCAGCCGCTTCCGGTGTTTTTTTCAGTTGTACCGCAAGATAAGCTGTCGCTTTACCCACACCACCCAGAATGTTTTCTGCCGGGATCCCCTGACGCACCAGCATCTGCATCATGTTCTGGAAATCAGCCGTTGTACCGGGTAGCTGGTTACCCAGGCCAATAGCCAGTTTATTGATGTCCTGAAAGCTCTTTCCAACCTCGCCGTTCGCATCCATCATGGCGACTTTCAGCCCGGTGGCGGCGTTTTCCTGATCGGCATAAGATTTCAGGGAAAGCGTCAGACCCGCTGCCAGTCCGCCACCAAGCGCCAGCCCACCCTGTGACGCTTCTTCCGCCTGGCGTTTAAATCCCCGGATTTTCTTTTGCATTTTCGACAGCGCGGGAGAAAGCCTGTCGACACCGGTGATCAACGCCTTAAGCTCAAATTCCGCCATGTGTGCGTTTCTCCTGCTCTATCCTGTTTGCCTGACTGACCAGCAAGGGAATTTCACTGATCGGCATATTCAGCAATTCGAAAGGATTAATGCGCCAGTAGCTGGCGCAGTCAAAGAAGCGATCAGTGAGGTATTCAGCCGTCAGGCCTGGAGGAAAAAACCAGCCACAAGCCACGCCGCTGCATTCAGGTCTGCCGGAGACATCTGGTCGACAGAGCTTTGCGGCACTTTCGCCAGCCGCACAATGTATTTCGACACCACATGCGCCAGAAGTTTGACTGACTCATCCTGATTCATCTGGTAGGGATACCCCAGCTCGCGGACATCCTTCCCGGTAGGCTCATCAAACTCCAGTACGGAGAGTGTCTCGCCATGAGCGGTAATCGGTTTCTTTAACTCAAGCTCTTTCATTACTGGTAATCCCCTTCTTCACCGTGGAACTCAAGATCAACCGTACCTTCTTCGGCATTATGGTTCGCTTCGCCGTGCAGCCAGGCAGACGACAGTACATAGACCTGACCGTTCGCCAGCTCGGCAGTGATAGTCATCTCATCAGACGAGGTGATTTTGTTCACCGGAAAATTCTTCGGCACCTTGAAAGTCCCTTTGACATAAGGCGCACGGTGAGTTTCCTTGCGGTCCACTGAACCGTCCAGGCCGATGATGTCATCATTGACCGTCCTGTTCATGGGCACCTCAATGCCGCCGGTCAGCGATAGCTGCTGACCGTCAATTTTGAAATAACAGGTTCCCCCGATACGGGCCATTATGCAGACTCCTCTGAATACTGAAGACGGAACTGGTTAACCACGGCAAAGACACGCAACTGGTTAACATAGTCAGGCGGGAACAGCGTGTTCAGGCGGTTCGGATCGCTGGCATCACGCTCCACAACCAGGTACTGCTTAAACAGTTCGTAGTTTTCCACGATCCCCGCACGCTCAAGCTGACGGTAGGTTGTCAGCAGTTCCCCTTTGATCACCGCCGGGGTGACAATCGCCTGACCGGGACCAAAGCGGGTACCGTCACTGGCAAGCTTGTGACGCCCGTACTTACTGGTAATGACGGATTTCAGTTTGCGCAGCACATACGCGCTGGTATGCAGCGTCTCGCTGTCGAGGTAGCTGTTATCCACAACACCGTAAGCATTTTTCCTGTACGTGGTGACATCACGCTGAATGCGCAGCACCCCGCTTTCGACATACGCCGTTGCCACGCCATGAGACAGCAGGGTCTGCTGCTCGGTCATCGTGAACCGTTTCCCCTTCGGCGCAGGCAGCATACCCACCAGCTCACCGGTCTGCGTGGGACGTGCCGGATCGTTGCGGATAAACACCGCTGCGCGGGCGGTACGGCTTGCCGCCAGCTCGTCGGCAGGCGTCTGGGTGTCTTTTTCGTACCCCGCCAGGGTAATGTGCTGCTGGTTAAACTGGTCACCTGCGGTCACCAGTTCTGACAGCGTGCCGATCTTTGCCGTATACACATGACCATACAGCTGACGCGCATAGCTCCAGCGACCGCTGGTATCGTTCATCTCGGTCACCAGCGTGTTAACGGAGGCCGTGTCGTTGAACGGCAGGCCGATATAATCAAACGGCTCATCCGCCATTGCAGCCACCGCGCCGGTGAGAACAGGAGCGCCCGTTCCGGCGTTCCCCGTCGCCACGGCAATCTGTACGCCCGCTGGCAGCACTTCGCCCCCACCGAAGCCGTAGTAATTGAGGCTGACAGGAATTTCATTCCCGCAAAGCCCCTTATGGCGAGCGGTCAGTGTAACCACACCAGCCGAAGATGAGGCCGTAAACGGCAGGGCCGGAACGGCATTGATGGCATCTTTGATACTGCTGGCAATCGTCGCGACGTTATCGCCGTTGGTCACCGGTGCCTGCACGCGGGTACGTCCCACATAAACATTCACCGTGCCGGTTTCGGTTGCCGCGCCGGTCACCGTCAGCGTAACCGTTGCCGCCGCGCCCGTGGATTCAGGAACGGCAATCACATACAGCTCGCCAAACGGGTCGGTCTGGCGATAAGCCTCGACCATACGCGCCAGCTGACTTCCCGCACCACAAATCTGGCGTGCATAGTCTGCCGACGGCATCAGTACCAGACTGTTGGCAACAATCTCTGCACCGTTATTGGCATGACCAATCAGCAGCGATGCTCCGCTGTCCTGTGCAGTATTCGCAGCCTGGTTATCCATTTCCGCATAAAACAACGGAACCAGCGTATTCGACGGAATGGTGTTAAAGCTCATCGTCATCGGTATTCACCTTTTTATTCACGCGCCGGATATCACCCGCTGCTTCACGGCGCAGCCAGTAGTTGTTCTCATCAACATTTCGCCCCTCGGCGGGCAAAAGGTCGCCGCGGGCAGGGTCAGGAACTGACCGCCCTTTAACAGGTTTCACAAACATGAAGATTCTCAGGAAGGAAGGGTTATTTCGGTGTGATGTTCGATATCGCCGTCAGGCCCGTTACCGGGATCGAGATAATCAACATCAATCGCCAGCGTTCGCAGTTCATCCAGACTGTTCAGGTCATCCTGCTGGCGGGTATCGTCTTCGGTCAGCTCGCTGATGACCGAAAAATCGAACTGATAAATCAGCTCATGACGATTCAGATCCAGCAGCGTGCCGCCGTCATAGGTAATCGGGTTACCGCACGCCTCCGGGTTCCAGCCCAGCAGAGCCTTAAAGAGCATCTGCCGGACATCGTCCACCACATCATACGAGGCAAACTGACCGCGCTCATCACGCCCGTTACTCAGTATGACAACCACGGAGAAACTCTCTTTCAGCTCCTGCCAGTAGTCGGTCTGGCTTTTGTTTTCTCCCGGAGAGTCATCACCCGGTACCACATACGCCGCCGGGAGTCTCAGCTTTCCGACCTCCGGCAGATTTTTGAACTGTGCCGCGCCTGCCACCCGGTTTTCAAAATACGGGCAGCGGGCACGCAGCGCAGCAATAACAGGCGTCAGTTTCATCTGCGTCGTCGCTCCGGCTTCAGTGATTTACGTAATTCCCGCGCCAGAAAATAGCGTGTCCAGCTGCGGTTCTTTTCAAGCGTTTCCACCATAAAGTTATTACGTGGAGCCAGCCGCCAGCCGCTGCCACCGGATGCACCACGATGATGACTACGACGACGTTTTGCTCCTCCCCGGACACCAAAAAACAGAAACGCCGGATAGAAGTCACCAGAGATCATCCGGTTCCCCTTCCCGTTGCGCTGGTTAGGGGCAATGCGTGTCATAAAACCAGGGCGATGTTTACTGGCTCTGGGTACCATGTAACCAATCGAACGAGCCAGGCGTCCGGTCTGATAACCGGGGTTTTCACCCGGTGCCGACCGCACACGGCGCATCACCAGCCGACGGGCATCACGCATATGACGCTGCCCAATCGTGACAAACGCCCGCCTGACACGGGCACGGTTAAAGCGCATCTCCGCGGGCTGCTGAACATCAACGTGAAAAAAGGGAGTCGCCATTGCTGCCTCCGTGACTCTGCGTAAATTCGCCCAGTTCCGTACACTCCAGCAGCAGAAAGCGCCGCGCCCCGTTCAGATCGCGCTGACGTTTCACCCGGTACACACTGTCATCACAGACCACCTCATAATCAGCAGTGATCCCCCGGCGGTAGCGAATGGTGATGTAATGGGTGATGGCGTCTCCGGTCTGCGCGGTTTCCTGCCAGGTGGTGGCACTGGTCTGGATAACCTTCGCCCATGCCCGGAACGCAACCGGGTATTGAGGCTCCACGCCAAAGTTATCCGCGGGCATATCCACCCGCTGGCGGATCAGGACGCGTTTATTCAGTTCGCCGGGGTCCGGCAGAATGTAGGTTGCGCTGGTCTGCGCCTGACGAATTTTCATAGTGGTATAAGGCGATAAGGAGCAACCAACCAGTTAAAACTCATTGGCAACTCCATTTTCTCAACGTCTGTAACCGTTGAGCGGTTTTCGTAGAAATGGCTGACAAGTAGCAGAAGCGCCAGCTTCACATCATCAGATATCACAAGCCCATCAGGATCATCCGCAGGCCTGTCATCTGCGGTTGCATACAACGTACGGTTAAGGAAGTTTTCCGTTCGACTCTGAGCGGCCTTACCAAGCAGTTCAAGCAACTCATCTTCATCAGAGAAATCATCATCCAGACGGAGCTGAAGCTTAATCTCTTCCATTTTTAACAGCATAAAACCTCCTGTGCCCGCCAGAACGCGGGCACAAAAAAACCGCATTACGCGGCGTGCTGTATTACGTAAAAGACTAATCAACCACCAACGCTACCTTTCCCCACCAGCGCTTTAATGGCAGAGGTGTCTTCCAGGATACAGTCAAAACGATGGAAGGCCAGAAAACCGGTCTGATCATATTCCGCGTAACGCTCAACCAGACGTTTAAGAATCATGTATCGCACACGACGGATAATGAAGCGATCAAAGTCACCACAGAACATGAATTTTTTACCCGCCCCGATATCATCAATTTCCTGATCAATGACATACGGTACATTCAACACTGAAGCAGGTGCCACACCAACAATATCCGGCAACCATAAAGGGCGTCCCTGACCGTCTTCCATCTCACTGATCAGTTTCAGCGTATTATCGTTAAACGCCAGGCGGAATTTCGGTCCGCGACGATATGCAGGATCAATGCTGTGTTTCAGAGCCAGAATTTCCTGCCACTTCACCGCATTTGCCGCGGCAGTCTGTGTTGTGCCGGTCACTGATGCTGCCAGCCCTTTGGGTTGTTTAGGCGTACCCGCACCAGTCCCCTGAATCAGATAACGGGCTTCACCACGACCAATACGTTCAGCAATGCGACGGGCAAGATAAGCTTCCATATCGATCGCGCTGTCCTGCAGCAACTCATTAGACACACGAATGATTTTCGATGTCATTTTGAGCGCTCCAAGGCTTCCCATACCGAAATCGGTGTCTTCTTCACCGGCTTCTTCATTTTCGCCCAGCAGAACACCAACTTCGGAAGTACCATCAGCTGTTGCCCACTCCATAGTGCGGCCGTCAGAAGTGGTCAGAATCTGCGCCACACTGGCGATGCCACCGTAGGATTTCATCTTCTCAACAACTTTCGCCAGGAATGTTTCTGGTACGGTATATCCGCCCTTTTCATCCTGAGCTACACCCTGGGCACGAAGTTCACGCAACGCCTTTCGTTCTTCTGATGTCAGCTCACTGGCACCGTGACGCATCCACTTATCAAAAACCTGAGCTCGTTTCTCATCCTGTTGTGGATTGTTTTCCGGATCAAGATTCTGACGCTGCTCTTCCTCATTGCTTTCAATGTACGCCTGATCCTGACGACGCAGTTCTTCTTCGCGTGCAATTCGTTCATCAAGCGCTTCCAGTTCGGATTTTGCTTTGTTCCACTCAGTGCGCTGCTCTTCCGTCCATGCGTTATCACCAATTTTTTCATTCAGGGCGCGCATGTCAGTTGCGATAGTATTACGTTTCTGTTTCAGTTCATGCAGTTTCATGATGTTTCCTTTACGCGTTAAGAAGGGTCAGGACGCGTTCACGCGCCATACGTTGATTAATGGCTTTCTGTAGCGCGCCGCTGTTGCGCGCCTCCTGCCATGCTTTCATGGAGCGAACAGCCGAGTCAGCCTCCTGATAGGCAGGATATGTCACAGGACTGACATCCAGCAGACGGGAAAAGCGGGTTATCTCGCGAATAACAACCCCATCCTCATCCTGATACCACTCCTCACCGTCACGGGCGACACGGAAAGCGAAAGATGACTGGTTAATATCTCCACGTTGCATCGGGGCCAGCACCAGATCACGAATGGTCTGTGTCTCCGGAGCCTGGATGTCATAGCGTAATCCGCGCTCATCAACTGAAAGATTCAGCGTGCCTGCTGCACTACGCCCAAGAATAAAATTAGGATCGTGGTTAAACAGTGCGCGGACATCATCACCAAGCACATCGTCAAAAGCGCCGGGCCGGATGATTTCGCGGAATGAACCGAATATCAGCTCAGAACGACAGTCAAACACCGATCCATAACCGATAATGTGCGCCGGGTTATCGTCATGCCTCTCAGCACGCACCTCACCGCTGTAACAACGGATTTCACGGTCATTCATTGGTTTTTCCCTCATCGTTTTTTGGGGGCTTAAAATCTCCTGCCGGGTTAGCAGCATTCACGCTTACCAGCATCTCGTCCAGCCCTTCAACCGGATTCATATCCTCGAATGCGCGGGCCTCATTACGGCTCATCCATCCATCGGTAATAGCGAAGTGATAGAATTGCGCGCGCTCCTGCGGAGTTCCGCGTAAAAGCCCCGTCAGATTGAACCTGACGTAATACCCGGCGGCTAACTCAGCGCGGGTAAACAAGCGACGGTTAAGCTCCTGCTCCCAGTTCGTCACCCACGGCATCATCGTGTAGCGGACAAACTGAATCGCCTGCGCAGAAATATTGGAGAAGGTGGCTTTTTCGAGGTCATTAATCATGTGCGCAGGAATATTGAAAATACCGGCGATCATTGAACGGTTCAGCTTCATCATGTCAATGATCTGAGCGTCAACTGGCGACACAGTCAGTGCCTTGTAATCCAGATCGGCTGGCAGCAGCATGGTTTTGTTTTCCTGGCGGCGTAACGCCTGCGATGCCTTCTGCCACTGATCTTTAAGCCAGCCCCAGCTTTCCTTATTGAGTCCGCTTTTAACGGATAC
>ERZ1643249.3503-NODE-3503-length-13791-cov-4.435134_pt1 | contig 13791 bp, 10 predicted proteins | sample MGYA00579263_ERZ1643249 | MGnify/ENA primary metagenome ERZ1643249 (study PRJEB29033, sample SAMEA4952264) | chicken gut metagenome | biome: Broiler Chicken; feature: Gastrointestinal Tract; material: Caecum | place: Ireland | collected 2018 | study: Broiler...
TTTCGGCAATCAGCTTTACCGAGGGCGGTAAGCTCAGCGAGCACGGCGTCGAAAAGATATGCGATAAGATAGCCGTATTCCAGGACCAGTGCAAAAAATTGGGAGTAGAGGTGCTGTATGTGCTCTCTACCGCGGCAATGCGCTTTATAGATAACGCCGACGAAGTGCTCGGTGCAATCCGCACGCGCACGGGCGCCGTTGTGAACCAGATAGACGGCGACACCGAGGCATACTGCGACTGCGTTGCCAACGAAAAGTTCCGCGCCATGGCAAGCCCCGTCATAATAGATATAGGCGGCGCCAGCATAGAGATGTGCGACCTCACCAAGAGCGGGCGCGAGGGTATGTATTGCCTCAACTTCGGCGCGCTCACCCTTCAGCGCAAGTTTGTAAAGAGCGTATATCCCGATAAAAACGAGTGCGGCAAAATCAAAAAATACCTCAAAAAGGCGTTTGCCAAGGCAGACGTACCCGTATTCGAGGGCGGCACGGCCGTGCTTGTAGGCGCTACCAACCGCTCCATCTACGAAATTTACCGCGACTACTACGATATAGAAGTCTCAGAGAATATGACGATAGAGCGCGACAAGCTCAAAAAGCTCGCCAAAAAGCTCATAGAGGCGCCCGACCGCTCGCACCTGCTCATAAAGAACGCGCCCGAAAAGATATATTTCATAGTCGTGGCGCTCATAACGCTCGTTCAACTCTTAAAGAAGTACGGCTTTGCAAGCATTGCCGTATCCGACTACGGCGTAAAGGAGGGCTTTTTGAAGCTCGTGCAGGACGGCGAACTCAAGGCGGAAATTTCTCCGTTCTTCCCCGAAAGACCCGTCAAGGAGATTAAGTCGGTGGAGGAGCTTGCCGAGCACATAAAGCTCAGGCAGAAGGTCGGCAAGCCCGCCAAGAAGGCCAAAAAGGAAGATGAGGGCGCAGAAAAGGCCGAAGATAAAGCCGCCGAAGACGGCAAGGCCGAGGCCGCCCCTGCCGCTCCCGCCGCTGAAGAGGGCGCAAACAACTGATTTTAAAATTGCGGTCTGACCGAATGGAGCTGCGCGGCGGAAAAGCAGGGCATATTTTCGGCGCAAACGGCGCCTATATAAAGGCGCGGCGGCTCTCAACACAACGCGCGGCCCAACACAATTTTATAAAAAATGACGGCAAACTCAATGCAAAGGCATATATATCGCGGCTGAACATTTATTGCTGAACTTTGCTGCGTAAAAATATACGCGGCGCGCGCGGAGCGCGCGCCGCCTTAAAGGAAATTATGGCAAACGATAAATCACCTGTTAAGCTTATCAGGGGAGTATATGTGAACCGCGAATTTTCGTGGATAAAATTCAACCTGCGCGTACTCGAGCAGGCCTCGGACGAAGATACTCCCGTACTCGAAAGGGGAAAATTCCTCTCTATATTCACATCCAATCTCGACGAATTTTTCATGGTGCGCATGGGCAGCCTCTACAACGAAGATAAGGTCCGCCCCGACGCGCGCGACAACAAGACCAAGCTCACATTCGGCATGCAGCTCAACGCCATAGCCGAAAGAGTGCCCCGCCTTTACGAAATGCGCGAGCACGTCTTTACCCACTTCAAGCGCGACCTGGCGGAGGAGGGCATAAATCTGCTCACCTGGTCGCAGCTCTCCGAGGGCAGAAAGGAAGAGCTGACAAAGATGTTCAACGCCAAGGTGCTGCCCCTTCTTTCGCCCATGGTCATAGACGCAAAGCATCCTCTGCTGCGCTTTGAAAATCTGCGCTGCTATATGCTCTACAAGCTCAAAAAGAACGACCATGTAATGATAGGCGTGATGGAGTTTTCCGATAAGCTCGACTCCATGTACCGCTTTGCGGGCGGCAAAAAGTTCAGCTTTATAACCATGGAGGAGATAATCCGCAACCTCGGTTACCTCGCCTTCCCCGGCTATACCGCCACCTCGTCCATGATGATAAGGGTTACGCGCAACGCCGACTTTGAAACCTACGTCGAAGACGCCGACATGGAGTACAACAACGACTTCTCGCAGTACATGAAGAGCAAGGTGGAGACGCGCTTTATTCAGAACGCCATCAGGCTGGAGGTATTCGGGGAGAGCAAGTCGCTCATGAAGTTCGTCACCGAGGCGCTCGGCATAGAGCAGAACCTCATATACAAGGTGCGTTCAAACTTCAGCTTCAAATATCTTTTCAGCCTTCCCAGGCGACTGGATAAGGAGCTGGCGGCAAAACTTTCGTACATTCCCTTCAAACCGAAGATTTCAGAGCGCCTTCAGAACGCAACCTCAATGATAGACGAGGTGCGCAAAAAGGATATACTTTTAAGGTACCCGTTCGAGAGCATGGAGCCGCTCATAAAACTTCTGAATGAGTGCGCCGAGCGCAAGGACTGCCTCTCCATAAAGATAACCATATACCGTCTTGCCGACCATTCGCGCATAGTCGAAGCATTGAAGCGCGCCAGCGAAAACGGCATAGACGTAACCGTCGTAATCGAGCTGTGCGCAAGGTTCGACGAGGAGAACAACCTCTATTTTGCGGGTCAGCTGCACGACGCGGGCTGCAACATAATCTACGGAATGGAAAACTATAAAGTCCATTCCAAGATAATCTCCATAGTATTTTCCGACGAAGAGCACGGCATAAGCTACATCACCCACCTGGGCACGGGCAACTATAACGAAAGTACTGCAAAGCAGTATACCGACCTCAACATAATAACGGCGGACAGACACATAGGCGAGGACGGCGCCGCATTCTTCCGCAATGTCTCCATATCCAATGCCGAGGGCGACTACACCCGTCTGCAGATAGCGCCCGTGTACTTCAAGCATAAAATTCTCGAGTGCCTTGACGGAGAAATTGAAAAGGCCAAGGCGGGCAAAAAGGGCGTATTTATCGGCAAAATGAACAGCCTCACCGATAAGGTGATAATCGATAAACTTATCGAGGCCTCGTGTGCGGGCGTGCAGATAAAGCTGATAGTGCGCGGCATATGCTGTTTCCTTCCCGGCAAGGCGGGCAAGACGGAGAATATAAGCGTAATAAGCATAGTCGGCAGGTTCCTCGAACATTCGCGAATCTACTGCTTCGGAGAGGGCAAGGACAGAGTAATGTATATCTCTTCGGCGGACCTCATGACGAGGAATACGGACAGGCGCGTAGAGATTGCCACGCCCGTGCTCGATAAAGATATAGAGAACGAAATCTATAAGATGCTCGAGGTAATGCTGGCTGATAACGTCAACGCGCGCAGATTGCTCCCCGATGGCACATACGAGCGCGTGACCGAGGGCGACAAAAAAATCGACTCTCAGGACTATTTCTTAAAGCACGTTTAATCGTGCGGCTATATAGGCGCGCAGGCTGAACGGAGCTTTAAGCGCGTAGATTTTTTGCGTATTCTGTCAAATTATAGATTGAAAATAAATTGATATACAAAAAACGCGCTTGGAGCGCGTTTTTTTGTGTAATTGGGGATTTATACAGGCTTGCCCGCGCCAGCTCTCCTTAAAAATGGAGGCACTATTGCGGTGAAAATGCCCTTGCCCATGGCCAATAAATGCGGCAGAGATTGCCGATTATAGTGCAATGTGCCTTAATTTTATCTGTACATCATAGTTCTTTAACAATGACGGTTTATAATTAAACTATAAGGCAATGGCTTGCAATTCAAGGTGCAGCAATGCACCGCACGGCAAAAAGGCGAACAATGCGCGCACTGCGGCGCAGACAGTCTGCTGCCGTGAATTAAGCGGGCGCTCAAAATTTTATACAAATTCGGAGAAATTATGGATAAGAGGGAAAACCTGCCGATGTACGGCACATTTGAAGCAACGCTCATAAGTACAATCGCCTCGGGTGACGTCGCGCACGTGCGCGACGCGCTTGAGAAGTTCCGCAGACTGATGTCTTACTATCGCTGCGCCATAATGGAGGTGGAAACAAAGTTCAGGGTTCTGGACGAGCAGTTCTCCTCCCGCCACGAGCGCAACCCGATAGACACCATAAAGACGCGGCTGAAGTCGCCAGAAAGCATACTTGAAAAGCTTGAAAGGCGGGGGTATGAAAAATCTATTTCGTCGATAGAGCGCAACCTCAACGACGTAGCGGGCGTGCGCGTAATCTGTCCGTTCAAGGACGACATATATATGCTTGCCGACTGTCTTTTGCAGCAGGACGACGTGCGGCTGATAGTCGCCAAGGACTACATAAAAAATCCCAAGCCCAACGGGTACAGAAGTCTGCACCTCATCATAGAGACGCCCATATTCCTCCAGGACGGGCGGCGCAATATGAGGGTGGAGGTTCAGCTCCGCACGATAGCAATGGAGTTCTGGGCCAATCTAGAGCACAAGCTGCGCTATAAAAAGAACTTGCCTGAAGAGCTTGCGCAGTCCATGGCAAAGCGGCTTTACGCCTGCGCCGAATCGAGCGCTCACCTCGACGAGGAGATGGGGTTTATACGCACTGTTTTAGAGGGTTGAATTTATTTCCCCCGCACATATGCCGCAATTACTGCGTTTTGCGGGCGTGCGCCGCGCAACCCGCGGCGCACGCCCGCATTTTAATTTAAACTTTTTACCGCCAGCCGCGCAAGGCGCGTCAACCATTAAAATACCGCACCCGCCGAATTGACGCAAAAGTGCGGCTATAACAATTATCTTTACAAATTTGCAACTATATGATAATATATATGTAAAGTATCCGCTCTGCGGCAAAGCGCGCAGGGATGGGGAGGACTGTATGGCAAGGGATATTCAGATAATTAAATACGAAGGCGACAATACCGAACTCTTCAAAAGAATTTCGGCGGACGGACTGGAGGCGGACGCAAAGCTCGTCGTGCCGGAAACGCACACCGCCATTCTTATAAAGGACGGCATTCTGATGGACACGCTCAACAGCGGCAGCTACGATATATTCGGCGACCAGCCGCGCAAAAAGTGCAAAAATGTCAGCGTGGAAGTCATCTATATGTCAAAGACCGCCCGTCTTAAGGTGCTCTGGGGCACCAGGTCGCGCTTCAGTTTCCGCGACCCGGGAACGGAAGTGCCCGTAAAAGTGGGCGCTCACGGCGAGTTTGAGGTTCAGATTTCCAATCCCCGCAAGGCGTACATGGTGCTCATAGGCGCTGAAAAATCATTCACCGTGCAGGACCTCAAGGACAGGCTGGCCACCCGAATGATGAGCAAGGTCGAGCCCGCCATTGCCGCCGCCATGCGCGAGGGCGGCATCTCGTTCGACAGGATAAGCGAATACAAGGATAAAATCGCGCAGTCCGTTCTGCCCGTCCTCTCCGCTATGTTTGAAGAGGACTACGGCCTCAAACTTTTCTCGTTCACGATAGCGGACGTCGTCATTTCAGACGAGGATATTGCCGCAATAGTAGCCGCGCGCAATGCGGGCGGCGGCAGTGCAGGCGTATGTCCCCACTGCGGCGCGCCCTATTCCGCAGGCGATAAATTCTGCGCCGCGTGCGGCAAACCGCTCAGCGGCAAGGTGTGCGCAAAGTGCGGCAAACTCAACGAAGAGGGCGCAAATTTCTGCTCCTTCTGCGGCGAAAAACTCTGAGGCAGGGCGTCAACCCGCATTTTATAGGCGGGCATAGCTTATAGTTTTTGTAACTTTTTCTGTGCGCGCGCAGAAGCGTGCGTGCAAGCTTAATTTCAACGGCCGAATGCAGTCGGCCGATAAGAGGTGGGTATGAATAATTCTTTTCTTGCGGCGCTTGCCGAGTATCAGATAGTAATAATAGTAGTGGTGGCGGCCGTGTTTGTGGGCGTAATAATAGCGGCGCTCATCTTTACGCACAGGCGTAAGCGCAGCGTCGACGAAACGGTGCTCGAGAGCCGCGAGGACGTGAGCGAAAACGCCAAAACCGTCCAGGTTCTTAAGGTGCTTGCCGAGGGCAAGAGCGAGGTTTGCGCCGAGCTTGAAAAGTTATACGATGTTCTCCTCTATCTCACGCCGTCGGCGGAGGACGAGGTGGCCGTCATAGACGATAAAATCAAGAGCGCTCTGGGCGATATTAAAATCGAGCTCACCAAGACGCGCGGCGAAGAGGGCTGCGGCAAGGCAATGCAGTATATCGCCGACATAAAAGTGCTTGTTGCCGAACGCGCTGTAATAACCAAAAGTTGAATTAAATTCGGCATATAGTGCGGCTTTTTAAAATATAGCGCAAGGTGACTTTGAGCAAACAAAACACATTTCAGAATGTGCAAAAAGCGCGTTGAATAATGTGCGTATTTCATATTAAAAACATTGTTATTTCAAATATATTAAGGGGTTAATTATGTGGTGGCCTTTCAAAAGCAAGTACGATAAACTCAAGCGCGAAGACGTGGTAGACGCCATCTGCAATCTTGAAAAGCAGGAGAGCGACATAGAGTCTGCCATCGAGGAGCGCGCCCGCACGATAGAAGAACTGCTCGCAAAGGGGCGCAAGGAGGGCAACAGAGAGCTCAAGCTCTTCTATGCCAAAAAGATTACCTCCCTGCGCGAAGAAAATCAGGCGGCGGTCAAGCGTGCAATGTACCTGATGTACAATATGAAGCTGCTCAACAAGCTCAAAACTACCATAGACGACAACTCTTTCTTTATAAAGACGGGCAAAATCTCGCTCGGCAACCTGCTCTCCGACCAGAAGGGACTGGCGCAGTTTTTGAACAAGGCGCTCAACACCAGGGTGCGCAGCGAGCAGGTGCTGACCGACGCGGACGATACCTGGAACGAGGTGCAGAGCGGCTATGAAGAGAACGAGCGCATCTACGGCGTCAACGAGCACGACGACGAACTCCTCGCTATGTTTGAAACGGGCGAGCAGCTCGATGCCGAGATGGGCGCAGACGGCGCAAAGCAGGAAGAAAAAAAGCCCGCCGCCGATACTTCAGAGACGGGCTCTACCGAAGATATGTAAAAGCTTTTTTGCGACATAAAAATTTGCGCGCGCGGTAAAGCAAATTGCCCGCGGCGCGGTCGTAAATTTTTCGGCGCGGCCGTAGTTTTGCGGCGGCAGAATTTCTTGCGCTGCGTCTGCAATTTTCCGCAGTAAATTTTTCCGCGGTGCGGCATAGCCGACAACTATAAGGGGTATAATATGGGACTATTTAAAAGTAAGTTTGAAAAGGAGCTTGAAAAGAAGAGGCTCATCAAAAAGACGGTTTTCAATATGAACAAGCAGATTTCCGCCCTCGAAGAGCAGAAAAAGGTGTTCGTGGAAAAGGCCGTTCAGGCAAAGAAGAACGGGCTGGAGGCGCAGTATAACCTCGCCCTCACAGGCTATAAAATGACGCTCTTGCAGCAAAAGCGCGCGCAGGAGATGCTGTTAAACTTTGAAATCACCTCGCAGATGAAGGACATGACCATGATGACCAAGCAGTTCCTTGGCGGAATGAGCGTGCTCAGCAAGGAGATGGCAAAACTTGCGGACGAAAAGGAATTTCTCGAGGTGCAGAAGCAGTTTGAAATAGCCATGGGCAAGGCCGAAAAGCAGGCCGAGCAGATGGATATGTTTATGGAGACCAGTCAGGACAGCTTTGCCTCCGCCGCAAAGGTTGCCCCTGCCGACAACGCCGAAATAGAAAAACTCATAGAAAACCAGGCGGGCATGGACGAATTTTCAGACGACGCGATAGATAAGGAGCTTCAGGACCTTAAAAAGAAGATAGATGCGCAGATAGGCTGATTATCTGTTTCAGACGGCCTGTGCCGCGGTGTTTGCAGCGTGTATTTGTTGTGATTGCGGCATATATACGGGGCAATCGCCTCATAGCAGCTTAAACGGGCTATCTATGAGCCGTCGTTTGCGGAGGAATTGTTTTGAAGGAAAAGATGTTAGTGCGGCCTGTTTTTTGCGATACCTGCGGCGGCACGCTTAAATACGCGCAGGACGGAAAGAGGGCGGTATGCCCGTTCTGCGGCAATACATATAATTTTGAGGACGGCAAGGGAGAGGCACTCTCGCTCGCTCTCAGCCGCGCCAACTCATACAGACTTAACTGTGACTTTGACGAGGCCGTCCGCGAATACAAGCTTATAACAGCGCGCTGCCCCGAGGACGCCGAGGCGTGGTGGGGGCTGGCTTTGAGCAAATACGGCATAGAATATGTGCCCGACGAGGCGTCGGGGAAGCTAGCGCCTACCTTTCACTGTTGTCCTTCTGCCAGCTTTACAGAGGACGAAAGCTATCTCAACGCAATAAAGTATGCAGGGGCAGACACGGCGGAGGCCTACCGCTCCAAGGCCGAACAGATTGAAAGCATAAGGCAGGCCATATGCTCACGCATGGAGGCGGGGCGGACGTGCGATGTCTTTCTCTGTTATCGCGCCTGCGGCGCAGACGGCGCGCCCTCGGAAGAGAGTACCGTAGCCCGCACAATCCGTGAAGAGCTCTCCCGCAGGGGCATATCTGTATTTTCGTACGAGGAGCAGACAAAGGGTCTTGAATTTGCCGCGCGCGAACAGCTTATCTATGCCGCGCTGCACACCTGTCGCTTTTTTATTCTTATAGCCTGCAGTACGGAAAATATTGCCTACCCCGCCGTAAAAAATGTATGGTCGCGCTTCCGCGAGAGGGCGTATGAAGAGCGGTTATCTGCGGCATATTGTGCGGTGTTTAAAAATATATCGCCCGCAGAGCTGCCCTCGTTTCTGCGCGTGCAGGGCATAGACCTTGCCAAATACCCCGCAGGCGGGTACGAAATAGAGATTGCCGATAATCTTTCGGCGCGCTTTTCGGCGGCAGTGCCGCACAGAATACGTACAGGAACAAAGGACGACGGCGAAAAGATATACACCGTGCTTGCCGAGGGCAGGGCGGCGCTTGCGCGCGAGGACTATGTGGGCGCGGCGGTTGCATTCAGCAGGGCGATAGAGCTGGACGGCGACAACGGCGAGGCCTGGCTGGGCGCACTTCTCGCCGAGCTGGAGATAAAGGAAATAAAAAACGAACGCAAGCTTGCTGTGGACATAATCAACAAGCTCTGGGCTTCGGGCTCGAGCGTGGCGGAGTGCAGGGAGAGGCTTGCCAGAAACGAGAGCATACTTTTCACGCTCTCCTCACCGTACTATAAAAATGCGGTAAAATACACCACCGCGGGCATGGCGCGCACGCTTACTGCGGCAAAGAGCAGGGTTATGGACATTGCGGATAAGTGTACCGCCTCGTTAAAGCTTTCGCTCGGGCAGTGTATGGCGCGCGAAAATTCCAAAGACGAGTTTTTTGAAGGCGCGTCAAGGTCGCAGGGCGGCTATAATTATTCGTCCGAATACGGGCGCACGGGCAGCTCTTCTTACGGGCGCACGAGCTCATCTGGCAGCGCGGCGTCATTTATCGGCGGAGCAATGGCGGGCGGATTGCTCGGACTGTTGCTTGGCGGCAGACGGAACAGACCTCCGCACTACGGATTTACTTCGCCGCACAGGCCTGAGCGCCCGCCCCGCAACTTCAGGCCGCACGGGTTTCATGGCCCCCGCGGCTTCTGGTGACAGATATTGCGGTTGCTTGATTTAAGTGCGGCAAAAATCAAAAATAATTATAAAAATAAATTAAATAATTAATTTTTTATAAAATTAAAAATAAGTTGTTTAATTAAAATAAATTACAAATTAATTAAATGCATAATTTAAATTTTTTTGCGGGTGTACAAGTGTGTTTGGCTATGCAAATAATGGCGCAAAGTGTGTCTGTACTTGCTAACGGGCGTATAAAATGCGCTTTTAAACAGTTATTACTTTATTAAAAAAGGCATATATGGGTATGAACGCTTTTACCTTGAACTGCGAAACATGCGGCGGGCCGTTGAATTATTCTGCCGACGGGCTGACGGCCGTATGTCCTTATTGCGGAAATAAATATAATTTCAGGGCGGCCAAGTCTGAGGCAGTGACGCTTGCGCTCAACAGGGCAAACGCCATGCGTATTGCCTGCGATTTCGACGGCGCAATCCGCGAATATTCCCTCATTGCCGAGCGCTGCCCCGAGGATTCCGAGGCGTGGTGGGGACTTACCCTCAGTACATACGGCATTGAATATGTGGCCGATTCGCGCACCAAGCGCCTCGTGCCCACATGCCGCAGATACCTTAAAAACAGCATTCTCACCGACGGAAATTATCTCAACGCCATAAAATTTGCTCCCCCGGAGCAGGCGGAACAGTACCGTGCCCGCGCGGAGGTCATAGATAGGCTTCAGCGCGCGATAGGCCGCAGGCTGGACGAAGAGGAAAACTTCGATATTTTTCTCTCCTACCGCTCTGCGGACGAAAACGGCGCGCCCACCAAAGAGAGGGTGGTCGCCCGCAGGATATACGACGAACTCACCCGCCGCGGCTTTAAGGTGTTCAGCTCGGAAGTCACGCTCAAAAACAGACTGGGCGAGGACTTTGAACCTATCATTTACAAGGCTCTGTACAGCTGTTCATTCTTTATTCTTATAGCCTGCAGCGAGCAGAACCTCAACTCCCCGTGGGTAAAAAACGAATGGTCGCGCTTCCGCGACAGGCAGGAGGAAGAGCATCTCTCATCCGCGTGTTGCGCTGTGTTTGAGAACATTTCCCCCTCGGCGCTTCCGCCCTTCCTGCGCTCGCAGCAGGGCGTAAATCTTGCAAAATACCCCGCAGGCGGGTACGAGATAGAGCTTGCCGACAGCCTTTCGGCGCGGCTTGGCAGGGCCAAGTCATATAATTATAGTGGCGTGTCAGCGCCCTCTGCCACAGACAGTCGTGAGGCGCTCAGACGGGCTAAAACCGATCTGGAGGCAGGCCTTTTTGAAAGCGCGCACTTGCGCTATACCACCATTGCCGAGGACGACCCCGCGTGCGGGGAGGCTTGGTGGGGCAGGTTTCTTGCCGATAACAACGCCTCTTCGGGTACATACCTTGCGCGCAACGTCACATACGCCGCCGCGGTCACATTCAATTCCGACAGAAATTTGAAAAACGCCATCCGTTTCGGCGACGAAAAGCTCAGGGCGGAGATAGCCGACTTCCGCAGGGAGTGCATAACCGCCTGCACGCGGCTTGCGTGCGACTGCGATTCTGAACTCAGGACTATAAAAAAGAGGCAGGATACGCTTGCGGCTGAGCGCAAAAAGGTGGCGGCCTCGCGCGAAAAAACTTTTAAAAAGCTTGAGCGGACGAGGAAGGCGGCATCCGTCAACCCCAAAATAATACTGCTTACAATGGGCGGCGTAATGGCATTTTTTCTGATTTTTGCCATAATTTTAGGCGTCGCCCTCGAGGAAGCAGTTGTTTCGTATATCTTCCTCGCAATGATAGGAATGTGCCTTGTTGCAATGCTGATAAGCTACGGCACAATGAAGAAGAACAGGTCAGATGCCGCGGCGCAGGTGCCCGACCTCGAGCGGCAGCTCGCCACTATCGATACGGCGCTTACAGAAATGTCTGCCGTGCGCGAGCGCGACGAGCGCGCCGCCGAAGACCTGAACCGCAGGGCCACCGAGCTGCGTGCGGTGTTTGCCTCGGCATAGCACATTGAATTTCAACAATTTTTCCAGCGTTCAAAGCTGGTTTTCTGCCCGCAGGTAAGGGCGCAAAAATACCGTTAATCGGGGGATATGTATGGATGATTTAAGCATAAGCATGCTCAACGACCAGTTCAATATGTATTACTCCTCCGCGCGCAAAGCGTACGAGGGCGGCAACGGCGTGCTCGCCAAGCGCAACTATATGCTCGCGGCGGAAACGCTTTTAAAGCTTGCAAAACAGTCCTCCCCTAAGCTTAAGGCGGCGCGAGTGGCACGCGCCAAGCGGCTTGTGGAGATAGCCGAAAATATAGACGCCGCCGTTCTTAAAAAGAAGTTCCCCGCTGGCGAAGAGAGCGAAAAGCAGGACGAGGAAGAGGAAGGAAGGGAGTGGGCGGCCGCCGAAGTACCCGATATACACTTTTCCGATATAGCCGGGCTGGAGGACGTAAAAAAGGCAATAACCACCCGCATGATAAACCCCGTAAAGTACCCCGAAAAGTACAAGCTTTACAACAAAAAGACGGGCGGCGGAGTGCTGCTTTTCGGCCCTCCCGGCACGGGAAAGACAATGATAGCTAAGGCCATCGCGTGCGAAGTAGGCGCAAAATTTTATGCCGTAAAGGGCTCTGACATAGTGAGTAAGTGGGTAGGCGAGTCAGAGAAGAATATAAATTCGCTGTTTGAAACGGCCAGAAAGGACGACCTTGCCATAATTTTTATAGACGAAATGGATTCACTGCTCGGCCGCCGCGGCGTGGATACGCACAACGACAGGCGCGTCAACGAATTTTTGCAGCAGATAGACGGTTTTTCGGGGCGCTGCCCCAATCTGTTGCTGCTGGGCGCAACCAACCGTCCGTGGGATGTGGACGGCGCGGCTCTCCGCCCCGGCAGGTTTTCGCAAAAGATATATGTGCCCCTGCCCGACGCACCTGCGCGCAGATTTATGTTCGAAAAATCGCTTAAGGGCGCGCCAGTCGCCGAAGATGTGAACATTGATGAGCTTGTAAAACTCACCGAAGGCTATTCGGGCGCCGACATAGAGGAGGTGTGCGACCGCGCCAAAGAGGACCCTCTTCTCCGCTCGATTGGCACGGACGGCGTAGTCCCCATTGCCCGCGCGGATTTTCTGGGCGCGCTTGAGGAAGTTCCGCCTTCGGTATCTGAAAAGGAGATTGCCCGCTTCGAGCAGTTTATTGAGGAGGGCGAATAGCCGCACAATCTGCTTTTTTGGGGCAGAGTAAGCCCGAACTGGTAACCTGAAGCCGCTTTATTTGCGGTATATGTGCGGGGCAATCGCGCTTTATGGCGTTTTTTGCTGAGGATATGTTATGAATAAACTTTGTAAAACCTGCGGCGGCGAGCTGGAGCTTGTCCGAAAAAACGGCGATGTCTCCGAATACCGCTGTACTTGTTGCGACAACATGTATTTCATTCGCAAGGGCGAAGAATTTACAAGCGGCGCTGGCAGCAGACCACACGCTACGGCATTCGGTGCGACTGCCGACCTCAATAAGTTCGCGCAGCCTTATAAACCTGCGCAGAACACAACTACCGCTCAACAGCGCCCTACGGCATACGTGCCCGAAAGTGCCAAGGCGCAGCCTACCAATACTCAGCCGACCGCCCGTGCCGTTGCAGACCCTTCGGAGAAGGAGGTGAGGTTGGACGGCGCGGGTGTGTACGCCGCCTGTATAGACAGCGTCATAGAGGTGCGCGCATACCGCGGCAAGAGCCTTTTTTCGGGCTCGGCATACTCATTGGGCGGCGGATATGCCGTGACTAACGCGCATGTCGTGGCCGAGGGCGGCAGGCCGTGCGACAGATTGGAGCTGTATGCCTGCGGCAAGCGGTTTGGTGGCTCAATAGCGGCGCTCGGCACTTCGGGTATGGGTGAAGACCTTGCGCTGTTAAAGCTCTCAGACGTGCCCGCGCAGCTCAAAGCGGTAAAATTCGCCGATGTTTCGCAGTTAAAAAACGGACAGACGCTTTATGTAATAGGCAATTCACTCGGCGGCGGAACATGCATAACAAGCGGAATTGTATCCGATAAGCGCCGCCTGCTTGAAGGCAAACAGAGGTTGATGACCGACTGCGCCGTCAATCGCGGCAATTCGGGCGGACCCGTATTCAACGACAGGGCGGAGGTAGTGGGCACAATAGTTGCCGTCACCACCACGGCCGAGGGTATGAACTATGCCATTCCCGCCGACATTGTTAAAAAATTCCTCGCCTTGAACGGCATAAAAATCTGAAAAGTATTTTTTAATATTTATAGTGGGCGTGGCGCGCGGAAAGATTCCG
>ERZ1643249.3506-NODE-3506-length-13782-cov-11.297079_pt1 | contig 13782 bp, 14 predicted proteins | sample MGYA00579263_ERZ1643249 | MGnify/ENA primary metagenome ERZ1643249 (study PRJEB29033, sample SAMEA4952264) | chicken gut metagenome | biome: Broiler Chicken; feature: Gastrointestinal Tract; material: Caecum | place: Ireland | collected 2018 | study: Broiler...
ATATTGTCTTTGAAACCAGCGGCTTCAGCCTCTGCCACAAAATGGTCCAGCAGAATAAAGGGATTTCTGTAACCGTAGATTTTATTTTTGATGATATGAAACAGGAAGATCTGGTTATGATCCCCTTTGAGGACGGCCCCTATGAGTGGGAAACTTATATGCTCACCAGAAAAGGAAGCACCCCCAACCCGGATATCCGGCTTTTCCACAGCCATGTAATGAAGTGGCTAAAGGATATTAAAGAAAAAAATATATCCAGATAGTATCACAGAATTGTTGAAGGGAATCAAAGCTTTGTTGATTTCCGGAGAATAAAAAGCATGATATGATACAAGTGAATTCACTTATATTATATCTTCTTTAAGAAAGAAACACATCTGATTGGCGTGGGATGTGTTTCTTTTTTTGTGTAACTATTCAGCCATAAGAGAAGATTTAGCTGCGGCAGCAGCGGGAAAGCAGCGTTAGCTGCGAATCTGAGCTGCATGGCTGAATAGCTGACCACCCTATCAATAAAACGTTGCAGGCACTCAATAAAACGTTGATGGGAAGAAAGGAAAAGGATTGTTATAATATAGACAAACAATGATTCTCAAGCAAACATAGGAGGTTAATATGAGTACATTCAGACTTACGACTATCGAAGAATTCGAAGCCGCAACCCAAAGACTTCTGGAGACAGGAGCAAAAGTAGGTGCAGATTCCTGGCAGGCACGTGTTAAGAATCAGACTCCCCACTGTAAATTCGGAGAGGAAGGTATCTGCTGCCGTATCTGTACCATGGGACCCTGTCGTATCACAAAAAAGGCTCCAAGAGGTATCTGCGGATGTGATGCCCACGGGATTGCAGGAAGAAACTTCCTTCGCTTCACTGCCGGCGGAGCCGCTACCCATTCTGACCACGGAAGAGAGATCTGCCATACTCTTCACACCGTTTCTCCAGATGGAAATTACAAGGTAAAAGATCCGGAGAAACTGATCCGTATTGCAAAAGAGTGGGGCGTTGAGACAGAGGGGAAAGATATCTATGATCTGGCCCATGAAATGTCCGAGCTGGCATTGTTAGAGTACGGAAAACCTTTCGGCGTTCAGAGATGGCTGACCAGAGCGCCGGAACATACAAGAGAACTGTGGAAAAAGGCAGAAATTGAACCAAGAGCCATTGACCGTGAGGTTTCCACAGCTATGCATATGACCCATATGGGATGTTCTTCCAAACCGGAAGCTCTGGTAAGACAGGCCCTTCGCGCAGGTATGTCTGACGGATGGGGCGGTTCCATGTGCGGTACAGAATTTTCTGACGTAATGTTCGGAACTCCAAAGCCTGTAGATACAGAAGCGAATCTGGGCGTAATGAAAGAAGACGAGGTAAATATCATTGTTCACGGACATGATCCAAGTCTTTCTGAGATGATCTGCGAATATGCAGAAGATCCGGAGATGATCGCTCTGGCAAAATCATTAGGTGCAAAAGGAATCAATGTAGCCGGCGTATGCTGTACTTCAAATGAAGTTGCTATGAGAAGAGGAATTCCTATGGCAGGCAACTTCCTCCAGCAGGAAAATGTAGTCCTTACCGGCGCATGTGAGGCCATTATTGTGGACGTTCAGTGCATCTTCCCTGCACTGGGACCTCTTTCTAAATGCTTCCATACCAAATTTATTACAACTTCTCCCATCGCTCAGATGCCGGATTCTGATTTTATCCGTTTCAATGCAGAGACAGCAGGAGAAAATGCAAAACAGATCGTGAAACTGGCGGTAGAGAACTTTGTAAACAGAAAACAGGAACTGGTACATATTCCTCAGTTAAAACAGAAAGCAACTGTAGGATATTCTGTAGAAGCTATTATCAAACAGCTGGATAAAGTGGCAAGCTCTCAGGGAGATGAGCTGGGAACCACAAAACCACTGATCAACTGCATTACCTCCGGCGTGTTAAGAGGCGCCGTTGCTATGGTTGGCTGCAACAACCCGAGAGTACGTCCGGACTCCGCTCATATCGAGCTGATGAAGAAACTGATCAAAAACGATATCATCGTGGTTCTTTCCGGATGTTCCGCCCAGGCTGCCGCAAGAGCCGGACTGATGGACAAGAGAGCCAAAGATCTCTGCGGCGACGGATTGAAGAGAGTCTGCGAACTGGCAGACATCCCTCCGGTACTGCATATGGGATCCTGTGTAGATATCAGCCGTATGATGGTATTGGCTTCCACACTGGCGAAAGATTCCGGATTAAATATTTCCCAGCTTCCATTAGTAGGCTGCGCTCCAGAATGGATGTCTGAGAAGGCTGTATCTATTGGAAACTACGTAGTGGCAACCGGTATCGATACTTTCCTGGGCGTAGACCCACAGGTTAGCGGTTCCTCAGAGATGACTTACTGGCTGACAGAAGGCGTCAGAGACTGGGTAGAGGCTGCATATACTGTTGAGAAAGACATCGACAAATTGGGAGATGCGATTATCGCAAGGATTGAAGAGAAGAGAGCTGCTCTGGGAATCTGAGAAGAAAGCAGACAGATTTCTGACCTTTGGTGAATAAAAAGAGATCATCCCGTAAAATTCAGACTTTTATAAAGCCGAGGATTTTTACGGGGGGTCTCTTTTTTGTATACAGGAGGGCAAAAAGGGCATGGACGGACAGCTTCCTTTTGGGTATTGGAACTCCCCATGAAAGGTGATACAATGGTACCATGACACCGGGGAGACGGGTCCCTGACATTATATGAACAGAAAAAGGAGCACAAAAATATGGACAGAGAATTTTTTATGGAAAACAGAAAAGCCCTTTACAATATGACAGAGGAGAAAGGGCTTCTTCTTTTGTTCAGCGGCCATGCACCAAAAAAAACCAATGATGAAAACTATCCTTTTTTTGCAGACCGCAACTATATGTATTTTACCGGAGTACATCAGGAAAATACCATACTGATGACGGAGATCTATGGTAAAGAACAGTGGGAGGAGGCCCTCTATATTCTTCCTCCTGATCTTATGGCGGAGAGATGGACAGGACGGCGGATTAAGCCGGAAGAAGTGGAAGAACAGTCCGGAATCCGGGAGTGCGCAAGTACAGAGAATTTTCGGAAGGATCTGGAAAACCGCCTGATGAATAAAGGATTTACCACAGTCTATATGGATTTTGGAAAGCTGGAGGCCTCTGAGGCAGATACAGAAAGCTATCGTCTGGCGGCCTGGCTGAAGAAAGAATATCCCCATGTGCAAATTAAGAATCTGAATCCCTGGATCCGTCAGCTTCGCACGATCAAAAAGCCCTGCGAACTGGAGGCCCTGCGCAAGGCAGAGTGGGTGACAAAAGAAGGCATCGAGGCTATGATGAAGGCCTCTAAACCGGGGATGTACGAATACCAGTATAAAGCAGAGTTTGACTATGCTCTGGCTCAGCACGGGATCCTTGCACCGGGATTTCCTTCCATTATTTCCGCAGGACAGAATAACTTCTGTATCCACTATTATTCCTACCGGGGCCGGGCCCAGGATGGAGACATGATCTTAAATGACGTGGGATCCGGCTGGGATCTGGAGGTCAACGATATTTCCAGAGCCTTTCCCTGCAACGGAAAGTTTACGGAGAAACAGCGGCTTCTCTACGACTGCGCTTACCGGACCTCAGAGCATATGTTTGAAATCCTGAAACCGGGCATTCCTATGAAGGATGTGGACCTCATTGCCAGAAAATATAATTATGAACAGTTAAAGGACATTGGCCTTTGCAAAAGCTACCAGGATATCGGAACCTATATGTGGCACGGCGGCGCCCATCATATCGGGTTTGATGTTCATGATGCGGTAGCTCCTGATCTGATCACAGCACCGGGCATGGTTTTCTGTGTGGATATCGGAATCTACTGTGAAGAGTGGGGGATTGGTTTCAGGGTAGAGGATAACTGTCTGATCACAGAGAACGGATGTGAAGATCTTTCTTATATGATACCCAAGAAAGCAGAGGATATTGAGGCACTTATGGGGAGAAGATAGAAAATGAAAAAGATTATTTTAAGCGCAGACAGTACCTGCGACCTGGGAGAGGGGCTGAAAGAAAAATATCAGGTACATTATTATCCTTTCCATATTATTCTGGAAGGACAGGATTACCAGGACAATGTGGATATTACCCCGGAAGACATTTTTCAGAGATATTATGAGAAGAAAGTGCTTCCTAAAACAGCGGCTATCAATGTAAGGGAATATGTGGAATATTTTCGTCCCTTTGTGGAACAGGGATACGAAGTGATCCACCTGAACCTGGGCAGTGCCCTTTCAAGCGCCCATCAGAATTGTATGCTGGCTGCCCGGGAGCTGGAAGGGGTCTATCCGGTGGATTCCGGAAATCTGTCCACAGGAATCGGTCATCTGGTATTGGATGCCGGAGAGATGATAAAAGCAGGTTTGGAGGCGAAAGAAATCGCGGAGAAAATGAAGGAAAGAAAAGGCCGGGTCCATTCCAGCTTTATCCTGGACACCCTGAAATTCATGAGCGCCGGAGGACGGTGCAGCAATGTGATGGCTCTGGGTGCCAATCTCCTGAATATTAAACCCTGTATTGAAGTGAATAATCAGGATGGTTCCATGGATGTGGGAAAGAAATACAGGGGATCCCTGAAAAAAGTACTGCCCCTTTATGTAAAAGACAAACTTCAGGAATATGGGGAGATCAGCCGGGATAAGATCTTTATCACTCATTCCGGCATCGATCAGGAATATATTGAGCTGGTAAGAAAGACTATACAGGAAGAAATAAAATTTCAGAATATCTATGTGACCCGGGCAAGCTGTACCATTTCCTGTCATTGCGGCCCCAATACCCTGGGAATCTTATTTGAGACGAGGAGTGATGGAAGATGCGGATCTTGATCGCAGAAGATGAGAGGGATCTGAATCATATTCTTACAGAACGGCTTCGGAAGGAACATTACAGTGTAGATGCCTGTTTTGACGGACAGGAGGCTTTGGATTATCTGGAGGGGGCAGAGTATGACGCTCTGATCCTGGATATTATGATGCCGGTTATGGACGGCCTGACTCTGCTGAAAAAAATCCGCAGTCGGGGAAATCCTATTCCGGTCCTTCTCCTTACGGCGAAAGACAGCATAGAAGACCGGGTAAGAGGCCTGGATGCCGGAGCCAATGATTATCTGGTAAAACCCTTTGCTTTTGAAGAACTGCTGGCCAGGATCCGGGTAATGCTGCGGAAACCGGCAGATGCTCCAAAGACATGCTATAAAGTAGGAGACCTGGAAGTCCATCTGGATACCCATGAGGTATATCGGGGTGGGAAACAGATCACCCTTTCCGGAAAGGAGTTTTCCCTGCTGCGGTATATGGTACAGAATGTGGGAATTGTTCTTTCCAGGGATAAGCTGGAACAGCATATATGGAATTATGATTTTACAGGAGGCTCCAATGTGATCGACGTGTATATCCGTTATCTTCGGAAGAAGATCGACGAGGGACAGGAGAAGAAACTGATCCATACGGTCCGGGGAGCCGGCTATGTGCTAAAGGAGCAAGAATGAAAAGATGGTCCTTAAAAGTTAAGCTTACAGTTTTATATACCCTTTTTATGACCCTGGTCACCTGTCTGGCCCTTGGAATCCTGTTTTCTCTGAGTAACCAGGAGCTCCTTTCTTCCGTACAGTCAGATCTGCGGCGCCAGGTAGAGGAAAGCCTGGAGGAAGTGGAGGCTGAAGACGGCTGGCTGGAAGTAGACAGCGATTTTTATGATCTGGAAGACAGCGTTTATCTTTCTTTATATAGTGAGAGCGGGGAATTCCTCTATGGCAGACTTCCCTACGGTTATGACAGTTCTCCTCAGTTTCGGGAGGGGCAGATCCAGACCATCCGGAATAATCAGGAGGAGTGGTATATTTATGATATCAGCCACCGGATAAAAGGATATGGAACTGTGTATTTCCGGGGGATCACTTCTGTGACACGGGCAGAGAACAGCATGGCTATCACCATTCGCTTTGCTGCGATCCTCCTTCCTCTGCTGGTAGTGCTTACAGGGATTGTGGGATACCGTTTTACCAGAAGGACTCTTCTGCCCGTTGCAAAAATCACAGAAACTGTAAAGAAAATCCGCCGGGATGAGGACCTTTCTCAGAGAGTAGGGCTGGAAAAGGGAAAGGATGAGATATACCAGCTTTCCCAAACCTTTGATGAGATGCTGGCAGAATTGGAGAGAGCCTTTAAGCGGGAGCAGCAGTTTACATCGGATGTATCCCATGAACTGCGGACTCCTGTAACAGTGATCCTGGCCCAATGTGAGGCTATGCTCCAGGATCCGGAAACTGCGCAAAAACAAAAGGAACAGATTGAAATTATTGAAAAAAAAGCCCGGTCTATGGCCAGAATGATCTCCCAGCTTCTTATGCTTTCCAGGGCAGATCAGGGGAGACAGCAGGTTCAGAAGGAGTGGCTGAACCTCAGTGAACTGACGCAGATGGCAGCAGAAGAACAGGAGCTTTTGGCAGAAGAACAGGATATCCGGATCCTTACAGATATCCAGCCGGAGATTTATGCCCAGGCAGATGAGAGTCTGTATATCCGTATGCTGGATAATCTGATTTCCAATGCAGTAAGTTATGGGAAAAAGGGCGGATATGTGAAGATATTTCTCTATGAAGAAGGAAATATGGTAAAAGGCGCTGTGGAAGACAATGGGATAGGAATCCCCGGGGAAAGTTTAGAAAAGATCTGGGAACGTTTTTATCGTGTGGATATCTCCAGAACAGACCAGGAACATTCGGGCCTTGGGCTGTCTATGGTGAAATGGATTGTACAGGTGCACGGAGGAGAGATCAACGTGGAAAGCCAGGAGGGAAAAGGGAGCCGGTTCGTTTTTCAGATTCCTAAAGGTGAAAAATAAATTTCCATTTTAATCTTGTTTTAATCTTTCTGCTTTATAGTAATAATAACAAAAGAAAAGCAGAAAGGGGAAATGAAAAATGATGAAGAAATATATCGTATTAACAGTTCTTACACTTACTCTTACAGGCGGTCTGCTGACAGGCTGCGGCAGCGGAACAGATATCGGTCAGGATGCGGCAAAGGAGGCGGCTTTTGCCGATGCCCAGGTTGCTGAAGAAGATACCAGCAGACTTCGGGTGACCAAGGACAGGGATGACGGAAGACAGATCTATGAAGTGGAATTTACTGCAGGAAACAGAGAATATAATTATGATATTGACGCTTCTGACGGCTCTATTCTCAGCACTGAGACAGAAGAACTTCAGGGAAGTACCGGAAACAGCCAGGAAACTGTCCAGGGCAGTACCTCAGACAATACAGCAAATGATACAGCAGGGGAAAGTCAGAGCGGCAGCCAGGATGCTTCCCAGAGTAATGGAAGTCAGGATGATCAGAGCGGACAGAGTACACAAAATACCCAGACACAAAATAATCAGAGCCAGACCGGACAGAACAGCAGCGCAGATGTAGCTGTCAGCGAAGCAGACGCCAGAGCAGCGGCTCTTGAGAGAGTGCCGGGGGCAACAGACACAGATATAAAGATGGAGCTGGACTTTGACGACGGCCAGTATATTTATGAAGGCGATATTATCTACGACGGTAAAGAATACGAGTTTGAGATCGATGCCAATACCGGAAACTTCCTGAAATGGAGTGAAGAAAAGTGGTAAGATCCGGAAAAAACCCTGAAGCATTTCTTATGTATGTCAATACAGAGGGAAAGGCTTCAGGGTTTTTCTTTTTTTTGTGTTCCTGCTTAAATGTTAACCTGCATTCAAATAAAGGGTTGACAATAGGAAGCCGAAAATGTTACACTGTGAAGCAGAAAGGGAGGAAATAATGATGGAAGCTGTAAGACAAAGAAATAAGACCTATGATCTGGTCTATGTCAGTATTTTTGTGGTTCTGATCGCTGTCTGCTCCTGGATCTCCATACCCCTTACTGTGCCGGTAACCCTTCAGACTTTCGGAGTATTTATAGCAGTAGGACTTCTGGGAGGAAAACGGGGAACTTTGGCTGTCCTGGTATATATTTTAATGGGGGCTATAGGTATTCCTGTATTTTCCGGATTTACAGGAGGAATCGGCATTCTCGCGGGAACTACAGGAGGATATATTGTAGGATTTCTTTTTTCAGCGCTCCTTATGTGGGGAATGGAAAAACTTTTCGGAAAAGATACGAAGGTGCTGGCAGGTTCCATGATCCTGGGGCTGGCTGTCTGCTATGCCGTGGGAACTCTCTGGTTTATGGCAGTGTACGCTGCTTCCTCCGGCGCAGTAGGAATCTTCACAGTGCTGGGCTGGTGTGTCTTTCCTTTTATCATTCCTGATATTGCCAAAATTGTTTTGGCGTTGATATTGACGAAAAGACTGTCAGGAGTGATAAGAAGATGAAAAAAATAGTCAGGCTCCGGGCTCATCATGGTATGTGCCTGGCATTTTTTGAGGGAAAAGAATATCATAAGAGCCGGCAGAAGAGAGAAAATCTGCGGCGGCTGCAGCTGGACAGAAATCTGTACCAGAAAAGAAAGAGAAGAGCAGTAAAAAAGAACAGCGCTATGGAATACCAGTTTTTTGGTATAAGTTCATGAGGGCTGTTCTTTTTATGACTATCTTGTGCCGTAATCCTGATCGATACAGATCACTCCATAGAAGTTTCCAGGCAGCTTCCGTATCTTTTCGCAAAGGATTTTTTCCACTTCGTCAGGAGAAAGGGGACAGTTATAAGGTACCACTACATCAAAGATCAGATTGGTATGGGAAGGTCCTGTTACCATACGGAAATCATGCATTTTTAATTCAGGATCCAATTCTTTCAAAAGTTCATCTATTTTATCCCGCATCTGATTGGAAAAGGCGTCATCGGTGACTACCGGGTCCATATGGATAGTGGCTGTACAGTTCAGGCGCTGTTTCAGTTCACGCTCGATATTATCGATCTCATCATGGATCTTCAAGATATCTCCTTTGGCAGAAACTTCTGCGTGAAGAGAGATGATCAGATTTCCCGGGCCATAGTCGTGGACCAGAAGGTCATGGATTCCTAATACGGAAGAGTGGGAATTTACAATATCCATGATCTGCTGCACCAGCTCTTTGGTTGGCGGCTGGCCCAGAAGAGGATCTACGGTTTCCTTCATAGCAGTAATCCCTGTATAGAAGATAAAGAGTCCTACCAGGATCCCGCACCAGCCGTCCAGGTTAAAATCTGTAAACAGACTGGCAATGGTTACCAGAAAAACAAAGAAGGTAGAAACCATATCGCTGAAACTGTCGGCGGCGGTTGCGCTCATAACAGCGCTGTCCAGCTTCTTTCCCAGTCTTTTGTTATAATAGGCCATGTAGCATTTCACCAGGATAGAGGCAGCCAGGATCACCAGGATCAGTAGGCTGCATTCTACGGCTTCCGGATGAAGGATCTTTTCTATAGAAGTTTTCACCAGCTCAAAAGCCATGATGAGAACAGCTGCTGAGACAAAAAGGCCGGAGAGATATTCGATCCTTCCGTGGCCAAAGGGATGCTGAGAGTCCGGTTTCTGACCGGCCATTTTAAAGCCGATCAGAGTGATAAAGGAAGAGCCGGCATCAGACAGATTGTTTACTGCGTCGGCAGTAATGGCAATGGACCCGCTTATGATCCCTGCAATAAATTTTCCGATAAAAAGCAGTATATTCAGCCCGATCCCTACAGAGCCGCAGAGCATGCCGTAGGCCTGCCGGACCTGAGGAGAAGAAGTATTTTGGTAATCCTTTATGAATATTCGGGCAAGAAAAGACACCATGAAAAACACCTCCGTTTTGGTCATTAGACCCTATTCTATAATAAAAGCGGAAACAGTGCAAGAGAAATCTGGCAATATATTGGAAAACCGGAAAAAATGTGGTACACTATAAGAAATTATGAAAAATGGAGGAACAGGATTATGAGAGCTGAATTTGATGAAACATTGGTTACAGGAAATGATATGATTGATTCTCAGCATAAAGAACTTATTGACAGGATCAACCAGCTTCTGGAAAGCTGCGAAGAAGGTCAGGGAAAGATCAAGGCAGTGAAGATGCTGGATTATCTTCTGGATTACACGATTTTCCACTTTGAGGCGGAAGAAAAGCTTCAGGAAGAGATCCAGTATCCGGGTATCCAGGAACATAAGGCAAAACACGCAGAATTTAAACAGGCGGTAAAGGAACTCCAGGAGATGCTGGAGGAAGAGGAAGGCCCTACAGAGGCTTTCGTGGCCCAGGTACAGAAGAATGTAGTAGACTGGCTTTATGACCATATTAAAGGCTTCGACCGGTCTGTGGCAGAATATAAATTCATGGCTTCCAATACAGACAGACTGTAAGGAGAAAGCGTATGCTGTTATTTGTTGAATATCCAAAATGCAGCACCTGCCAGAAAGCGAAGAAATGGCTGACAGACCATGGCCTGGAATTTCAGGACAGGCATATTGTAGAGGAAAATCCGAAAAAGGAAGAGCTGGAAACCTGGTATAGGGAAAGCGGACTTCCGCTGAAAAGATTCTTTAATACCAGCGGAAACAAGTACAAGGAGCTGCATTTAAAGGACAGGCTGCCCTCTATGACGGAAGAGGAGCAGATGGAACTTTTATCCACTGACGGAATGCTGGTAAAGCGTCCGGTCCTGGTGGGTGAGAATTTTGTAGTTACAGGCTTTAAAGAAAAAGAATGGAGAGAAAAACTGGGACTCTCTGAAGAGTAAGCAGGCCGGACGGCGAAAGCTGGCCGGGATCCTGGCCGGATCCTCAAAAGAAATCCGGCCAGGATTATGAAAAAATCACAGACAGGCTGCCGCACTACGGGATTACACATAATGTGCGGCGGCCTGTTTCTTGTGCGATATGTGCGTTATCGCAGGAATCGTGAGGCGGAACCGAAACGATCAGGATACGCCCGCAGAGACAGAAGCTGCGGTCTTCAGGGAATCTCAGGAACAGGAGAGAGATATGCTGAAAGAAATGCTGGACAATGTAAGAAAAACCTCCCCTTTGATCCAGAATATTACTAATTATGTTACGGCTAATGATTGTGCCAATATTACCCTTGCCTGGGGAGCTTCTCCCATCATGTCTGACTGCGAAGAGGAGACAGAGGACATGGCCGGGATCTGTATGGGGCTGAATATTAATATGGGCACCTTAAATCCCAGGACTGCCGGCACTATGCTGGCAGCGGGAAAGGCCTATAATGTCAGGAAAAAGACGGTGATCCTGGATCCGGTAGGAGTGGGAGCCTCCCGATATCGAAAGGCCCTTGCCCGGGATCTTATGGAGAAGGTGAAATTTACAGCTGTAAAAGGAAATATTTCAGAAGTCCGGACCTTGATCACAGGAACGTCCGGATCCCGGGGAGTAGATGCAGATCTGGGAGAAGCTGTAACAGAGGAAAATCTGGAGCAATATATTCCGCTGGCAAAGAAATTTGCAGAAGATACCGGGGCGGTAGTAGTAATCACCGGGGCTATAGATCTTGTGGCAGATGCCTCCCGGGCCTTTGTGATCCGAAACGGCCACAGCGCCATGTCCCGGATCACAGGCTGCGGCTGTATGCTCAGCTCTATTCTGACCGCCTGCATGGCAGCCAACCCTGCAAAGCCGCTGGAGGCAGCGGCGGCCTCTGTGGCGGCCATGGGTCTGTGCGGGGAAAGAGCCTGCAGACGGATGGAAAGAGAACATGCCGGCAATGCTTCCTGCCGTACCTGGATGATTGATGAGATCTATAACCTTACAGGAGAGGAACTTGAGAAAGGAGCAGACTATGAATTGTACTAAAGAAGATATGCTTTTATATGCAGTGACAGACCGGGCCTGGACCGGGGAAAAAACTTTGCTGGAACAGGTAAAGGAAGCTTTGGATGGAGGAATCACCTTCCTGCAGCTTCGTGAGAAAGAGCTGGGTGAGGAAGAATTTTTAAGAGAAGCAGAAGATATGAAGACTCTGGCTGCGGCATACCATGTTCCTTTCATTATCAACGATAACGTAGAGCTGGCCCTGGCGATAGGGGCAGACGGTGTCCATGTGGGACAGGAGGATATGGAAGCGGGAAAAGTCCGGGAAAAGCTGGGACCGGATAAGATCATCGGTGTTTCTGCCCATTCTGTGGAGGAAGCCGTGAAAGCGGAGAAGAGCGGAGCTGATTATCTGGGAGCAGGGGCTGTCTTTTCTACTTCCACTAAGGGAGACGCAGGAGCACTTTCCATGGAAACTCTGAAAGCCATCTGCAGCAGTGTCTCTATACCGGTAGTAGCCATCGGCGGGATTAAAGAAGAGAATATCTTATCTCTGAAAGGAACAGGAGTGGCAGGAGCTGCCATTGTCTCAGGGATCTTTGCCCGGAAAAATATCAGAGAGGCCTGTGTCCGGCTGCGGAGTCTGGCAAAGGAAATGGTGGAGAGATGAAAAAGATGGATATAGAGGGGGCTATTTTTGACGTAGACGGCACCCTTTTGGACTCTATGGGATACTGGGAACATTTAGGAGATGAGTATCTTCTGTCCCGGCAGCTTCAGCCCCCGGAAAATCTGGCAAATCTTCTGGCCTCTATGACCCTTTTGGAGGCGGCAGAATATTTTAAAAAGCACTATGGGATCACGGATGAGGCTGAAGAAATGATAAAAGACTTCGACCAATTAATGGCCGGCCATTACCGGGAGGAGATTCCGGAGAAAGAGGGCGTCCGGCAGGTGCTGGAAGATCTGCAGAAGAGACAGATCCCCATGTATATCGCTACAGCTACTCAGAGGTCAATGGTGGAGGCGGCCCTTAAACGGACCGGGCTGGATAGATATTTCCAGGGGATGATCACCTGCCAGGAGGCAGGGGAAAGCAAGCGGAATCCGCTGATCTACCAGATCGCCAGAGAAAGGCTGGGTACAAAAAAAGAGAAAACGGCAGTTTTCGAGGATGCGGTTTTTGCAGCCCAGACAGCCAAGAAAGATGGTTTTTTCCTGGTAGGAATCTATGACATCTGGGAACCCCAGCCGGAACTGCTGAAAAAAACAGCAGATATTTATTTGAAAACATGGAGTGAATGGAAATGAAAAAAGTATTAAGTATTGCGGGCTCAGATTCCAGTGGAGGGGCCGGGATCCAGGCGGATATCAAAACCATAACGGCCCATAAAATGTACGCTATGACAGCTATAACCGCCCTTACAGCCCAGAACACAACCGGTGTTTATGGAGTGGAAGAGGCTTCCCCGGAATTCGTGGGGAAACAGCTGGATTGTATTTTCCGGGATATTTATCCGGATGCGGTGAAGATCGGCATGGTTTCCAATCAGGAGATCATCAAGGTCATTGCAGAAAAACTGAGAGAGTATAAAGCAGAAAATATTGTGATCGACCCGGTGATGGTAGCCACCAGCGGCAGCGCCCTTATGGTGGAAGGGGCAGGAAAAACTCTGGTGGAAGAACTCTTTCCTCTGGGAAAGATACTGACTCCGAATATTCCGGAAGCGGAAGCCCTTTCGGGAACAGAAATTAAAAGCAGACAGGATATGGAAGAAGCGGCCAGAATCATCAGTTCTTTTACTGATGGAGCAGTCCTTGTAAAGGGAGGCCATCTTACAGACCGGGCAGATGACCTTCTCTATGAACAGGGAAAATCTACCTGGCTGTCAGGGGCGAGAGTGGAGAATCCCAATACCCACGGCACCGGCTGCACCCTTTCCTCTGCCATTGCCTGCGGTCTGGCAGCAGGAAAAAGTCTGGAAGACAGCGTAAGAGAGGCCAAAGCTTATATTACAGGCGCGCTGAAAGCCGG
>ERZ1643249.3507-NODE-3507-length-13778-cov-11.218975_pt1 | contig 13778 bp, 10 predicted proteins | sample MGYA00579263_ERZ1643249 | MGnify/ENA primary metagenome ERZ1643249 (study PRJEB29033, sample SAMEA4952264) | chicken gut metagenome | biome: Broiler Chicken; feature: Gastrointestinal Tract; material: Caecum | place: Ireland | collected 2018 | study: Broiler...
TACAGTCATGAAGAGTTTCATATTCGTCTATAAAATATTCCATAACTGCATCCATCCTGGACAAAAGAGGAATATCCTGAAACTTAAAGTAAAACAGATGAATCAGTTCATTTTCCGTAAGTTTTAATCCTCTGAACTCCACTTCTTTAAAGGCCATCAGCTCGTCTTCCAGTAATGCAAGAAATCCCTCCGCCTGAGACACAAAAGTCTCTGACTGTTTTTCTTCCAGCCTTCTTTTCTCTTCCTTCGTCAGTCCCTGTAATTCCAGCTCTATCTGATCATACCGGTCATGACAGTCTCTGATCGCATCCCGCAGTTCACGGTAAGCAAAAAGATCAAAACTCATTTCCTGGATATTTTCTTCTCCCAGTTCCGGAAGGATATGGGAAATATAGTCTGAAAACACACTGTTTGGAGACAGGATCAAAATATCCGACGATTTCAGATTTTTCCGATCATGGTACAGCAGATATGCGATCCGATGAAGCGCAATAGAAGTTTTCCCGGATCCTGCTGCTCCCTGGATCACCATTATCCGGTCTTTCGTATTCCGGATAATGGCATTTTGCTCTTTCTGAATGGTCCGGACAATGTTTTTCAGCTGCACATCTCCATTGCCGCCCAATTCTGCCTTCAGGATCTCGTCATCAATCTTCATATCACTTTGAAATTCGTAAATCATCCGGCCACCCCGGATCTTATACTGCCATTTAGAGGTAATCTCCCCTTCCATAAGACCGAGAGGGGCCTCATAGGAAGCAGGTCCCTTGTCAAAATCATAAAACAAACCGCTTACCGGCGCCCGCCAGTCATAAATCAGGGGCATGTGTCCTGCTTTCTGAGAAAAATTTCCGATCCCTATATAAAACTTTTCTGACTCCTCCTCCCCCTCATAGCGAAAATCTACTCTTCCGAAAAAAGGAGAATCCAGCATTTTCTCCAGCCTGTGAAGATAAGCCTGCTGCTCCTGGTTTGCATTGACCTGATGGAGAAGTGCCTGCTGGTTATCGAAATCCTCATAGCCGTACTGGTCCATCTCTGTATAGTTTTCCCAGTAATACTCATGCATCCCCTCAATATCTTTCTGTCCCTGGAGAATGGATTCTCTCACTTCTCCGATCCTCTCCTTCAGCTGTCCGGTTACTTTATCTAAATATCTTTTTCCTTCACTCATGTATTCACCTTCTGTTGCCGTCAAATCTATTACAAATGAAACCATACCCTTGTGTACAAGGGCCCAAACGCCTCTGCGTATCTGTTTATTATATCCTATTTTTCTGTTTTTTCCAACCTTATGTTGTCCTAAAAAAAGCTGCCCACTTTGGAGCAGCTTTTCTGTCAGCTATATGATTATTTTAAGAAGGTTTTATAATCCTCGTAGTTTTTCGCCAGGAGATCCGGCGTATTCAGTCCGTAAGGACATTTTTTCATACACTGGCCACAGTGTTTGCAGTCTTCAATCTTTTTCATTTTTTCCTGCCATTCCTGTGTAAGCCATGCCTGCTGAGGCGCCCGGCGGAGCATAAGGCTCATTCTGGCACAGCTGTTGATCTCAATTCCTGCCGGACAGGGCATACAGTAGCCGCAGCCCCGGCAGAAATCTCCGGAAAGCTCTTCCTTGTCTTTGTCGATCACAGCCTGAAGTTCCCCTGATAATTCCGGAGGACAGACCTGATAAGAAAGGAATTCATCCAGTTCTGACTCTCTCTGGATTCCCCAGATAGGAGCCACATGGGCAAACTGAGGCTGATCCATGTAGGCATAAGCACAGGCAGAATTGTGGATCAATCCTCCTGAAAGAGCCTTCATGGCAATAAATCCCATATCTGCCTTCTTACACATCTCTACAATTTCCAGATCCGCCGGGGCTGCCAGATAAGAAAATGGGAACTGAAGAGTCTCATAAAGTCCTGATTCTACAGCTTCCTTTGCCACGGCGATCCTGTGGTTAGTGATACCGATGTGGCGGATCTTTCCCTGCTGTTTTGCTTCCATAGCCGCCTCATAAAGCCCCGTACTGTCTCCCGGCTTAGGACAAAATGCCGGATTATGGAACTGATAGATATCGATATAATCTGTCTGGAGCATTTTCAGACTTTCTTCCAGATCCTTCCAGAAGTCTTCTGCGTTCTGAGCTGCAGTTTTGGTGCTGATGATCAGTTTTTTCCGGATATAGGAAAAAGCTGCCCCCAATTTCTCTTCGCTGTCTGAATAAGCTCTGGCTGTGTCAAAATAATTGATTCCATTATAAAAGGCTTTCTGAAGGAGATAGACTGCTTCTGCCTTGGAAATCCTCTGGATGGGCAGAGCACCGAAGCCGTTCTTGCTTACTTCAATGCCTGTTTTTCCTAAAATGACTTTCTCCATGATGTCTTCCCTCCCCGGCATTTAGTCTTCATAATCCAGACATGCTCTCTCTGTTGTATAAGGGCGCACGTATGTATCAGCCACTTTTACGTGTTCCGGATGAGAACCGTATACTTTGATATCCTCTGCCTTTTCCATGGTAGTTACCAGAGCCATATCATGAGTAGAAGACGGAATCGGATCTGTAACAAAATCTACAGTCAGAAGTCCGGGAACTTTTCCCACCAGGCTTTTCAGGTTCTCTTCCATTGCTTTCTTTAATTCCGGTTTCTTACTTTCTTCAATTTCCGGTTTAAATTTCCACATAACAATATGATGTACCATTTTACACTCTCCCATCTTTTTTGTTTTTTATATTTTATAATAGAAAAAAGGAAGCTGTCAATCATAAACCAAACAGCTTCCCTTTCTCTGTCCTATAAACGAAAGATCTATCTTTGCAGATTTGTATCGTGAGATTTCATGACTTTTAAAATATCTGCTTCATTTACTACATTAAAGTCGTGCTGGATCATCAGCTTCAATACGCTTGCAGTAATGGAAAAATCTATGGTCTTCTGAGGAGAAAAACCATGGGCCAGGCAGTGGAGGAGTCCTCCCGCAAAGGCGTCTCCTGCTCCTACGGCTTCCAGGCTATGGACAGTATGGACCGGGCTTTCATAGAATTTTCCGTCTTTCAGATAAATCCCCATCCAGTCTCCATCTTCTACTGTACGCATATTCCGAAGGACGCTGGCAACCGCCTTACAGCCCGGATACTGCCGGAGGATTTCCTCCATCCCCGCTTTGTAAGTCTGGATCTGATCGATTCCGTGGGCCATATCTCCGTCAAAGGCATGGATCCCCAGAGAAGATTCAAAGTCCTCGTCATTGGCAATGCACAGGGTCACATAATTCATCAATTCTCTCATAACTTCCTGGGCTTTCTTGGTGTTCCACATTTTTCCACGATAATTCAGATCGCAGACCACTTCTATGGAATGCTCTTTGCAGTATTTTAAAGCTTCCAGGACCGCCTTCTCAATTCCTTCACTTACTGCCGGGGTAACACCGGAGAAATAGAAGATATCCACATCTTTTAAAAGTTCCTCCCAGTGAAATTCCTCCGGGGCAGCCTGGGCAAAAGAACTATAGGCCCTGTCATATACCACATTTGTAGGCCGGATATTGGTTCCTTTTTCAAAATAATAGATTCCCAGCCGTTCTCCCCCTTTCAGGATCCCGGAAGTATCTACGCCAAAACGGCGGATCTCATTGTGGGCGGCTAATCCCACCGGGTTGTCCGGCAGCTTTGTCACAAAAGCCACCGGATCTTCCATCATGGCCAGAGATACGGCCACATTGGCCTCAGCCCCGCCATAGCTGGCTTCAAAGTCCTGTGCCTGAAGAATCCTCAGATTTTCCGGGGTCTTCAGCCGCAGCATGATCTCTCCAAAAGTCAGTATCTTCATCTCAACTGTCCTCCTGTTTATTTTTGAAACTCATGATCAGCATCTGCAGACGGTTTTCAATATTTGCAAAGCTTACATCCGGATCATAGTCCAGAGGCAGTATGCTGGCATCAGGATACATTTCTTTTAGTTTTTTGATGATTCCTCTTCCTACCACATGGTTTGGCAGGCAGCCGAAAGGCTGAAGGATTACGAAAGCCCTGCAGCCATGTTTTGCATGGTGAATGATCTCTCCCGGGATCAGGACTCCTTCTCCGGCATCAAAGGTATGATGGATAATGGGGTCGCTGTCTTTCACCAGATCCTGCATACGGCAGGCTGGTGTGTAAAGAGGACTCTTCCTGGCAATTTTGTCTGTCACATCATGAGCTGCATTAAAAGCCGCATTGGCAGTCCGCAGCCATACTTTCTGTGTAACAGGCTTATCCAGATGATATTCCCGAACCTGGGCATCCTGATAAAAGTAAGTCTTTCGGATAACGTCTGTCATCCTTGCCTCTATAATCTCAAAACCGTTCTTCTCCAGATAGGCTTCGATATCATGGTTAGCCCCGGGATGGAAATTGAGCAGATATTCTCCTACGATCAGCACGGTTGGTCTGGGATGAGAGCGGTCATATTCCACCTGGTTCATAATATCTATAGCCTTTTCAAAGCCTTTTCTGGCCCCCATTATCCCATGTTTTTCCAGTCCCTCTACCACCTGATCCAAAGCCTTTTCAAAGGCCGCATCCGCACTTCCCGGAACTTTCTCGTAAGGTCTGATCTTTCTCAGAAGCTCCTCCAGCACATCAATCATAGGCATAGCAAAGGCAATCCGCACTGAGGTCAGCAGATTCATTTTAAATCCGGGATGTAGATCATGAGAGTCTTTATCATCATTGGTCAGAATCGGCACATGAGAATATCCTGCATCATCCAGGGCCTTCCGTAACAGCGCACTGTAATGGGTAAGACGGCAGTCTCCCACATATTTAGCCATGACAATTGCCACTTCCTTGTCGTCATACTTACCGCTTCTTAAAGCGGCAAGAGCCTCTCCGATAACAATCTGAGCCGGAAAGCAGATATCATTATGTACATATTGTTTTCCAAGGCGGATAGCCTCTTCCCTTCCCAGTTCCAAAGGTTCTGTACGGATTCCCTGTCCGGCAAATGCCGCTGCCATGACCCGGCTGAAAGCATGAGAGGTATTCGGCACAAGAGCTACCTTTTCTTTTCTGGAATCTTTCGTATATTTTACCGGATAGGGATCCGGCAGTTCATGAACCGTCAATTTCTTTCCGCTGCTTCTCTGCATAGCTACAGTCTCTGTAAAGGAACGGATACGGATCCGCAGAGGTCCCTGAATATCACTTTCATCCAGTTTGAGAATCAAAGGTGTTTTTCCTGAAATATCCTTCATCAGACGGATGATCTCATCGGAAAGATAGGCATCATGTCCGCAGCCGAAACTTACGATCTGCACATACTCCAGATAGTCCTTCTCTGCTGCAAGGATAGCAGAAGAAAGCATTCTGGCATGATAATTATTTACTACATCCAACCGGCTTTTTTTCAGTTCTCCATGCCCGGTTCCCGGAAGAGAATCTGCAGTAAGCACCGGTATTCCCATTTTCGTAAACATATCCGGCAGGTCATGATTCACCAGTGCGTCATTCTGATAAGGTCTGGAGGCCAGGACCACTGCATAAGTCCCCTTCTCCTGTACCTGTCTGCATACCTCCGCTCCTGCTTTCTGAAGTTCCTGATGGAAAGAATCCTGGGCTTCATCTCCGGCTGCAATAGCTTTTCTGGTCAATTCCGGGGAGATCTGGAAGGTCTCCTCCATATATTTGGTCAGCTGCCGATCCCTGTCGTTATTGGTATACCAGTGGAACAAGGGGGCGTCAAATGGAATCTTCCAACGCTTCTGGGGATTATCCGAATTCCTTATTACAATGGGATAACCTTTTACCACTGCACACATGGACTGACTGGTATCCTCTGTATTCTCGGACTCTACCGTTGTAATGGATGGCATAAAGATCCTGTCCACTTTGCTTTTTGCCAGACTGCGGATATGCCCATGAACAAGTTTTGCCGGGAAGCATACCGTGTCCGAAGTAACGGCAGACAGTCCTTCCTCGTACATCTTTCTTGTACTTGCAGGAGAAACCTTGACTTTAAATCCCAAAGCCTTCCAGAAGGTTCTCCAAAATGGCATAGTCTCCCAGAAAGAGAGGACTCTCGGAATACCAATAGTAATGTCTCTGTGAACTTCGGGTTCCGGATAAGGATATTTTTTCATCAACAGCTCTTCACGAAGAATGTAGAGATTTGGCACTTCCTTCAGAGCCTGCCTTTTCTCCCGGATCTTAGCCTGTACTTCCTTATCCTTCGGATCTCCCAGCACTTCTCCCCGTTCACAGCGGTTGTTTGTGATCCAGGAGTTTCCGTTGGAAAAACGTATGATTGTTCTCTTACAATGGTTGGCGCAGAAAGGACAGGGGGCATTGGATTCCTGTGTATAGGAAAAGTCGTCCATGGCCTCAAGACCGATAAAGGTCTTCTGTTCCTTCTGACGAAACCTTTCTTTTGTGATCAGGGCAGCTCCGATAGCACCCATGATCCCCGGGTAAGGAGCCCGTACTACATTTTTTCCCAGATACTGCTCCATAGCTCTGAGCACTGCATCGTTCTGGAATGTTCCTCCCTGTACTACAATCTTATCTCCCAGACTATCCAGATTAGAGACACGGATCACCTTTGTAAATACGTTTTCTATGATGGACCGGCACAGCCCGGCCATAATGTCCCCCGGCAGTTTTCCGTTGCGCTGTTCCGTAATAATACTGCTGTTCATAAAAACCGTACACCGGCTGCCCAGCTGGGCAGGATTTTCTGAGTCAAAAGCTGTCCGGGCGATTTTTCCCACCGGAATATGGAGAGAAGAAGCAAAGTTCTCCAGGAAAGAACCGCACCCGGAGGAGCAGGCTTCGTTCAGCACAATATTGGTGATAATCCCATTGTCCAGCCAGATGGCTTTCATATCCTGTCCGCCGATGTCCAGGATAAAAGAAGCATCCTCCACATATTTCCTTGCAGCCCGGGCATGGGCTACTGTCTCTACCACATGGCACTCTGTCTCAAAGGCTTTTGCAAAAAGCACCTCACCATAGCCGGTAGTTCCCGCTGCGATAATGTCCAGTGTTACTCCTTTTTTCTTATATTTGTCTCTCATGGCAATCAGGGCGTTCTTGGCCACCAGAAGAGGATCTCCTTCATTTGGCGCATAAAAGGAATCCAGGATATTTTCTTCTTCGTCCATGAGTACAAACTTCGTAGTAGTGCTTCCCGAGTCAATACCAAGATAGGCATGAAGGGTCTCTCCCTCCTGAAGCTTGGGCGTTTTTATCTGAGGAAGCTGATGTCTGTCTTCAAATTCTCTGCGTTCTCTTGGGGAAACAAAAAAAGGCTTTCCTTTCTTTTCCACTGAAAGTTCCTTCTTATGCTTGATCTCTCCCAGGCGTTCTTCCAGTTCCCGGATCTTATAAATCTGCTTTTTGTCCTGAAACATAGTATTTAAAGATAGGGCCGCACCATAGGCAATGATGATCTCCGGTCTCTCCGGACGGATGATCTCATCCTTGGACAGGCCCAGTCTCTCGGCAAAGACCCGGATCAGAACTGGATTAAAAGTCATAGGGCCTCCTTCAAAGGCCACTGGTTTTTCAATATCCAGTCCCTGGGCCAGACCGCCTATGGTCTGTTTTGCAATAGCATGAAAGGCAGAAAGAGCCAGGTCAGACTTGGCGATTCCCTGATTCAGCAAAGGCTGGATATCTGTTTTGGCGTAAACTCCGCACCTTCCGGAAATGTCGTAGACACAGGTGCCTCTCTGAGCCAGCGCATTGAACTGTTCTATGGGCACCTTCACAATAGAAGCCACCTCATCAATAAAAGCCCCGGTACCTCCGGCACAGCTTCCGTTCATCCGCATATCGGAAACTGTTAAACTTCCATCTTCCTGATTCTTCCGGAAAAAGATGATCTTGGCGTCCTGACCTCCCAGCTCGATAGCCGTCCTTACATTTGGATATTTCTCGCATAACACTACAGAGTTGGCTACAACTTCCTGAATAAACGGAACCTCCAGAGCCTCGGCCACAGGCTTTGCTCCTGAACCGGTCATAGCCACACGGACAGTTCCTTCTGGAAACTGTTCTCTCAGCCGCCCCAAGGCTTCCTGAACACTCTGTACCTGACTGGAATTATGTCTTTTGTAACTGGAATACAGTATTTCTTTACTAGCCTTATCTACTGCAACAAGCTTCGTAGTAGTAGAGCCCACGTCGATCCCTACAAGAAGCTCCTGTCGCTCTATTACCTTTTCTGGAATCATTCCTAACACTTCCTATATCTTTTGTTACATATACTTATTCACAGATTATTAGTGTAACAGATTATCGCCAGAAATGTAAGAGACTTTATTTATTATTAATAAGATTTTTTTATGCCTTTGTCCGGATAGGCATATATCCTCCCTCTTGTTCCCTTTTCTACAGCTGTTGGTAAAAATGCCGTCCGTATTTCCTTAATTCATCGGACATGATTGCTTTATTGTGTCCATTAAAGGTAGAAGGATTTGCATAAAAACCTCCGTTTTTCCCCAGCACATTTACCTTATCCCTTACAAAGGCTCTCAGTTTTTCTTCAGAGGCATTTTTGTCATTGGTCCAGGGTTCATCCATAGCTCCGTTTAGTACCAGCCGGTCTCCGAATTTCTTCTTTACAGCCACCACATCATTCACTGTCTGAGCAGGATTCCACATATCTACTCCGGCTTCTACCATATAGGGAATATATCTTTCAATTCTTCCATCGGAATGCATGTTAAAATAGGCCCCTCCTTCGTGAGCTGCTTTCACGATCTTTTTCAGATTAGGAGCGATCAGCCGTTCAAAAATCCTGGGAGGGATAAATCCGTCTTTGTTATACCCCCAATCATCATGGTAGCAGATCATTTCCACCCGAAAATACCTGGTCAGATTCCGGATGATCTTAATTTTATGTTCTGTCAGAGCGTCAAAGAATTCCGCCACTTCATCCTCATCTTCTATGAGCGCCTCCAGAGCATGTTCCATTCCCAGCAGAGAATGCAGCCGCTCAAAAAGGCCCACCTGAAGCCACCAGTCAGACATACGGTTGTCATCATAGTATTTCTCAATGCCTTTGGCGCACTCTTCCCAGTCAAGAGCATCCAGATCCGGGAACTTTACTTTATTCTTCCAGCCTTCGATACTATCCAAAGGCTCATCTCCCGGCCTTACGATAGTTGCTCCGATCCCCGGCTCAAAAGTCCAGATACAGCCGAACCAGTCTGGTCCGGTCAGATTATCATAAGATCTTTCGCAGATAATATCCGGCGTAATGGGATAAGTATCTCCTGCCATGGGAAGATACTTTGGAATTTTATGCTCCAAAAGCAGCCTCATGTTTTCTCTGGGAGAGCAGGGAAGCTCTTCATCATATGGCTTTGTTCCCAATGGCCCCGTCCTGAACTTTTCTCCAATCTCTTTTCCTGCCGTAGCTGACACCATATCTGCCAGTAATGGGATCATTCCATTATAAATCCGTTCTGCCATCACTGTGCACCCCTTTCTGTTATTGATTTTTCACATTTTCCTTATCCTCTCAATATCTTCTCCATGGCTTTCCCTTTTGCCAGTTCATCTATCAGCTTATCCAGATACCGGATCTTCTGCATAAGAGGATCCGGTATCTCTTCTACCCGCTGTCCGCATATCACCCCTTTTATCAAGGCAGCATTGGGATTTATACCGGGTGCCTCCTCAAAGAAGGTTTGCAGATCCACTCCTTTTTCTATTTGAACCTTTAACGCATCTTTACTGTACCCGGTAAGCCAGGAAATCACTTCATCTACTTCTTCTTTTGTCCTGTTTTTCTTTTCCGCCTTCTGGATATATAAGGGATAAATTTTTGAAAAGCTCATGGAAAAGACTTTTTGGTTGTCCATGGCAATCTCCTCCTTTACAATAGTGATTCTACCCTTATCCTTATTATACTACAAAGCAACAAGCCAAGCGAATATTTATATTATTTGACGACTGCCGAGATACCAGTATACCTTCCGGAGCGTAAAAACACCGCTGCTTTCTCTGCCAGTCTGAGACTGGTTAGAAAACAGCGGTATTTTTTATATTTCATGCCCAAATGGCCTGTCTATGTTTTACAGCATCTGATCCTTCTTCTCCAGAATCGCCTCTACTGCAGCGCAGGCAGGGCAATCGCAGTATTTTTTTCCGGCGTCTTTAAGCTCTTTTCCGTGAGCCTCTACCTCTTTTGCCTTCTCCGGTCCGAAAACTTTTGCCCCTGCTTCTGATCCTGCAAAAGCGATCAGACCATCCACCGGCATAATATCCATTTCCAGTTCGGCGATCAGATTTTTTGTCTGCTCAGCTTCCTGATCTGTTCCTGCAGCCTTCAGCCAGTTTTCTCCGGCTGCTTTTGCCTGGGCACAGCAGGAGGGAGCGCTTATCAAAGCTTTTACCTTTTCTGTCACATATTCTCTTACACTCTGTTCCATTCTACGGTCATCCTTTCTATGTGTTTTTTATCATTATAATCCTAATAAAATTGTATGTAAAGCTTCCTTTAAACAGGCCTTCTCCCCAGCTGCCAGAAAGCCACGGCGCTGGCCGCAGCCACATTCAGAGAATCCACGTTGTGGGACATGGGAATCCGGACTGTATAATCACAGTCTGCAATAGTGGAAGAGGACAGGCCGTCCCCCTCTGTCCCAAGTATCACTGCCAGTTTTTCTTCCTTCACAAGAGCCGGATCATCAATGGATACAGAGTCATCGCTAAGAGCCATGGCTGCCGTTTTAAATCCCATAGTGTGAAGTTTCCGGATCCCCGAATCCGGCCAGGCAAAGGAATCATCCAGAAAGGTCCAGGGAACCTGAAATACCGTCCCCATACTGACTCTGGCAGCTCTGCGGTATAATGGATTGCTGCAGCCTGCTGTCAGAAGAATCCCATCCATATACAAGGCCGCAGCAGAACGGAAAATTGCGCCTACATTGGTAGGGTTTACAACATTCTCCAATATGACCAGTCTTTTTGCCCTCCTGCAGATCTCCTCCGGCTTGGGAAGCCCGGGCCGTCTCATGGCACACAGCATACCTCTGGTCAGTTTAAAGCCTGTAAGCTGCGTCAGTACATCAAATTCTGCCGTATAAACCGGAACCTCCGGGCATCTTTCCAGCAGTTCTCTGGCCTGAGTCTCCAGGTGTCTGTGTTCTACAAGAAAGGACAGGGGAATGCATCCTCCATCTAAAGCTCTTTCGATCACTTTGGGACTTTCTGCAATGAAAATCCCCTTTTCCGGTTCATGACGGTTCAAAAGCTGGTTCTCCGTCAGCCTGGCATAAACATCCAGTTCAGGAGCGTTGAAATCTTTTATTTCCATAATCTGTAACATCATAACTTTCCAACGGCGCTGTGATGATCAAAATCCTTCTTATAGCTCTTGCAACATCTGAGCCGGATTGTCTGCCGCCTTTACCTTTCCGAAAGCTTTCTGGATCACGCCTTCTTCATCGATCAGATAGGTGGTACGCACCACTCCCATGGTCTTCTTTCCATACATATTTTTCTCTTTCCAAACATCATAGGCCTGGATACAGGTAAGATCCGGATCTGACAGTAAAGGAAAGGGCAGATGATATTTTTCTTCAAATTTCTTATGGGAAGCTACGCTATCCTTGCTTACCCCGATCACTACCGCACCTTTTTCTAAAAACTGAGGATAAAGTTCCCCGAAGCCGCAAGCCTGCTTTGTGCAGCCGGCAGTATTGTCTTTTGGATAGAAGTAAAGAATTACCTTCTTCCCTTTATATTCCTCCAGCCTGTGTATATCGCCATTCTGGTCCGGCAGTTCAAAAGCCGGCGCCTTGGTTCCGATTTCCAGCATAATTTATCCTCCTCATAGTATCATGTTCTTGCTCATTATAACCTGCTTTTCCTATAATAGCAATGGAATCTCTTCCGTCTAGGATAATTTCTGCTTACGGATTTTGATCTGCTTTTTCTGATATTCTCTGTATTCTTTTAGTTCTCTGCGCAGCTCTTTTCTCAGCTCCCGCCTGGACATGCCCTGATATTTTTCTTTTACCCGCTCTTTCATGCGTTTTGGTTTTTCTGTTTCAATATCTTTTAAGATCCACTCTACAGCTTCCTCCGGGGTAATTTTGTTTTTTTCCATGACATATCTGGTATAGAGATTTAATATATGATATCCTCTTTCATCCAGGTCACTTACCGCAGCCCGGGCAGCTTTCAGTTCCCGGCTTCCTCCGGTGATCAAAATCATATGATTTCTGTTTTTATCTGCAACGATCTTCCATATGATGTGAGAAACTCCATAAGGCAGCTTCCCGTTTTCACTTTCAAAGATCAGTCCCACTCTGGCCCCGGTGGTATATACCAGGCTCTGATCCTGATAATCCGAAATTTTCCTGCATTCTACATTTTCATACTGGCCGAATTTTTCTGCGCAATTTATGCAGCTGTTTTTCCTGTCATCATAAAAAATAACGAACTTGTCCAAAGACCTTCCACCTTTCTTATTCTTTTTCTTCCATTACACTCATATAAGCCGGACGTATGATCTTGTCCATATCAATGAGTTCCTCGATCCTGTGGGCGCTCCAGCCCACGATCCTTGCCACGGCAAATAAAGGCGTATAAAGCTCCTGCGGGATTCCAAGCATGTCATAGACAAATCCACTGTAGAAATCTACATTTGGGCTGACCCCTTTATAAATATGCCGTTTTTCTGCGATAATCTCCGGCGCCAGTTTTTCGATGGCCTGATACAGATTCATATCCTCTTCCCGGTCTTTTTCCACAGCAAGCTTTTCTACATACTCTTTCAGTATTCTTTCCCGGGGATCTGAAACAGAATAAACTGCATGGCCCATACCGTAGATCAGACCTTTTTTGTCAAAGACTTCCTTGTCCAGGATCTTTCCCAGATAATTTTTTATCATGTCCATATCCTTCCAGTCTGACACATTTTCCCGGATATTCTCCATCATCTCCATTACTTTGATATTGGCTCCTCCATGCTTAGGCCCCTTCAGAGAAGACATGGCAGCTGCCACAGCAGAATAGATATCCGAGCCTGAGGAAGTCACTACCCTTGTAGTAAAGGTGGAATTGTTTCCTCCTCCGTGTTCCATGTGAAGGATCAGCGCAACATCCAGCACCTTAGCCTCCAGTTCTGTGTAAGAAGCATCGGGGCGCAGAAGCCGCAGGAAATTCTCGGCAGTAGACAGTTTTGGATCCGGGCGGTGGATATACATACTGCCGTTATTGTCATAATGGTTATAGGCATGATAGCCGTATACCGCCAGCAGAGGGAATTCTGCGATCAACTGAACCGCCTGGCGGATATTGTCTTCCAGGGTATTCGCCTGTGTACCGCTGTCATAAGCGGCCAGGGTCAGGATACTTCTCGTCATGGTATTCATAATATCCTTTGTAGGAGCCTTCATGATCACATCTCTGGTGAAGTTCTGGGGCAGTTCTCTGGCTTCTCCTAAAATTTCAGAAAAACGCTCTGTTTCCTGGCTGTCCGGATACTCTCCGAATAGTAAAAGATATGCGATTTTTTCAAATCCATACTCTTCTTTTGAAATTGAACGAATCAATGTGTGAATATTATAGCCCCTGTACCATAATTCCCCGTCACAGGGAACTTTCTTTCCATCCTGGTCTTTAAAAGAGACAATTTTAGAAATCCTAGTAAGCCCTGTCAGGACCCCTTTTCCGTTTTTATCGCGAAGCCCGCAGTTTACCCCGTATTTTTCATACAGATTTTTGGGGATTTTATCATTTGAAATACAGGTTTCCTGTTTGCTCTGTGCATAAACACTCAGTTTATTCTGAT
>ERZ1643249.3509-NODE-3509-length-13772-cov-6.091565_pt1 | contig 13772 bp, 13 predicted proteins | sample MGYA00579263_ERZ1643249 | MGnify/ENA primary metagenome ERZ1643249 (study PRJEB29033, sample SAMEA4952264) | chicken gut metagenome | biome: Broiler Chicken; feature: Gastrointestinal Tract; material: Caecum | place: Ireland | collected 2018 | study: Broiler...
TTCTGTTCTTAGCATCTCTATAATTTCTATAATCTCTATCATCCAATACCGCCCCTGCTTCTGCTTCCCGGGCTTTCACCCGGCAGAGCGGCAGACCGCGGTTCCCTGATATCTATTTTTCCTGTTCCCGGCCAAATCTATTCCCGATTTGGTCTTTAACTAGTATAACACAATCTTTTGATTTGTAAATACCTGATCTTGGGAACAAAATGCTGAAAAACAGGGGAAAATCAGGTCTTTTTTCTTCTTCCACATTATAGCACAGACCCCGCCCGCTGTCATTTTACAATTCTGTTTCGTATCTTTTACATTTTCCGAATATTCTCCGGGTTCCCTTCTTTTGGGAAAAAGGATATAATAGAAGCACAGGTTTTCACCCTGCGGGGAAACCGTTCCCTGCCTGGCGCTATTTTCCGGCATCATTTTTCCGGGAAAATCGGGGGACATGTTTCCTGAAAAGCCTTTCCACGGCAGGGTTTTTGTGAAAGAATTTGAAACAGAAGAAGAGGAGGGCATTATGAAGCCTTTATTTTTCATCGACTATGACAATACCATTTTCAGCCACCGCACCTGGACGATTCCCGAAGACGCGCTCCAGACCCTGGAAGGACTGAAAAAAGACGGGTTCCGCGTGATTTTAGCCAGCGGCCGGGCTTTCCGCACCGGCGAGCTTCCTGAAGAGTTCCAGGGGCGTTTCATACCGGACGGCCTGGTAAGTTCTAACGGAGCCATCATTGAAGCGGAAGGAAAAACCATCTGGGAAAAATATTTCGACCCTGAGCTCCAGAGGCGGATTCTTGATTTCGTAGTGGAAAAAGGCTACTGTCTCATTTCCGGCTTCGAAGGCTCCTGGTGCACGTCCAATCTGGAGCGGTTCAAAAGCCTTCCCAGCAACAGGAACCGTAAAATAATGCCTGAGGGCGGCGCTTCCTTCCAGGCTCTCTACCACAGCCGCCGCCCATCCTTTTTCCTGGCTGACACCAAAGAAGCTATTGAGGACGTACAGGCTCATTTCCCCGAGACAAGACTTCTCTATATGGGAGATGAAATGGGCGGAGCCGACATCATTCCAAGGGAGAACGGCAAGGATCTGGGGGCCTCCCGGATTCTGGAGTATTTTCAGGCCTCCTGGGAAGACACCGCGGCTATCGGCGACAGCATGAACGATCTGAACCTGATCAAACGCGCCGCCTTCGGTATCGCCATGGGAAATGCCATGCCGGAAGTCCAGGCCGCGGCCGATTACGTGGCGGCCGATATCGATAAAGGCGGCCTGGCAGACGCTGTGTCCCGGGTCCGCAGATGGGCCAAAGAACAGCGCTGAAGGGCAGCGTCAAATATACCGCGGGAAAAGCCGGACACGCAGGCGCAAGGTCAGAAGGGCGGCCCGGAGGCATTTCATTATCTGTCTCCGAACGGCCTCCTTATCTCTCTGAGTCCAGATTCCTCGCCCAGCCTGCGGAACAGCTCGTCCCCCACGCAGACTACGGTTTCCTCATGCAGAAAGTCTGTAATATCCGCGTCAAACAGGATATTGGCCTGAGCCGGGAATTCATCATCTCCATCCCAGAAAATGAACTGAAGAGGCATACAGTCAAAAGCCTGAATCTGGTATCCGGCGTCTCCCTGCGGCAGCGGCCGGCCGCCCAGCGCGTCGCAGGCGCGGCGCAGTTCCTCCAGATGCCCGTCAAAGGTACGGGCCGCGGCCTCCAGCACATTGCGCCTAAAGGCCGCGTCAAAGGGCGCTGCCCGCTTTACCTCCCGGAAGGGCACAAATCTTCCGGATACTCTGGCTCCCGGTTTTGAATACCAGAACAGATGATAAATCGTCATGACTGCATTGAAAGGCAGGATTCTCTCCGGGTCTTCCTCCAGCATAATCATCCCGGTCTCCTGATCCAGCCGGTATCGCTGATTAAAATAAGTAATGTAATGATTCCTTTCATCTCCGTCCAGATGAAACCTTTCCTTCAGTTCCTTCCGGTCCATCTCCAGATATTTTTCCCGCCAGACATCGCAGAGAGCCAGATAACGGTCCGGCTCTTTTTCCGGAGAATCCACGTATTTTTCTCTCATGTTCTTCCTCCTTTATCATCCATCCAGTCCTGCTGTACAGCCGCCTGTTCTCTCCCGCGGTATTAAAAACTCAGGCCTTAAAAAGCCGGTCCGAAGCGCCTGTTGCGCCTCCGGCAGCGGCGCTGATACATCTCGTTCAGCAGCAGCACCGTCACAAAATCTTCCAGCCAGTTTCTGCCCGTAACCTCCTGCATCATCACATCATCCTGATAAGTCCTTTTATCCAGTTTTTCATAGATGCTCCTGCTCAGACGGCGAAGCAGAAGCTGATCCGGATATTCATCAAACATAAAGCTCCCGTCATACTCCATCCGGTCACAGGCCTCCTCTACCAGCGGCTGAATCTTTCGAGCCATGGCCGGATACAGTTCCTGAAACCTTCTCCTATCGCGTGTCTTTTCGTCCGCCCAAGGCAGAAAAGGGTAAAACGGATATGACTGATAAGGGTTGAAAGAGGACTTCGGCTCGTCATAGAAATTCATAAAAATGTCCTTTTTGTAGCAGTATATGCAGAAGTTCCGGAGACTGTGACGATACGTCCTTCTCGTCCTGTTCTCAGTATAACCTTCCTGCGCGTCTTAAGTCAACACGCCTGGTTCAGGCAGCGATACATCAGATTATCCACACTGTCCGTGGAAATTCATCATTTTATCCTCCATACAGGCGATTGCAAAATATGGAAATATATGTTACGATAAGCCCAGTTCAGGATCTGCTCACCCTGCCGCTCCTGAACTGCGGCGCCAGACGGACAGCGATATGAGAACTGCTCGTCCGCCGGTTTTCCGGGTTCTTCTGTTTTCCGGAGCCGACACACATTTTTTCTATCCATTCACTTTCTGGTTTTCAGGCCCATATCGGGCAGCAAATCCAAAAGGAATACATAACAAAAGCCTACAACTATAAAACTGCAGGATTTTTATGTTCTGCTATTGTCTGGCTTCCGCAAAAAAACTATAATAAGAGTAGTTCTCCATAAAACTCCTGCCATAAGGAGGTTTCATGCGGGAAGAAAAAGGCGAAAAGGCCGCGTCCGGCGCTCCAGGTTATCCATGGGAAGATCGGGCTATGAAAGCGGCCGCGCAGTTTATGGGACAGGAGCTTCTCCCTCTTCTGGGAGTAAACACCCCTATCAAACGAGTCGCTCCCACGGAACAGGTGTATCTCAAGACAGAAATGTTTTCAGAAGATTTCAACTATGAGCTTGTGAATGGCGGCCTTTTACACCTGGAATTTGAAAGCGACAGCATTACAAAAGAGGACCTGAGACGGTTTCGCGTATACGAATCCCTGCTCAGTTATCAATACGGGACAGAGGTTACCACCTGCGTCATCTGCACCTCACAGGCAGGATTTCTGCGAAGCGAACTGAAAGACGGAATCAACCTGTACCGTGTGCAGACGGTCCGGCTGAAAAACTGGGACGCCGACGAAATTATTGCATCTCTGGAAGAAAAGCAGCAGTCAGAAATACTGACACGGGAAGAACTGCTCAAACTTATTCTGACTCCGCTTATGGGCGGAAATATGCCGCAGTCAGATCGTATTCGCAGAAGTTTTCACCTGCTCCGGGAAGAACGCCGGAGCAGGGAATGCCGGGATCTGCTGCAGATGCAGGCAGTTCTCTATGCATTTTCGGAAAAATTTCTGGATGCGGAAGAGCTTCAAAAGGTAAAGGAGGAAATTCACATGACACGACTGGGACAGATGATATTTGAGGATGGAGTTCAGGAAGGACAAAGACTTGGCTTGGAACAAGGACGGGAACTGGGATTAGAACAGGGACAGGAACTGGTCAACCGCCTCATTTCCCGCCTTCTGGAAGAAGGCCGGATGGATGATATCAAGAGAGCCGTCCGGGACCAGGAATACCAGAAGCAGCTTTTTACGGAACTGGGAATTCTGTAAAGTATCACCAAGGGGTTGTCGGAAAATGGGCAGCTCCAGACAGGAGCAGACATGACTCATGCGAGTCACGCCTGCTCCTAAAATTTATCCCCTAAAGAGTTACCCTTAATTGACAAAGGCATATTCGGTCCTTGTCAATTAAGGGTAAGAAAAGGATGAGACGATTCCACGGGGAATTCGGGCTTAAAAAAGCCCGAATCCTGCGGGAACGTCTCATCCCTGTTTCTAAGGGGTTGAAAATTGGTATTAACCGGCATCCCCTTTTCTGCACAGGCAGTCTACGCCTGCTGTTTCTCCTTATAATGATGAGCATCCTCCAGCATCATATCTTTCACCTTCATCAGGCGGATCTGAGTGCTTCTCTCATTCTCATCCAGCTTCATCGTAATGTATTTAATATTCTGCTGCGCTTCCGGAATAATCACGTGCTCCAGCGCGTTTACCCGGCGGCGGGTCTTTTCGATTTCGGCCGCCATGAGCTGGCAGGCCTTTTCCCGCTCCGCCAGAAGCAGCATATCCGGCAGAATGTCCGCCAGGGACTTTACCGCCGCATCCAGATCTCCGGATGTAAACGCATAGCCATAGGAATAGATGTCACTGCTGTCGGCTGTCCTGGTCTTGTACTCAAATACCGGAATATCGACGCTCATCACATTCCGTGTGGAAGTATCCAGGTACACTTCCTGTCTGGGAGCCATAAAGGCCACCCGCAGGCTTTCCTCGGACATTCCTGCCTTTGCAATCACAAAATTCGCGTTGGCAGCCTGAATTCCGGCTTCCACCTTCTTCCGCAGCTCCATATTTTCCCGCACCAGATCCATGAACTGGCGCATCAGCTCATCCCGCTTATCCTTCAGAAGCTTGTGTCCTCTTGTGGCTGTCGCCAGCCGCTTCTTCTGTCTTGTCAGCTCCATCCGGGTAGGCGTCACCGCCGCAGATGCCATACTCTCACCTCAATTCATCTCTCCTCTCCAGCCTGCTCAGACAAAATCAGTCTTTCATTTCAGTCTGGAGACATCCATTTCATCCAAAAGATATCGTCTTATACCACTGCCAGCGGTTTTCTGATATCCCTCTGTCCGGCTCTTCCCGGACAGGTGTGGGATTCAGGCGGACTGGTTTTTAGTCCGTCCGGAAACACTCACCTGTCCGCGAAGCGTCCGAACAGAGGATACAGAAACCGCCCCTCACTTTCCGTAGTACATATCCAGATACTTGTCGTCGATTCTCTTCAGCTCGCTTCTGGGCAGAATCGACAGCAGCTTCCAGCCGATGCTCAGGGTCTCCTCAATATCCCGGTTTGTCTGGTAGCCCTGGTTTACATATTCTTCCTCAAACGCGTCCGCGAATTTTGCGTAAATCAGGTCAATATCGGACAAGGCGGCCTCTCCCAGAATTACCATCAGCTCCTTGGCCTCCTTGCCGCGGGCATAGGCCGCGAAGAGCTGGTTCATGGTGTTGGAGTGGTCGGCTCTCGTCTTGCCCTCGCCGATACCCTTATCCTTCAGACGGGACAGGGAAGGCAGCACGTCGATGGGCGGCTGCACGCCCTTCCGGTACAGTTCACGGCTCAGGATGATCTGGCCCTCGGTGATGTAACCGGTCAGGTCAGGAATCGGATGGGTCTTGTCGTCCTCAGGCATGGTCAGGATCGGGATCAGCGTAATACTTCCCTTTTTGCCCTTCTGCCGTCCCGCACGCTCATACATGGTCGCCAGGTCGGTGTACAGGTATCCCGGATAACCACGCCGTCCCGGAACCTCCTTACGGGCCGCGGAAACTTCACGGAGAGAGTCCGCATAGTTTGTGATATCCGTCAGAATCACCAGCACGTGCATATCCTGCTCGAAGGCCAGATATTCCGCAGCAGTCAGCGCCATACGCGGCGTGGCGATACGCTCTACCGCCGGGTCATTTGCAAGGTTGATGAAAAGGACGGTACGGTCAATGGCGCCCGTCTCTTTGAAGCTTTCCGTAAAGAAATTGGCTTCCTCAAAGGTGATTCCCATGGCTGCGAATACAACCGCAAAGGGTTCGCTGGTTCCGCGCACCTTCGCCTGACGGGCAATCTGCGCGCCAAGCTGGGCATGGGGCAGACCGGAAGCCGAGAAAATCGGCAGCTTCTGACCCCGGACCAGGGTATTCAGACCATCAATGGCGGACACGCCCGTCTGGATGAACTCATTGGGGTAATCTCTGGCTGCCGGATTCATCGGCAGGCCGTTGATGTCCCGGCGCTCGTCCGGCAGGATCTCCGGTCCCTTGTCAATGGGACGGCCCAGGCCGTCGAAGACGCGGCCCAGCATGTCGGCAGACACGCCCAGCTCCATGGTTCTTCCCAGGAAACGCACCTTGCTGTTGGACAGGTTGATTCCCGCGGCGTTTTCATAAAGCTGCACCAGAGCGTTGGTGCCGTCCACCTCCAGCACCTTGCAGCGGCGGGTCTCGCCGCCTGCCAGCTCGATCTCACCGATTTCGTCATAAGTCACATGGTCCACGCCCTGGACCAGCATCAGCGGGCCGGCAACTTCCTGTATGGTTCTGTATTCCTTTGGCATTTAGAAGTCCTCCTTCCCGACAGTCTCCGCAATCTCGGCGGCAAGCTCTGCCGTCACTGCCTCGTACTCTTTTTCGATATTCTCATTCGGCGTATATTTGTAGCGGCCGATCCGCTCCCGGACAGCCATTTTCAGCAGATCATCAATGGACGAGCCCTGTTTCAATGCCTCAGTGCACTGCTCATAGAAGGCCATTACCAGCTTCATCATCAGATACTGCTTGCGGAGCGGCGTGTAGGTGTCGATCTCATGGAAGGAATTCTGATGCAGAAAATCCTCACGGATCGAGCGGGCCGCCTCCATCTTCAGACGGTCCGGCGCGGACAGGGCGTCCATACCTACCATTTTCACGATCTCATCCAGCTGGGCCTCATCCTGCAAAAGCGACATGAGCTTCTGGCGCAGCTCCATCCAGTCCGGCGCCACATGCTCGTTGAACCAGCCGCCCATATTGTCCACATACAGGGAATAGCTGGTCAGCCAGTTGATGGCCGGGAAATGACGCTTGTAGGCCAGCGAAGAATCCAGTCCCCAGTATACCTTTACGATACGCAGGGTCGCCTGGGACACCGGCTCTGAAATATCGCCGCCGGGCGGAGACACGGCTCCGATGACCGAGAGCGCTCCCATGCGGCCCTCTTTTCCCAGAGAAACCACGCGGCCTGCGCGCTCGTAGAACTGCGCCAGCCGGGAGCCCAGATAGGCCGGATATCCTTCCTCGCCGGGCATCTCTTCCAGACGGCCGGACATCTCACGAAGGGCCTCCGCCCAGCGGGAGGTGGAATCCGCCATCAGAGCCACAGAGTAACCCATATCGCGGAAATACTCCGCAATGGTAATTCCCGTATAAATGGACGCCTCACGGGCGGCCACAGGCATATCCGAGGTATTGGCAATCAGCACGGTACGCTCCATCAGGGAGCGGCCCGTCTTCGGGTCCTTCAGCTCCGGGAACTCGTTCAGCACATCCGTCATCTCGTTGCCGCGCTCGCCGCAGCCGATGTAGACCACAATATCCGCCTCAGCCCATTTTGCCAGCTGATGCTGAATCACCGTCTTTCCGGAACCAAAGGGACCCGGAACGGCTGCCACGCCGCCCTTCGCGATGGGGAACAGGGCGTCAATGACACGCTGTCCCGTGATAAGCGGCATCTTGGGCGGAAGCTTCTCCGCGTAAGGACGGCCCTTGCGGACCGGCCAGCGCTGCATCATGGTCAGCTCCTTGTCCCCATCCTTTGTGGCAAGAACCGCAATAGTATCTTCCACTGTATATTCGCCGGCACAGATGGATTTCACCGTTCCGGATACCTCCGGCGGCACCATAATCTTCTGTACCACAGCCGCTGTCTCCTGGACCGTTCCCAGCACATCGCCGGGCTCCAGCTCATCGCCCACAGACACAGAAGGCACAAAATTCCATTTCTGCTCACGGCTTAAGGAAGGCACCTCCACGCCACGCTTTAAGTTATTTCCGGTCAGCTTCATGATCTCATCCAGCGGACGCTGAATTCCGTCAAAAATACTGCCGATCAGGCCCGGTCCCAGTTCTACGGACAGGGGCACATTCGTAGATTCCACCGGCTCGCCCGGTCCCAGTCCCGAGGTCTCCTCATAGACCTGGATGGAAGCCTCATCGCCGTGCATCTCTATGATTTCGCCAATCAGACGCTGGGAGCTTACGCGGACCACGTCAAACATATTCGCGTCCCGCATCCCCTTCGCAATGACCAGCGGTCCTGCTACCTTTTTAATCGTTCCTGTACTCATCTTAGAGGAATCTCCACCTTTCTGTATTATTTAAACAGAATATCCGCTCCCACGGCCTGCTCCACACTCCTGCGGACGCTCTCCACTCCGCGCCCCGTATTGCCGGACACGCCGGGAATCAGGATGATCGCGGGAAAGACCCGCTCCCTGTATTTTTCAATCACAGCGGAAAGCTCTTCCGCCAGCTTTTCCGTGATATACACTACCGCATAGCTGCCTCCCGCAAGCTCATGAAGCTTCTTCGCGGCTTCCTCCGGGTCTTCCTCCGGAAAAATGTCGAGCCCCAGAGCGGCAAAGCCGTAAATGCTGTCGTAATCTCCCAGCACCGCAATTCTATACATACATTTCCCTTACCCTTTCCCGGATCGAAGCCTCCGGCATACCCGTACGCTTTCCGGACAGAATAATCCGCACCGTCTTGATCTCATTTTCCCGGGCCAGCGCGTAAGCCACCAGCGGCCCCACGGAAAACGGATTGTACTTCTGAGGCTTCATGGCCTCGATCACCTGATTGTCGCACCAGCGGTCAAATTCTGACTGGGACACGCTGAGCGCGTCCGAAGCCCCTGCGTAGGCGGTGCTCTTCAGATAAGCCGTAAGCTCCTGCTCTCCTGCTGCCGCCGCGCGCGCAAGCTCTTCTACGGAAAGCGCGGCGCAGGGCGCCAGAGCCCGGCGGATAAAGCTTTCCGATTTTCCGGTCTTCTGACAGCGGGCCGCAATCCGGATATCCGCCGACGCCACAAAGGCTTCCGCGTAATCACGGATCACCGGCGCTTTCGACTTCTGTCCGGCTTCATACACTGCCTCCAGAGCCGCCCGGTCCACAATCATATCGCAGAGCTGGCCGTCCTTCGTGTGAAGCAGAGTCTGAAAGGCTTCCCTGGCAGCCTCCGCCATATATCCTGGCAGAGCGTCAAAGTCCTTCTCCCGCACCGCGGCCAGGATCTCTTCCGCAGAAGGCTTCGTGTCTTTATAATAGATGTGCTCCACCTTTGTTCCGGTGCACACCTCCTTGACGGCCGCCTTCAGGTTATGAAATACATTGGTGTAATCCAGAAACTGGAAAACAGACATATCCGGCGTCAGTTCCCGAATATCCGCCCAGGTCTTTTCTCTTTCCTTTGCCAGGATGGCCTCTCCATCCCTGGGTGTGTCCGCGCCGCCCCAGCCCTTTTCCAGAAGAAAGCTCACGCAGGCTTCATAATCCGGCCGGGCCAGGAGCTGCTCCATCACCGCGTCCGAAAAGAGGCTCAGTTCCTTGGAACGAATCCGCGCAACCGCGTACACATAATCCATATCAGACATGCCTCAAAACCTCCTTTCCGGACTTAAGAAAACAATACTTTCCGCGCCGCATCCTGCAGGGCCTCCTTCCGGCTGTCAAACAGCGCCCGGAAGGTGCAGTTCTCCTCGATACCGCCGTAAACAAGAATAAAGCCGTTTTTCACATCCGCATACTTCTCACCCAGCCGGAGCGTGCCGCCCTTTTCCGCGGCAATCTTTGCCATCTCCTTCTCAAAGCCTGAAGGAAGGCGTTTTCTGTCTCTTTCTGAAAAACAGATTTCTCCGTCCAGAGGCTGGGCGTACTGGATCAGCAGCCGGCGGATCAGGTCAAAGTAAGCGGCCTCATCCAGGCTGTCCAGTTTCTCATAAGCCTTTTCCAGAACGCCGGCGATCACTTCCTGCTTCGCCTGAAGAAGAGTCATTCTGCGCTTCATATCCGCCGAAGAACGAACCCGCTCCAGGCAGCGCTCTGCCTCCTCTTCCGCCTGGCCCAGAAGCGCATCACCCATGGCTTCGCCTTCCGCAGCGGCCTGGCTGGTAAGCTTCCGCGCTTCCTCTCTCGCCTCCGCTACCCGCCTTTCGGCCTCGGCCTTCGCCTCGTCCTGAATCTGGCTGATCATTTTATCCAAGCCCGTCATATTATACGCTCCTTTATACCGGAATACCGTTTACAGCCAGAATAGAAATCAGAAGAGCCAGGATGGCATAGGTCTCTACCATGGCCGGGAACAGCATGGCCTTACCGAACTGCTCCGGTTTCTTTGCCACCAGGCCGATACTCGCGATAGAAGTATTTCCCTGATGAATGGCGGAAATCAGACCTACGATGGCCATGGGAAGGCAGGCAAAGAACAGCATCAGTCCCGTAGCTCCGTCGATCTGAACCAGGCTGCCGCTTAAAGCGCCGATCTTGTTCAGCGTAACGAAAGCCACCAGAAGTCCATAGATACCCTGGGTACCGGGAAGCAGCTGCAGCAGAAGCACCTTGGAGAACTTGCTGGGGTCCTCCGTCACCACGCCTGCGCCGGCCTGTCCGGCCGCTCCTACACCCTTCGCGGAACCGATTCCCGCCATAAGGGCCGCCAGTACCGCTCCTACTACCGCATACACAATTCCAAGCTGATCAAACATAATTAATTCTCCTCCTTGATTTCAACATAGTTTGACTTTATGCAAAACGGGTTGAAGGGTCTTCCTCCACCCTCATAAAACTTTCCAAAAAATTCCACATACTGAAGCCTGTTCGTGTGAACATAGGCGCCCAGAAGATTGATGCCGATATTGATGGAGTGTCCAATCAGGAATACCAGCGTAAATCCGATGGCTCCCACAACGCCTCCGCCCAGCATGGCTCCCATGGAATTGATAACCGAGCCGATGACGCCGGTAGCCAGTCCCAGAGCCAGAAGTCTGGAATAAGACAGCACATCGCTGAGCCAGCTGGTCACGCCATACAGATCGTAGGCTCCCAGGGCCACCCGGAGAAACCAGTTCTTCCTTCCTCTTCCCGACATCAGAAGAATGCCCGCTGCTCCTCCCACAGCCATAACCTTCGCCGCCAGATTCAAAGCCGGCGGGAAATTGAACTGCATCTGCGAAATGGACTCAAACATCCCGCTGGGAAGCAGGATCAGAATCAGTCCCATCAGGAGCAGGTACCAGAACAGCACATCACACACAAAATCCAGATACTTCTTATCCCGAAGCAGCATATAGCCTTTCATGCCCAGCCCCAGGAACAGGTGAATCACACCAAAGAGCATGGAAAATACCAGCATCTTCATAGGGTCATTCAAAGGCACGAACCAGACTGCCGGAATCGTCACCTGATGTCCGAAAAAGGTCCGTGACACCACATCCACCACATCTCCGAAGTAACTGCCGAACATGACGCCCCAGAACATGGTAGAAATTCCGCAGTACATGAACATCCGCAGAGATTTTCTCATCCCCTCCTGCATCCTGGGAAACTTCAGAAGCGCCGCCAGGCAGGCCGCGAAGACCACAAAGCCATAGGCCGCGTCCGAAAGCATCAGGCCAAACAGGAAAATATAGCAGGCCGACATAATCGTCGTCGGATCGATCTCGCCCTTACCCGGAAGGCCGAAAGCCTCCACTACTCCTTCAAAAGAGGAGGGCACCTTCCTATTCGCCAGAAGCACCGGCGGCTCCTCTTCCTCCGCCGGGTCAGCCAGTTCCAGCGCCAGCGGGAATTTTTCCGAAAGCTCCCTGGCCAGATCTCCGGCCGCCCTCTCAGGCACATAGCCCGTCACCAGGAAAGTCTTCTTCGACTGAAGCAGATTTCCCAGGATTTCGTATTTTTCCAGACGGGCCCGGTAATAATCTGACGCCAGCTTCAGCTCCTCTCTGTACTCCGCAAAAGAAATCAGCTCCTTTTCCAGCGCTTCCCTTTTCCGGTCCAGTTCTTTTATCTCAGACGCCAGCTGTTCCTGCCGGTCTGCCGGCTTTCTGTCCTCCAGCCGGGACGGCCTTGAAAATCCCTCCGTTCTTAAGTGTTCCTCCAGTCTGTCCGCGTCCTCAGCCTTCACCAGAAGGAACACACAGCTCTGAGAGCTGTCCGCGGAAACCACCTCCGCAAAATATCCAGGAAGCTCCCCGTCCCTGTCCTGCTCCGGAAGGAGGCATCTCTCCACCTTCTCACCGAGCTGCTCTGAAGTCATCATCTCCGGGAAGGCGCCGATGAGAGCCTTCGTCCTCTTCGTTCCCGTAAAATTCATGGGAACCGGCAGGCTCTTCCAGGGCTCCAGCGCCTCCCTCTCATTTTCCAATTTTCTAATCTCGGTTTCCCCTTCAGCCGTCTCTCTGGAAAGGGCTTCTATCTTCCGCGCCTTTTCCAGGACCGTCTCCCGCGCCGCCTCTATCCGGCGGTACTCCTCCAGGTCCACCAGGTCCTTCCCCTCCAGGGAGGAGAACAGACTTTTCTGTTCCGGAACGTATTGCTGCAGTATCTCCAGCGCGTGTTCAATCAGCTGAATATCCCGTTCAAAGTCTCCGCGGGCCTCCGAGGTATCCGTCTTTTTAAACACTTCATCCTCTGCGGCGTCCGTATCGATATCCAGTACGCCCCGGCGCTGCAGAAGCTCCAGGATCTGTTTCCTGTTCTTCTTCCAGGCGCAGATTCCCAGCCGCTGCATCTTAAGAACTGCCATATACATCCCTCCTTTCCTGTTGTCTCATCCAGACAGCGCATTTACACCAGCGCCGCCAATACAGCCTCCACTGCCTTTTCCTCACTGCGTGCTGCCAGCGATTTCAGCGCGGCCGCTTCCCGGACCGCCTTCTCTTCTTCCTCCGCGAGAAGCTTCTCTCCGTCAGCCTTCGCCTGCTCCATCCTGGCCGCAGCCCGTCGCTTCGCTTCCTCCAGCGCCTTCGCCTTCAGCTCCTCCGCTTCCGCTTTCGCCTCCTTCAGAATCTCCGCGCTGTCCTGTCCGGCCTGGCGCAGCAGCTCATCCGCCTGGCCCTCTGTCTTCTTCACAGCTGCCACAGCTTCTTCTATCATCCTCTCACCGCCTTATTTCTTTTCCAAGTATTTCTTTGCTGAGCAAAGTTTCCCATCTCTGGTTCTTCTTCACAAGTTATAACTGTATTTATACTCTAACTGTCTGGTATCGTCAAGCTAATTTTGCATTAAGAAAACTCACGCAGGACAGTTATTTCCTATTTTAATGTGTATTAATACGCTCCCAATATATTGATATACTGCCCCTGCGGGGATTTTTTATCCACCGACAGATTCTCCGATCGCCGGCGCGGCGCGCCATACTTTTCACTTCATCATACTATGGACAGAGAAAAATATCTGCGCCTCCTTGAGAGCAGGGCAGAGCCGGAAGAGTATCAGGATGGCCTGAAATACCTGTCCGCCCGTCTGTATGATGTTACAGGAAGAAAAACCATCATCCTGATCGACGAGTATGACGTCCCTCTGGGAAATGCGTATTTTGCAGGATTTTATGATCAGATGATCGCATTGGTACATTCCCTGCTTGAATCTGCTCTTAAGCCAAACGAGAATCTGGAATTCGCGGCGGTGACAGGCTGCCTGCGGATCAGCCGGGAATCCATATTTACAGGACTGAATAATCTGAATGTGCTTTCCATTACCGCAGAGGATTATGCGGAGTATTTCGGTTTTACGCCGGATGAAGTGGAAGCAAT
>ERZ1643249.3510-NODE-3510-length-13771-cov-20.273330_pt1 | contig 13771 bp, 9 predicted proteins | sample MGYA00579263_ERZ1643249 | MGnify/ENA primary metagenome ERZ1643249 (study PRJEB29033, sample SAMEA4952264) | chicken gut metagenome | biome: Broiler Chicken; feature: Gastrointestinal Tract; material: Caecum | place: Ireland | collected 2018 | study: Broiler...
CGACGTGGTTGCGGAGGCAGGATTCGAACCTGCGACCTTCGGGTTATGAGCCCGACGAGCTACCGAACTGCTCCACTCCGCGATATCGGCACCCCTTCCGCAGAGATGCTATATAATTTTATAGCATTGCCGAGTGTTTGTCAACTGTTTTTTACGCGGCAAAGCAAAATTTTTGCAGACGCGCCGCGCCGGGGCGCCCTTTCTGTCTTGCAAAAATAAAATTACTTGACACTTTCACCGTTTTTGATTACAATAAACACACCATATGATCACACTTTATTATTATAATAGGCGGAATAGCATAAATTCCGTTTCATCGGCCGCGCGGCAGCCGCGGCAAAAGGAGGCACAATGAAGATCAGCGGCGCGGAAATACTCATACGTTGTCTGAAGGAACAGGGCGTCGGCACCGTTTTCGGCTATCCGGGCGGGTGCGTGCTCGATATTTACGACGCCATCTACCGCGACGGCACCCTCCGCCACATCCTCACGGCGCACGAACAGGGCGCCGCGCACGCAGCAGACGGCTACGCGCGCGCGACGGGAAAGACGGGCGTGTGCATCGCGACCAGCGGGCCGGGGGCGACCAACCTCGTTACGGGCATCGCGACGGCGTACATGGATTCCGTTCCCCTCGTCGCCATCACCGGCAACGTCACGGTGTCGAACCTCGGCAGAGACAGCTTTCAGGAAGTGGACATCGCCGGCATCACCATGCCGATCACCAAGCACAACTATATCGTCAAGGATATCCGCGACCTCGCCGCCACCGTGCGCGAAGCCTTCTATATCGCGGGCGCGGGCAGAAAGGGCCCCGTGCTCATCGACATCCCCAAAAACATTCAGACCGAGCTTTGCGAATTTGAAGAGGCGGAACCCGCACCCTATTCTCCCAGGCCGGTAAAGAGGGAGGCGCTCGCCGCCGCGGCGGAAGCGCTCGCAAAGGCAAAGCGCCCCGTCATCCTCGCGGGCGGCGGGTGCATCGGCTCGGACGCGGCGGAAAACCTGTTCGCCTTTGCAAAGAAGATACAGGCGCCCGTCTGCTCCACGCTGATGGGGCTGGGCGCTTACCCCGCCTCGGACGGGCAGTTCCTCGGCATGATCGGCATGCACGGCAGCGACGCCGCCGCCAAAACGTTCCGCCGCGCGGACGCCGTCATCGCCTGCGGGATGCGCTTTTCCGACCGCGTCGCGGGCGACCGCGTCAAATTCCGCGAGGGAAAGACGGTGATCCAGTTCGACATCGACGCCGCGGAGATCGACAAAAACGTGCCCGCCGACCTTTCGGTGATGGCGGACGTGAACGAGATACTCAAAACGCTGCTGCCCATGCTGGAACAGGCGGACAGAAAGGAATGGCTGAAAGAGGCCGCCGCCTACAAAGAGTACGACGCGGCGAACATCGACAAGACGCTCCCCGCCTATAAGATCCTCTCCGCGCTCCCCTCTTACACCGATGCGGACACGCGCATCGCCACGGACGTGGGGCAGCACCAGATGTGGACGGCGCAGTATTATCCCTTTGAAAAGCCGCGCACCTTTATCTCCAGCGGCGGGCTGGGCACGATGGGCTTCGGGCTGGGCGCCGCCATCGGCGCGTGCGCGGGCTGCGGAAAGCGCACCGTGCTCGTGACGGGCGACGGCTCCTTCCACATGAACCTCAACGAACTGTGCACCGCCGTATCGCAGAACCTGCCCGTCGTCATCCTGCTGATGAACAACAACACCCTCGGCATGGTGCGGCAGTGGCAGACGCTCTTTTACGGCAAACGCTATTCGCAGACCACCCTCGACCGCAAAACGGACTATGTGAAGCTCGCCGAGGCGTTCGGGGCAAAGGGCCTGACCATCGCGGGGGAAGCGGACATCGCGCCCGTTTTGCAGGAGGCGTTTTCCTGCGAAGGGCCTGTGCTCGTCGACTGCAGGATCGGCATCGACGACAAAGTCCTGCCCATGATCCCCCCGGGGAAATCTTTTGACTCCGTCATCACCAAACTTTGAGGAGGCGCAGCATGAAAAAGCATACGATCACCGCGCTCGTTTCCAACAGAAGCGGCGTGCTCACCCGCATTTCCGGGCTGTTTGCCCGCCGCGGGTTCAATATCGACAGCCTGTGCGTGTGCGCGACGGAGGACGAAAAGCTCTCGCGCATGACCATCGTGCTTAACGGCGACGACTATACCCTCGCCCAGATGACCAAACAGATGGACAAGCTCATCGACGTGAAAAAGATCGCCGTCGCCGGAGAGGACGGCTCCATCTTCCGCGAGCTGCTGCTCATAAAGGTCTCCGCCCCCGCCGAAAAGCGCTCCGAACTCATCGAGATCAAGGAGGTCTATAAGGCGAAGATCGTCGACCTCTCCCCCGAAAGCCTCATCCTCGAACTCACGGGCGAGCCGAACAAGCTGGACGGCTTTATCAAGGTGGTGGAGCCGTACGGCATCCTCGAGATGGCGCGCACGGGCGTGACCGCGCTCTCGCGCGGCGGCAGCTGCCTCAACGACCTGACCGATTACAACGAGCTGATCTGAACGCCCGGGGCTTCTACGGACTTTTATCCGGCGTCGAAAAAAACATGTAAAGGAGAACCGCAATGAACAACATCTTTTCCGAAGGGACGGCTATGTCCTCCCAGCGTTCGCTGATGCGCGCGCTGGGCTGGACGGACAGCGAGATGAACAAGCCCATCATCGGCATCATCTGCGCGCAGAGCGACATCATCCCCGGGCATATGTACCTCGACAGAATTGCCGAGGCCGTCAGAGAGGGCGTCATCGCCGCGGGCGGAAAGCCCGTCGTTGTGCCCTCCATCGGCGTGTGCGACGGCATCGCGATGGGCCACGCCGGGATGCGCTATTCCCTGCCCTCCCGCGAGATCATCGCGGACAGCGCGGAGATCCTCGCGCGGGCGCACGCCTTTTCGGGCGTCGTTTTCGTGGGCAACTGCGACAAGATCATCCCCGGCATGCTGATGGCGGCGGTGCGGCTGAACCTGCCCGCGGCATTCGTATCTGGCGGGCCCATGCTCGCGGGGAAGATGCACGGCAGGCGCCTCTCCCTCTCCTCCATGTTCGAGGCGGTGGGCGCCTATAACGCGGGCAAGATCGACGCGGCGGAACTGCACGAATACGAGTGCTCTTCCTGCCCCACCTGCGGCTCCTGCTCGGGGATGTTCACGGCGAACAGCCTCAACTGCCTCACCGAGGCTCTGGGCATGTCTTTGCCCGGCAACGGCACCATCCCGATGGTTTACTCCCGCCGCATCATGCTCGCGAAGGAGACGGGCGAAGCGGTGATGAACGCCGTGAAAAAGAACATACGTCCCTCCGATATCCTGACCCCCGCGGCGATCCGCAACGCCGTTGCGGTGGACAACGCCATCGGCGCCTCTTCCAACAGCGTGCTGCACCTCCTGGCGCTGGCGAACGAGATGGGCATGAGCGAAAAGGACTTTTCCGTCGACACCTTCAACGAAGTGAGCGAAAAGGTGCCGCACATCTGCAAGCTCGCGCCCGCGGGCGAGCACTATATCGAGGATCTGAACGAGGCGGGCGGCATCTCCGCCGTCATAAAGCAGCTCGAAGAGGCGGGCCTGTTCGACGGCTCCGCGATGACCGTTTCGGGCGTTTCGCAGCATGAACGGGTGAAAAACGCCCGCGTGCCGGACAAGGAGATCATCCGCCCGATGAATGATCCCTATTCCCCGACGGGCGGGCTCGCCATCCTCAAGGGCAATATCGCCGCGGAGGGCGCGGTGGTGAAAAAGAGCGCCGTCGACCCCGCCATGCTCCGCCACAGCGGCCCCGCAAAGGTGTTCGACAGCGAAGAAGCGGCGATGGAGGCCATCTCCGGCGGCAAGATCGTGAAGGGCGACGTCGTCGTCATCCGCTACGAAGGCCCGAAGGGCGGCCCGGGGATGCGCGAGATGCTCTCCCCCACCTCCGCCATCGTGGGCGCGGGGCTGGGCGCGGACGTCGCGCTCATCACCGACGGAAGGTTTTCGGGCGCGACGCGCGGCGCCGCCATCGGGCACGTCTGCCCCGAAGCGGCGGCGGGCGGCCCCATCGGCGTCATCAGAGACGGCGACGTCATCGACATCGACATCGTAAAGGGAGAGATCAACCTGCGCATCCCCGAAAAGGAGCTGAAAGAGCGCCTCGCCGCGTTCAGGCCCCTCGAAAAGCCCGTAGACGGCTACCTGAAGCGCTACCGCGCGCAGGTGACCTCGGCGAGCAGGGGCGCGATCTTTTCCAGGTAATGCCCGTCGCGCACGGAGTTTTCTTATGAAGTTACAGATATTCGATTCCACCCTGCGCGACGGAGCGCAGGGAGCAAACATCTCCTTCTCCGTGGAGGACAAAATAAAGGTCATCCGTACCCTCGACGATCTCGGCATCGACTTCATCGAGGCGGGCAACCCCTTTTCCAACCCCGCGGAGATGCAGTTTTTTCAGCGCATCCGCGGCATGAAGCTGAAACACGCGAACATCGTCGCCTTCGGCTCCACCCGCCGCAAGGGCGCGGACGCCGCACAGGACAGCAACCTTAAATCCTTGCTCGCCGCGGGGACGGAATACGTCGCCATCTTCGGGAAGAGCCATATCCGCCACGCCACCGACGTGCTGAAGGTATCCCCCGAGGAGAACCTCGAAATGATCGGCAGCAGCGTCCGCTTCCTCACGCAGCAGGGCAAAAAGGTCATCTTCGACGCCGAACACTTCTTTGACGGCTTCAAAACGGACGAGACGTATGCGATGAATGCGCTCAAAAGCGCCTTCGACGCCGGCGCGTACTGCCTGTGCCTGTGCGACACGAACGGCGGCATCTTCCCCGACGAGGCATACGGGATCACCAAAAAGGTCGTTGAGGCATTCCCCTCCGTCCCCGTCGCCATCCACTGCCACAACGACGGCGGGCTGGCAGTCGCCGATTCCATCGCGGCGGTGCAGGCGGGCGCGAAGCAGGTGCAGGGCACCTTTTTGGGGTTCGGAGAACGCTGCGGCAACGCCAACCTTTCGGCGATCATCTGCAACCTACAGTTAAAGCGCGGCTATGAGTGCATCCCCGAAGAGAAGCTCAAAGACATCTACGGGAGCGCCGCGGCGATCGCGGAGACGGCGAACACCGCCGTTCCCCCGCAGCAGCCCTACATCGGCATGAACGCCTTCGCGCACAAGGCGGGCATGCACGCGGACGGCGTGCTCAAATATTCCTCCTCCTTCGAGCACATAGACCCCGAACGCATCGGCAACAAGCGCAAATTCCTGCTTTCGGAGATTTCCGGCAAGAGCGCCATTTACGACAAGCTGAAAAACTACTTCCCCTCCCTCGACAAGAACGGGAAGGAGATGGGCGAGATCGTTTCCGCCCTCAAAGAGCGGTCGCTCGCGGGGTATCAGTACGAGGCGGCGGAGGCGAGTTTCGTGCTGCTCGTGGAAAAGATCCTCGGGAAGTACAAGAACTCCTTCGACCTGATCAATTACAAGGTCATCAACGAACAGCCCGCCATCGAGGGCAAGGTCGCCTCCGCCATCATCAAGATCCGCGTGAACGGCGTCACGAAGATCGCCGCTTCCGACGGCGAAGGCCCCGTGCACGCGATGGATCTGGCGCTGCGCGCGGCGCTCTCCGATTTTTACCCCGAGATCGCGCGCATGTCGCTGGTCGATTACAAGGTGCGCGTGCTCGACTCGGACAAGGCGACGGCGGCGAAGGTGCGCGTTCTGATCACCTCGGCGGACAGCGCAGACAGCTGGACGACGGTAGGCGTCTCCGAAGACATCATCGAGGCGAGCTGGATCGCCCTGACCGACTCCATCGACTACGCGCTGATGAGAAGGAAACTCTAAAAAGGAGGGGCTGCCGCATCATGTTATTGTATAAATTGCTTCTGCAGAGCGATATACCTGAAACCCGCCCTCTCTTCTATCACGCAAGCGCGGATATGTTCCTCCGCGAAGACGGTCTGCATTTCGGCACAAAAAGTACAGTCTCATTCGATAGTTTTTTTAATTGTTTTTCTTATACAAAATACAGAGAGTATTGTTCCTTGAAAACCGTTATCCTCTCTTTGCGCGGCAAGGGAACTTTTCGCCTTGAGCTGTTCCTGAAGAAAAAAAATGGGAAAAGCACATTGCTCCGCAACTTTACTTTCAACGACAACTTCCGTACAGAAATACCGTTGAGCGGATTGCCCAAAGACGGATATCTGTATTTTACCCTAACGGCGGGCGGCGGCGCCGTCTTCTATGCCGGAAGTTATGAGACTGAAGATATTGCCCCTTCAACCGTAAAAATCGGCATAGTGATCTGTACTTATAAGCGAGAAAATTTTGTCAAAGCAAATTTACGCCGCATCACGGACGGGCTTGACCGCTCTCCGGAATTAAAAGACTCTCTGCATGTTTTTATTGTCGATAATGCAAAAACGCTCGATTTGCCTGCAAACGAAGTCTACACCGTTCTCCCCAATCCTAACTTGGGGGGCTCCGGCGGTTTTACGCGCGGCATCATGACCGTATGCGACGACCCTTCCTTTACTCATTTTTTGCTGATGGATGACGATATATGTTTTGAGTTCGGCACCGTAGAACGCACGATCGCCTTGTTGCAAGCCCTCTCTGGGAAATACGCCGACGCTTCCGTCGGCGGCGCTATGCTTTATTTGGACAGACCCACCATCCAACATGAATTCGGCGGAACCTTTACGGGCGTCCGATATGTTGCGCGCAACAGCGGGCTTGATCTTTCTCTACCGAATAACCTGACAATAAACGAGTTTCCGAAAACCCCTGTCAATTACAATGCTTGGTGGTACTGCTGTATGCCCGTAACAACTGTCGAAAAATACGGGTTACCCATGCCCTTCTTTATCAAAGGCGACGATGCAGAATACGGCATCCGCTGCATAAACGACCTCATCTTAATGAACGGGATAGCGGTATGGCATCAGGATTTTTCTTACAAATACAACCCCTCTCTAGAATATTACTCGCACAGAAACAGCAAGACGGTATCGGCCATACATTTCCGCACACCTTCTCCTTTGATAGCCTATCATTTTTTATATTCAGTATTTTCACAACTGACACAAAAACGATATTTCTGCGCAGAACTCATCTTGCAGGCATATAAAGATCTTCTTAAAGGTTTCCGTTTTTGGCTCGATACCGATATGGAAAAACTGAACGCGGAGGTCATGGGGAAAACTCCCAAACGCCTTTCTGCCGCTGAATTAAAGGAAGAACTTGATTTACCCGTTACGGCAGACTTCTCGACAATGATACCATGCCGCCGTTCCCACCGGAAAAATATTTTCAGAACGGCTATCCTTGCCACAGAAAATTTCTTGCCTGCCTGTTTTTTCCGCAACGCTTTTGCAACGACAGACGCTAACAAAAATATAGCACGGACGGCTTTTTTACGCAAGACCGTCCTGCTCTATGATAAAAGCAACGATTCCGGTTATATCTGCCGTTTAGATGTTTCCCGCAGGAAAAAAATAAAAAAGGAAACCGTCCGATTATTTTTCAAAATTCTTATTAAGTTTCCCGGTTTGCGCAAAGAATACAGCACCTGCTACCGGTTGATCTCTTCTCCTGAAACTTGGGCAAAAAAATTCGACGTCTAAAACAGGGGGGACGCTCTCATGAGCGCCCCCCTGTTCCGTTAATCCATCAATCTATTGTAGATTTTTTTAACAACTGCACGGCGATGCGTGCCATACGGGAGCAATTTATCGGCCCAACGCCTCAACCTGTTTTTCTTCCCAGGACAGTCGCAATAATGTCCCAGCCCGTTTTTCTCTATTTCTTCGTTCCAAAAATCAACAAGACAAAAATTCTTTTCTGCGACCAACAGCCCGTCCTCAAATTGTACCCCTTTAAAAATTTCCCGATCCAAAGGTTTCGAAAAATGCAACAGATATTCAAAGATATAAGCAAGGTCTTCTTTTCGGCAGGGAAGCACGAACCCGCAGGATAAAAATTTTTCCTGCATATCCCACACAAAAGAAAGCGCCGCCCGCTGTACAGCCTTTGTAATTTCCGCATTGGTATAATTCGGTTCTTCCTCCCCAAATACAGGCCGTAAGGCGCCTTCCTTTTCCCGATAACCTACGACGGAAGGGGCAAGTTTCATGAATACATGTTCCCGTATAACTCCGGTTATCACCGGTTTATAGCCATAAAACGTTTCGTTTTCAAAGCCATACTCCTTTTGTCTGATCTGCAAAACCTCCTCATTGCCATGCACATAAAGGCTGTTTACGGGAAAACCCAATAATGGCGTGAGCACCGCTTCGTTCCTTCCACTGTACCCTATATCAAAAAGAATATCGCCTTCCTTTATCTGCTCTGAAAAAAAAGCCACCAAGCCTTCGCGGTAACAGCGCAATTTATCGCTGTCTATCAACGGCAAATATTCCGTAATACAGGTATCAAACTCTCTTCTGTCTGCAAAATATCTCCTGAACAAGGATTTTTGCAAGCGCAAAAGCCCGCACAATTTTTCTTCATCAGCGGTAGCATATTGATCTTTCAAAATAGGTATTAATAGCTCGAAAAGTTTTTTTCTGGAAAAAAGACAAGGGTTCAGCTTTGCGGAAAGAGCATAGAGATCCGTTTGGCCGACGATATCAGCCAACAAGAGAGCCTTCCTAGAAAGATACAAATAATTTGTTTTCGGTGCCCCTTCGGCTCCGCCCGTTATGATTTCATATGCAAGTTTCGGCAAATATCCATCCCTCGCAACAAAATGAACCGTACCGCAGCCTTTCTCTCTTGCCCGTAAGCCGATCCATTGCGCGATAGCATATAAGTACGGCCCCAGCGCCGAATATCCCACCAAATAAGGATCGGCGTTGAAATTCGTATCCTTATTAATCGGCAAAAAAGGATCATCGAACATTTTATTTGCTATAAGGGCAAGTGCCGTACGGTAACCGAGGTGCCTTTTTGCACATTCCATGTCATGGCTCTGCTTATTCAACGCGATATCCTTGAGCAGATCACCGCCGTAAATATCCGGAAAACGCCCTTCAAACACGTCAACGCAGCGCGGCAACTGTACAGCGTTCCAGCCGGCTCCCTTCGCTTGCTCAATATCGCTGAACGTGTTGTCTCCTATGTGCAGGATACCCTCCGAACGAATGCGCAGTTGCTTGCGTACATAGTGAAACAAGCTGCCGCGATGCTTTGTAAGTCGGAGTTCGGAAGACAAAAAGAGAGTATAGCCTTTGTATCCGTTCTTCTGCAAAAGTTCGTTGACAAACGCTTCATCAAGATAGATGTCTGAGCAGAGAATTACTTTCTTATTCTGCTGACGTGCCAGTTCAAACAACTGTCTTGCCGATTCCCTCGGATAACAGAAACGCAGTTCAAGCTTGCGTTCCCGTTCTTTCAGCGTTTCGATCACATCCCTTCTGACCCCATAACGGGAAGCTATGCAGTCGTATATTTCATCGAGAGTTACTTCTTCTGCACCGTCCTTCCTTTCTCGCAATTCCTCCCGGCAATAATGCTCGCAATCTTTCCGAATTTGGGAAAAATCAATATATGCCGTATTTCCGTTGAGTTTTTTAAAATCGTCGTTTAACAAACAGAACAGATCCGACGGATAATAGAACGGCCGCAGCAACAACGTATCAAAAATATCGAAACTAACGACGGATATCTTTTCGCTACAGATCCTCTGCTTTATGGAATCCAGCCGTAAAAAATCTTCTCTGTCCGCTTGCGTACAAATAGAACCGAAGAAATCTATATCTTTTTTGCGCCGCTTATCCAAAATTTGCGCAATATCTACGCCGAACGCAGAAGAAATCAAAGTTTCTCTATACCGTTTCTCTTTCGTTCCGCTAGACAAAAACAAAATAGAGGCATGATTATGTACCCATTCTCTGTAATCCGCCTCAAATACCTCTGTCTTACCCTCTTTTGTTAAAAGCGATCCGAAAAAATCAAAGGCAGCTTTGGCATCCTGTATTTTTTTTATAAGCTGTTTGCGATTCTTAGCAAAAGAAGTAGCTGCCTCGCTGTGTTTATAGTAAAAGTACAACGCTCCGGAAATTATATTACATACTTTTTTTGCCCGCATCCACAGGGCGACGGAAAACGCAAGATCTTCATATAAGACCAAATGCCTCTGTTTTTCGGAAAAAGCCTGCAATTCGGGGAGAACCGACATCCACAACTCACGCCTGTACAATTTGTTCCAGACAACATGCCATGAAAAAAAGAGCCCTTGCTGATGCATAAATGACGCAAAGACCTCCTCCCCTTCCAAAACAAGAGGTGTGCGCAACGGATCAAGATTATAATAACCTGCTCTGCCGTTTTCAAAATCGCAGACAAATTGTCCTATTGCAATATCTGCATTTTCTTGCCGGATTTTATCGTACAAAAGCCGCAGCCAATCAACGGAAATAAAATCATCCGCATCTACAAAAGCGATATACTTCCCCTTGCTGTTTATCACTCCTGTAATACGAGCCTGAAAAAGCCCCCTGTTTTTTTCATGCGTAATAATCTTGAGGTTTGTATATTCATCGGCAAGAGACCGCAAAACAGCAAGTGAATTGTCCGTAGAACCATCATCTACTGCAATAATTTCAAAATTGTGATAAGTTTGTCCTACTATACTTATTATGCACTTTTTTATATACTTCCCCGCATTATACACAGGAACAATAACAGAAATTTCGCACATCTTCAAACGAACCTCCATGTTTCCAAACCAACATAGGGATTTTTGCCATTATAGTATAAAGTTCCCCTTTTGTCAACGCAATAAACCGATTCCGAGGTTTTTGCCTTTCCGTCACACGCCGCGCACAAAACATGAGGGAATTTATCAACAAAGACTCCCACAGAGAAGGTTTTGCCGCGTTTCAGCTTATTTTTATACAAAATTATCCACAATTCCCGCAAAAATTGTTTACAGGTTCCTGTTTTCCGTTTGTCCCCCCAGCTCCTCCGCGAGTGCGTTGCCGCGGCGGTAAACGCAGTAACTGACGATTTCGGGCACGGTAAAATCGAGCGGCTTTATCTCTTCCAGCCTGCCCGCGGCGATCAGCCCCTCCGCCATCTTATACGGCAGAAAGCTGTACCCCAGCTCGTCGGTGAGGTACTGCGCGACCTTGCCGCTGTTGTCTATCTCGAAGCGGAAGGCGTGCCGCGGCGGGAAGAGCGACCGCACGAACTCCCCCGCCTCCCCGAAGGCGAAATTGCACATCAGGTACTCGCAGGAGATCAGTTCTTCCTTGCGTATCCCCTTTTTATAGGCGTTGACCGCGGGGGATGCGAGCAGCACCAGCCGGTCGGAAGAAAAGCGCCTGCTCACAAAGCCCGCCTTTTTGAGCGGAAGATAGGAGAACGCCACGTCGATGATGCTGTCCTGCAGCATCTGTAACAGGTCGATCGAATGCCCGAGTACCACTTTGAGCGATACGTCCGTATGTTCTTTGAAAAAGCGGCTCAATGGCGGATACAGGCTGCTCTCGTACACGGCGTTGATGGCGCCTACGCGCAGCTGCCTGTCGTACCGCGCCGCGGAGTTCGCCTCGCGGATAAAGCTCTCCTCGTGGTCGTTGATGCGCACGGCATAGCTTAAAAACAGCTGCCCTTCCTCCGTAAGTTCCACGCCGCCCTGCCGCCGCACGAACAGCTTCTGCCCCGTTTCGCTCTCCAGTTCGGCGATGCGGTTGGTGACGGTCGACTGCGCCACATACATCCTTTCCGCCGTCCGCGTAAAATTTTTCAGCTTGGACAGCATGATAAACGTTTTTATCCCGTCGCTGTTCATCTTCTCTCTCCGTAAAATGCGTTTTTCCGATTAAAGCAATTAAAATTATCTATTTTATAAATTGTTTACAAATTATAGCATATGTGTTATAATGAAGTCAAGCAAAAAGCGGAAAACGGCTTTGCGCAAAAATATGTAAAAACCTTGCAATAAGGAGCGACAGCAGTATGGGAATGACAATGTCTCAAAAGATCCTCGCGGCGCACGCGGGGCTGGAAAGCGTCAAGGCGGGGCAGCTCATCAATGCCGAACTCGACATGGTGCTGGGCAACGACATCACTTCGCCCGTCGCCGTAAAAGAGTTTGAAAAGGCGGGCTTCTCCTGCATCAGATGCCCCGAGCGCGTGAGCATGGTGATGGATCACTTCACGCCCAACAAGGACATCAAGGCGGCGGAACAGGTCAAAACGGTGCGCACTTTCGCAAACAAGTACGGCGTCGAAAACTTTTTCGACGTGGGGCGCATGGGCATCGAACACGCCCTGCTGCCCGAACAGGGGCTGGTCGGCGCGGGCGACCTCGTCATCGGCGCGGACAGCCACACCTGCACCTACGGGGCGCTGGGCGCCTTTTCGACGGGCGTCGGCTCCACCGACATGGCAGCGGGCATGATGAGCAACAAATGCTGGTTCAAAGTGCCTTCCGCCATCAAATTCGTGCTGAAAAACAAGCCCGCGAAGTATATCTGCGGCAAAGACGTCATCCTGCACATCATCGGGCTGATCGGCGTGGACGGCGCGCTGTACAAGTCGATGGAGTTCACGGGAGACGGCATACAGTACCTCTCCATCGACGACCGCTTCACCATCTGCAACATGGCGATCGAGGCGGGCGCGAAGAACGGCATCTTCCCCGTCGACGACGTGACGCGCGAATATCTGAACGGCCGCTTTAAGCGCGAGATCCGCGTGTTCGGGGCCGACCCCGACGCCGAATACGAGCGCGTCATCGAAGTGGATATGAGCAAATTGCAGCCGACCGTCGCCTTCCCCCACCTGCCCGAGAACACCCGCACCCCCGAAGCGTGGGGCGAGGTGAAGATCGACCAGGTCGTCATCGGCAGCTGCACCAACGGGCACATCTCCGACCTGCGCATCGCGGCAGACATCCTGCGCGGCAAAAAGGTCGCAAAGGGCGTGCGCTGCATCGTCATCCCCGCGACCAACACCATCTGGAAGCAGGCGATGCACGAGGGCCTGTTCGACGTATTCATCGACGCCGGCGCAGTGGTGTCCACCCCTACCTGCGGGCCCTGCCTGGGCGGGCACATGGGCATCCTCGCCGCGGGCGAGCGCGCCGTAGCCACCACCAACCGCAATTTCGTCGGCCGCATGGGGCACGTCGACAGCGAAGTTTACCTCGCCTCCCCTTACGTCGCCGCGGCAAGCGCGGTGGCGGGCAAACTTGCAACCCCTTCCGACATAGAATAATCAGCGAGGAGAAACAAAAATGAAAGTACGCGGAACTGTTTTCAGATACAAGAGCGACGTGGATACCGACGTGATCATCCCCGCGCGCTACCTCAACACCACCTCCGAGGCGGAGCTCGCCTCCCACTGCATGGAGGACATCGACAAAGACTTCGTGAAGAAGGTGAAAAAGGGCGACATCATCGTGGCGGAAGACAACTTCGGCTGCGGCTCCTCCCGCGAGCACGCGCCCATCGCGATCAAGGCGAGCGGCATCTCCCTCGTCATCGCGAACTCCTTTGCGCGCATCTTCTACCGCAACTCCATCAACATCGGGCTGCCCATCCTCGAATGCCCCGAAGCGGTGAAGAACATCAGGGCGGGCGACGTCGTGTCCTGCGACCTCGCCAAGGGCGAAATCGTGAACGAAACGACGGGGCAGAAATTCCAAGCCGAACCCTTCCCCGAATTTATTCAGAATATCATCGACAAGGGCGGGCTGATTGCCTCCATCAAGGCGGAGAAGTAACGCTGTTTCGGTAAGGGGAAAGCGGCCGGAT
>ERZ1643249.3512-NODE-3512-length-13765-cov-27.413056_pt1 | contig 13765 bp, 20 predicted proteins | sample MGYA00579263_ERZ1643249 | MGnify/ENA primary metagenome ERZ1643249 (study PRJEB29033, sample SAMEA4952264) | chicken gut metagenome | biome: Broiler Chicken; feature: Gastrointestinal Tract; material: Caecum | place: Ireland | collected 2018 | study: Broiler...
GATACCGTATGTGCCAACCTTTTGGACGAAACACTCTTTCTCCATATAGAAGAAGCAAAGCAGAAAGCAGCGGAAAACAGAAAGAAGATTTTAAAGTTCTCTCCGCGGGAGCTGGAGGAAGGGACCATTACGATCCGTTCTTACTGCATTGCCGGGTCAGGCTTTTCAGATCTTCCGACTACATATACCTATAAGACCATAGCGCTCACCCGTTATGGGGTGTATGTGAAAGAAAATATGCTGTATCCGTTCCTTCACTGCTATCCAGACAAGGAATCTGCAGAGAAACAGTTCATACGGATGTGCAGAAAAATAGAACGGAATGAATCCAGGAAAGCATGGCAGTTTTTATCCGTGCATTTCTCATATGAAGATGTGTATCGTTGCTCCGATGAGAAATACGCGGGTCTGGAGTATGCCGTGACAAATGGCCACCCCTATAAGAAAGGAGAAAAGCCATGATCGCTACAAAAGAACAGGAGTTAAAGGCTGTAGAAAAAATCCGCAAGATCGTAGAAAGCCTTGGCACTGACAGTTATGTTGGTACCGCGATGGAGGGTGTTTTAGAGATTGCAGAGGAGAATATCCAGAACGATTTTGCCTGCAGCATGAAAAACCGCGCAGAACTTGCAGAACGGGAGTTAAAAAATACCAGCTCCCGCCTTTCTGGAAAAATCAATGAACTGCAGAATACCATTGAACATCTGCAGATTGAAAAGAAAGGACTGCAGGCGGTTAATACACGGCTTCTTAACGAGTTGGAAGAAGAAGAGGAGTGGAAGGCCTACGGAAGGTGTCCGGTGGAAAGGTACAAGGAACTCTCAAGGTCAGCTTTATCAAGATTTCTGGACGATGAATACTGTAAAAAGCTCCTTTACCGCCTTTATGGTTTCGCAGAGGAAAAAATTGCAATCATAAGGGATGTACCAATCTGTCAGATCAACCGACATGGCAAGATTAAAATTACAGGTACAGAAACAAGAGAGCCCATATATGCCTCAACCGACTGGAATTACATACGGTTTTCGGTTTGCGGTCTGGAATACGAGCTGTATAATGGCAATCTTTCTGTAGTCTGAAGGGAGGAAATCATATGTTTTTATTTAAAAGAAGATGGATACCGGTAGCGAAAAAGCTGCCGGCATCTCCAGGAAAATATTGGGCGGTCTGCAGGAAAAGCGATGGTTCCATATCAAAACCTTTCGTTTGCGATTACGCAGGAAAGATAAACCATTTTGTTGTGGACACACCGAATGGCCGTGAATATGAGACATGGCATCACGACAGCGCTTTTTATGGTAGCCGCGTGATCGCATGGCAGAAATTTTATCAGCCGGAACCATATAAAGAATAGGAGGAAAATTTATGTATAAAGTTAAATACAGAGAATACTGGAATGATACTCATTACAGCTTTCAGGAAAAGGAGTTTTCCTGTCTTGAGGAAATAAGCGACTGGCTTTTCGGGCAGATGCAGACCAAAGTATCATCCCAAAATATGCAGTTTGTCAACAAACTGGACACAAGGGGATACTGTTTTATCGAAGTTCGTCCGGATCCGTTAAGTGAAAAATCGATTACCATCTTCCTGATCACAGATAAGGATGGGGCAATACATTTTTCTAATGGACGTATGACGGACAGACCTTATGTCTCCAAAATTGTTTCCCCGTGGATGGATGAATGCATGATGCGGGTCGAACACCCTCGTTATCATTATGCTGACGATCCGGAAGGAAACGCCTCATCGCCCTCCACCAGGATCCTGGAGTATCTGGAGACTTCATATGATGGTGCAAAAATGAACAAAGATACGGAGTGCATGGAGCGTTTATCAAGAGCGATCGGCGCTTTTCAGGATGATCCTGAAGTTTCGGAATCTTTTGTGGAACTTCATTTCAGCGGATACGGCGATGATACCTTTGGGGAATACAACCTCACCGGTGAAGATTACGATAACTGCGGATCCGGAAGACCCATCCGCTGTATTGTAGACTGCGGAGAAAAGGGGAAACTTATGGTAACAGGGCAGTACCTCAATGGATGCTGGGCGGTCGGTATTTCTAAGGTCGGAATAGACGGCAGAATGCCGGAAGAAGATCCGATGCCGAACTGGGATATCAAAATCGTTGAATGTCCGGACTGTCCGTATTCTACAATGGCAGTCATCAGGATCCCTGATGTCAAAGAAGAGGAAGTACATCTTCATTGGTTTAACGATGAGAAACCCGTCAATGGATAGGAGGAAATACAATGAGAGGATATATCTACGAAGTAACAACCGAGATCAACAACATTGGATTTATGGACGCATCTGACTTTTATAGTCTGGCAGGCGTCGAAGCAGATTATTTCGAGGACGCGGAATACGAGGATGATACGGTCAAGGATTACCTTGAAGGTTGGAAAAAATATGGAGCAGAAACCGGTATAGAAAAAAATGATGATAGAGAGGAAATCCCGTGGATCATCTTTAACCGGAACGCCCGTAGAAATTTCTTCAAAAAACGGTTTGATGAAATGAAGGCGGTTGCAGAATCAATCACCTTGGATGAGTTCTCAACAGATAAGGTCAGTATACTTAAGAGCCTGATCATCGACAACTACAGTGACGCCGTATATTTTAATTCCTGTTTCTATATAGAAGATGATTTTATCCGAATGGCAGAAGCAGGAAGAAAATACTATATAGGCCATGTTGTCTATATGGGCTAAGAGGAGGATAGGCCATGACAAAAGAACAGAAGTGCATCGTTGCGATGTACAAAATTTTGGATGAGATAACAGAAAAGGCGAAGAATCATGATACCTCGCTTTTCCGTCTTTTCCGCTCTAAAGGAATGGGAGCTGATATGTATCAGGGACTACCCCCTATCTGCCGTATCTTTGATGGCTTATCATCGGATCACGCCGAAGCCCTTTCTGAAGCGTTCAGGGAAGCGGAAAAGGAACAGGCAAAAAAACTTGCCTCAATCAAAGAGGATTATCTCAAGAACAGCGATGTTATCTTTTCAGAGTATCTTAGAAACCGGATTGCCAAAGGACTTGAGGTTTCTAATGATGAAATCAGAGATCTTCTTAAGTGGTCTGGGGATGAAGAATTCGTCTCTGTAGGTGACATCAGGGGTTGATTTTTTATTCTTATTATTTTGGGAAAGGCAGCAGAGACTGCCTTTCTTTTTTTATACGGGAATATACGGAAAAAGCTCCCGTATAGAAAACAGCTAAAAAAAATAATTTCTGACATATTGTATATAGAATATCTATAAGGAGGTACTTTTATGTTGAACACTATCCGGACAGCTTTCCGTATAAAAGATCTGCGGAAAAAGCTCTTATTTACACTTGGGCTGCTGATATTGGTACGTCTGGGAGCCCATATCCCAATACCGGGTATTGATGCAGAATATTTTAAAAGCTGGTTTGAGGAGAATACAAACGGGACTTTTAATATCCTGTCTGCTTTTTCTGGCGGGTCTTTTGAGAGAATGTCCCTGTTTGCGCTTGGTATCACCCCATATATCACGGCATCCATCATCATCCAGCTCCTGGGCGTAGTGATCCCTGCACTCGAAGAAATCCGTAAGGATGGGGAGTATGGACGGAAAAAGATGGAGAAGATCACCATTATTACATCTATAGGGCTGGCTTTTGCGGAAAGTATCGCGATGGCGGTCGGGTTTAACCGAATGGGGATCCTTTCCGGAATCTTTATCCTTCGTGAGTGCATCATTGTCATTTTCCTGACAGCGGGATGCGGGATCCTTGTGTTTATGGGTGAAATGATCAAGAAAAAGGGGATTGGAAACGGCATTTCCCTTATCCTCGCAGTTAATATTCTTTCCGGGTTCCCTTCTGCGGCGTATACCATGATTGAGAATCTTACGGCAGAAAAGCTGAACGCTGCAGGATTCGGAAAAGGCGTAGGCATAGCCGGAGTTGTCCTGGCAACATCTGTCTTTGTCGTGATACTGAATGAGGCTGTACATAAGATCCCGGTCCAGTATTCCCAGAAAATGCGTGGAATGAAGTTTTCTGCGGCAAGGTCTTTCATTCCGATCAAACTGAATGCAGGGAATGTCGCGCCTGTGATCTTTGCTTCCTCAATCTTTTCCATTCCGCAGCTGGTAGCTTCTTTTGCAGGAAAAGGATATGGAAGCGGGGTAAGCGCTTTTATCCTGAATTCTCTGAACCAGAATCAGTGGTTTAATAAAACACACCCGGAATATACCATAGGGCTTCTGGTCTATGTGGCGCTGATCTGTTTCTTTTCCGTCTTCTATATCTCTATTATCCTGAACCCAATGGAAATGGCAGATAATATGAAGAAACAGGGCGGGTGTATCCCTGGTATCCGTCAGGGAAAACCGACGGAATTATATATTGCAAAGATCATCAACAACGTCACAGTGATCGGGTCCTTCGCCCTTATCCTGATCGTAGTGATCCCTACAATTTTCGGGAACCTGCTTTCTATGGGGGCAGTGATCAGCGGGACTTCATTGGTTATCATTGTAGGTGTTATTACAGAAACCATCCAACAGATTGAAGCGCAGACACAGCAGTACAGTTACTCCAGTTTTGTGTCGTGAGAAAGAAGGTGTGATTATGTCTCATCTTTCATTAATCATTACAACTATCTGTATGACCGTTTTTATCATCGGAATGATAGGAATAATCGTCTGTTTCATTACGGAGGTGCATGAAGTGGTAATACTTTTAATTTGGACAGCTATGCTTATCACTTTTATTCTAATGGTAATTGCCACTCCCAGCGATTCGTATAATGATCCGAAAGTTACCACTACAACCATTTCGCAAGATTATAATTATTGTCCTGAATGCGGACAAGAACTGGACAGCGGGCAGGAATATAAGTATTGCCCCGGCTGCGGGAACGAAATTGTGCAATCGGAAAGGTAAGGGACGGTGCGTGAATGCTTTGCTAAAATACCCCGGCGCTAAGTGGCGTTTGGCTCCATGGATCATCAGTCATTTCCCAGATCATCATAGTTATCTGGAGCCTTTCTTTGGTAGCGGTGCGGTGCTTTTTAATAAGCCGAAAAGTAATATAGAGACTGTCAATGATCTGGATGACGAAGTGATAAACTTTTTCGAGTGTATCCGCCGCGATCCGGAACGGCTGGCAAGAGAGCTGTATTTTACTCCTTATGCCAGAAAGGTTTACGATCAGGCATATGAAGAAGCAGATGATCCATTTGAAAAGGCCATGAATTTCTGTATCCGGTTAAACCAGGGTCATGGGTTCCGGACGACCGGGGAAAAGGTCGGGTGGAAAAATGACGTAAATGGACGCGAGAGGGCTTATGCAGTGCGTGACTGGAATACGTTTCCAGAAAAGATCATGGAAGCCGCAGATAGGCTTAAAGACGTTCAGATCGAACACATGGATGCAGTCGATCTGATAAAGCGCTTCTGTAACAAAGATGTTTTGATCTATTGTGATCCGCCGTATGTACTCCAAACCAGGAGCCGGAAACAATACCGTTGTGAAATGGATAATGAGCAGCATGAGGAGCTTCTGGAAGTTCTGGCGGACCATCCCGGTCCTGTAGTCATAAGCGGATATGACTCTGCTTTGTACAACAAAAAACTAAACGGGTGGTATAAGGAAACTCATCCGGCATATAACATGGCCGTAGGACCCAGAAAGGAAGTCCTTTGGATGAATTTTGAGCCAGAACAGAATCAACAGCAATCTTTGTTTTAGCATATCCAGAATTGAGGCTGAGAAAGACGGGAGTAACAGGAATGTTTGTTTTTTAAAAAATTCAGAGAGGTTGAGAGAATGAGCGTTTTGGACGATTTATTGGACGATTTTATGTTTCAGGATGCTTCTAGTATTTTTGATAAATCAGAAAAAGAATTGTTAAATGATATTCTTCGAGAAGAGCAGCTTAGTACAGATGATGACGATTTTGACGACGCACGCTCGTGACTTTAGTCGTGAGTTAGGCGACATTGCATGAAATTACGATACACGTAGGGACAAAAAGGAGGTCTCCGTTATGCAGGTATACACGGCCTATAGCGTTAAGATCAAGCATTATAACAAAATATTCAAAGATACTGTTGCCATATACCGGCATGCCGTAGATTACCTTATCGCTGTCTGCCTGGATAACTGGAAGGATATCGCTGCACTGAAAGGCGTGAACAGGCTCACATATACCGAAACGCTTATCCACGCCACGAAATGTAATCCCAACCCGGTATATGATGATTTTGATGCGAAGTTTTATAAGATGCCAAGTTATATGCGCCGCAGTGCCATCAGCGAGGCCATTGGTAAGGTATCGTCTTATAAGAGCAACCTCGGCAACTGGATCAAAGATCCTGTCGGAAAGGAGCCATCCCGTCCAAAAGCGGGGTATGTATTTCCGTCCATGTACCGGACAGGAATGTATAACCAGCTTAGCGATTATACGGCTCAGATCAAAGTTTATGTCCGTAATACGTGGGACTGGATCACCGTAAGTCTCAGGAAGTCCGATATGGATTATATCCACAGACACTGCCGGAACCGCAGGCAATGTGCCCCTACACTCCAGAAACGCGGCAAAGAGTGGTTTCTGGATTTCCCGTTTGAGGAAAAAGTCAAACTTACTGACACATGTATATATGATCGGACTATTGTTGCTGTAGACCTTGGCATCAACACCGCCGCTACGGTTTCTGTAATGCGTCCGGATGGCACTATTCTTGGGAGGCATTTCTGTAAGCTTCCCAAAGAAACAGACCATCTGACACATGGCATCAACCGTATCAAAAAGGCACAGCAGCATGGCAACCGCAAAACACCGGTACTTTGGGCCAAAGCGAAAGGGATCAACCACGACATTGCTGTGAAAACTGCAAACTTCATTCTGGATATAGCAGTCCTTTATAGCGCTGACATCATTGTTTTTGAGCATTTGGATAAGAACGGCAGAGCCCGCGGTTCCAAAAAGCAGAGACTTAAACTCTGGCGCAGCCAGGAAGTGCAGTCTATCGTAACAAACAAGGCCCACCGGCTGGGAATGCGTATCAGCCGTATCTGCGCCTGGAACACATCCCGCCTTGCCTATGATGGCAGCTGGCGCGTACTCCGTGGCAAGGATGGCGGCTTCAGCACCTACGGGCTTTGTAAGTTCCAAAACGGTAAAACATACAACTGTGATCTATCTGCATCCTACAATATAGGGGCAAGATATTATATCCGTGAGATCTTAAAATCCTTGCCGGAGACGGAGAGGTTGGCCATGGAGGCAAAAGTCCCTGCATGCGCCAGGAGAAGCACCTGCACCTTATCCACGTTGATTAGCATGCATGCGGTGTTGGCGGCTTGATGCCGGCAGTCAGCTGAGTGCATGCCGTATGGTGGAAAGGTAGTCCGATCCCCCTAAAGGGGAACCGCCGTCAGGCGGCAATAGGAAGCACGCGACTTTAGTCGTGTGAGGCTTCAAGAAAAGTAATGACGTTTTCATAATCATTTTTATGGTCGGAATGCTCGTTTCCATAATCGCCATTTTATACATGTCGCATGCATTGTAAGAAAGGGGGAGTTTATGAATGATATCATTTTTCTTGTACTGTTCTTTGGCAGTATAGTTTTTTTACTGGGATGCTTCATTCTGGGGCTGGCTTTGGAAAAAGAACGTGTAATGGGGATTGGCATAGGGTTTGCTATTCTCATAATTTTTTCCTGCATTAAGGTTGGCGCAGAATATTATTTGTAAAAATATCGGAAAGGCAGGTGAATGATATGGCATACGCAGAAAAGACGAGTGTTTCTGTAGCAAAATCAAAAGCCGACATTGAAGAGCTGATACGAAAAGCGGGGGCAGGACAATTTGTTTCTGGATATAAAGAAAATATAGCGGTTATTGGATTTTCGCTTTCCGATAGGCAAATTCGTTTTGTTCTTCCGTTGCCGGATAAGCAGGACACAAAGTTCTGGTACACACCAGAACGTAGAAATAAGAGGACAGAAGAACAGGCGTATGCCGCGTGGGAGCAGGCATGCAGAAGCAAATGGAGAGCTTTGTATTTGATCATCAAAGCTAAATTGGAAGCTGTGGAAAGCGGTATCAGCACAATAGAACGTGAATTTTTCTACGATATAGTATTGCCGGACGGAAAAACGATAGGGGAATGGATGGCACCACAATTGGAATCTGTATATCATACGGGCAATATGCCGCCATTGCTTCCTATGCTGTAACGTTTCGAAAGAGTGAGGAAAAATATGGAAGAAAGCAGAAAAGTAACATATAAACATTTAAAAGCAGGGCAGAAAATAAATGGAACCGAATATGAGAATAGATTTTCTGGTTTTACTGCATATGTAAAGAATGTAAATCCATCCTTTGTGACTGTAGAAATGTGGAGGCAGGGAGGAGATGAGAAAAAAATTGATTCGAGATCGATATTCCTGATCCCTATGACAGAAGATGAAATTATTGAAAAATACAATATAGCGGCAGGGAAAATAATCGAAGCTATCCAGAATCCGATGCACCGTGATGAAATCGGAGAAAAAGAAATGTGGAATGCGTGGCTTTCATCAGATCCGTGGGAGATGGCTCAGATGTGTGAAATGAAAAAAGTCACTGTGCTTGGACACTGCCGGGATATTACGCCGAAACATGCTATATTCAGCGGGGATGTATTGGATATCGGAGTGTGCGCAGAGACTGAGGACGGATATAGATTTTGGTGTCATTTCCGCAGTAAAGACATTCTTGCTATGAAAAAAAAAGTATCAGAAGCATCAAAATTATCGTATGCAAGGAAAAAAGTTCCATGTCGAAAGTAATTAATAGAAAGGAAAAATTATGAATACAAAGATTAAAGATTTAAGAACAGAATGGAATAAAATTTCATGGCCGACGAAAAAAACAGTCGCAAAAAAAACAGCGGTCGTTCTAACAGCATCTGTTGTAATGGCTGGCGGCATAGCAGTGGTGGATTACATTTTCCAGAGTCTGATCGGGGTTTTCTTATGAAGAAGAGAAAAGAATTGCCAAAGTTCGACGTCACAAAGGAAGTACCGGAGATATTTTCATTTGGAAAAATATACGGATATTTGTTATTGGCTAGTTGGGGTCTTTTCGGGATCGCAGTTGTTGTAAAGTTTGTGTTGCTTTTTCTTTCCGTTTGAGGAAAAGCAGAAAAGGAGTTCGTTCATGATTATTGAAAAATCTGGAGATGTGCTAAGATCGAATGCCCTTATCATTGCACACCAGGTCAACTGCACTGGTGTTATGGGCGCAGGAATCGCAAAACAGATCAGAAGCCGGATGCTGACAAATAAAAGTTTCTTGAAATACAAATATCTCTGTAAGGAAAAAGGCCTGTACCTGCTTGGGTCGTGCCTGCTGCTTCCTCGAAAAGATAAAGAGGGACGTTACATAGCAAATCTGTTTGGTGAAAACATCCCAACAGGTAAAAAATTGGATACAGAATATAAATTTCTTTTCAAGAGCTTTCAGGATCTCAGAAGAAAGATTCTGTTAAGAAAAGAAATTTCCCCCTCCAGCCGCATAACTATCGCAATCCCTGCTTATCTTGGATGCGGACTGGCTGGCGGAGATTGGGAGATCGTGTTCTCAAGAATCCTGCTGCCATTATTCCAGAATTCGGATGAAACGCTGGTTATTTATTATCTTCCAGATTCGGCAAATCGTTTATGGAAGGAATTTCGGAAGATTCCTGTCAATTCGGAGACTGGATGCATAGAGAGAGGATGGCACGGTTTCACGCCGGGAACGGGTGTGGGGTACATATACAAATGGTTTGATGAAACGTTTCCGGAATATTTTTGAGGACATGTTATGAGAGTATCAAAAAAAATTGATATGATAAGTTTGAGTATCGCTTTCAGAAATCGCATGAATCGGACAAACTGCGACTTGCATGATATTATGCGGATCTACATAGGCAAATCAGTGGTTGATCTTTTTAAAACTGATTGCCGAAAAAAAAGAAGGAGGCGAAAATAATAAGAGTGATAAAGAATATACCATCTTGAGCGTTAAAAATTATAATTCTATATAAAAAATGAATTTGAGCATAAAGAAAATATAATTTCATTTTCAAAAGAGAAAAAACTGCTCGATGCAAAGTAGCAGAAAGAGGGTGAAGATAATGCCAAAATATCCATATAAAAATCTGGAAATCGAAAATGCAGATAATTGTTGTAACTGCAGGCACCATCAAAGATCCGGTGCTGAGTGGGAGCAGGCTGGAGAACCATCTTACATTTGTACAAACGAATACAGTGAATATTATGGTGCAGAAACGCCGTATTCCTTCGGATGCGTTGATTTTGAGGATAAGGAGGGTTCCTGATGTTTGATATTTCTATCATAAAGAAACTGATACCGGAAAAAGGAAAAGATGATCTTTCTCGGGAAGAAATTGCCCAGATTCTGCAAACAGTACCAGGGGCGCTTGAGGAGTTCGAAAAGGCGTATGAGAAAAATTCCCTTGTGGATACAGGCAATCTATTCGATGCAAACCGTAAATCTGTGAAAAAAGATGTCCCGTATGATATACATAATATTGATGAAGAGAAAATATCTAATCTTATTGACCGGATCGTAGCAGAACTTTTGTCAGAATCAAAGGTTTATTCTTATAAAAACCATATGACAGATGTTTATGGTTTCTCTCATATAGAAATACCTGAACCAGTCAGCAAGGAAAAAATTTATTCGCTTCCCCAAAATCTCCGTCCCCAGCTTACCGGGAATCTGGTGCAGCGGGATATTAAGGAGCCGGCATACATAGCTCTTTTGAGCATGTACCAAAAATACAAGGAAGGAGAAACTGCAAAGGAAAGAGAGTTAAGTTACCATATGTTCCGTCAGGGACTGGATATCCTAGATCTGGATCCGATCACTTATGATATTCTCGGCATGAACCCTAACTCCATGGGGTACTGGTTCCCTGCACTTGTAGAGGCTGTGGAAGGGCAGAATTTCTTTAAGTTACCTGCAACAAAAATCCTTAAGGTTCCCCTTCCAATCCTACAGCTGACAAGGTTGGAATATGCGTCACTGACCAAAACAACAATGCGTATTGTAGATGATTACTGCATGAAGGCCTTCCGCCTGGATCCTTTCCAGCAGTATTTCGTGAAGACCGGAACGTATTCTTCAAAATTTAATTTCCGTAATGCTTATGTCCACGGCGAGAAAGAAGTACGGGAACTGGGGGAATATCTTCTGTTCATCCAGAATCAGGCATGTATCGCTGCAGGGCCACTATCCAGACCTTCCATATATGGTATATCCACCACAAATGAGTGGGTGGTGAGAGATTATATCCCAGATCTGGAAGGGAATCCATGCATTTACCAGGGGCTTCCATTGCATACAGAATACCGTTTGTTTGTAGATTTTGATACGGATGAGGTCCTTGGCATCGCGCCATACTGGGATCCTGCTATAATGAAGGAACGTTTTGGACACAGAGAGGACGCAGACAGTCCTCATAACATTCATGACTATGAAATTTTCCTTATGCATGAAAAAGTTCTCATGTCCCGTTACGAAAAATCCAGAAATACAGTTGTGGAACATATGAAAAAAATGCTCCCGCAAGTTAATCTGGAAGGGCAGTGGTCTGTGGATATCATGCAAAATGGAGAAGATTTTTATATCATCGACATGGCTCTGGCAGTGAATTCTGCATTGAAGGAATGTATCCCAAAAGGAAGGTTACGTCCGGTGCAGGAAAATTGGCTTCCGGTTATTTGAGGTGAATCATGAACAGGAAAGAAATAACAAATTTTTTGGAAGAACTTCTGGTTTCTTCCCGCTTTTCGGGACCGGGAAAATACTGGGCCAGGGAAGTGAGTGTCAATAACCCATGACTAAAGTCATGGGCTTGTATATACAGGCCTGTACTTTGGATGTGGGTTACTGAGCAGAAACATGATGCCTGCGTTCCCTTTACGGGATGGCACCTGCGGATTTTTCCAGTCTGCAGCCCTGCAGAGCAGGCACCGAGTTTAGGAAGACTGTTTTACCGCCATGCACAGGCTTACCACCGATGCGGGGAGTACCGTTTTCCCCGCGGCACTGCATGGCAAAATACGAAAGGAGGCATCTCATGCCGTATATCTATGTCCTGGGCATGGACGGGAAACCGCAGATGCCTACAAAAAGGAGGAGGCATGTCCAGAAGTTACTGGATACCGGCAGGGCACGCATTGCCGGGCATGTCCCTTTTACCATACAGCTGCGTTATAAGAACGACCCTGTCCTGCAGCCGGTGATGCTGGCCGTAGACCCCGGACGTTCCAATATCGGCCTCGCGGCTCTTTCCCAATATGAGAGATAAAAAGAAACATTATTTAAAGGTATATGGACAGTCTGGATACAAGTATAAAGAGACTCCCACAATTATTTTTAAAGGGCAGTGGCTCAAGAAAGCTGGTTTTGAAATTGGGAACCGTGTCACTCTGGAATGTGATAATGGAACCATAGTAATTAGAGCTGATAAGAACTGCTCTAATGAGGTCAAATAGGCTACTGGGTAATTGTAATAAGTCCGTTTTTATTGTATCATTGTAAGTGGAAATTTAGCCTATGGGAGGTTGAAAATATGACGGACGCACAGCAAAAAGCTGCAGCGAAGAATTTTTCGGAATATTGGAAAGGGAAAGGATACGAAAAAGGTGAAAGTCAGGCTTTCTGGCTTTCTTTATTAAGAGATGTATATGGGGTTGAACATCCAGAACAGTTCATCTCATTTGAGGAACAGGTGCATTTGGATCACACCAGTTTTATTGACGGAACGATACCTTCAACAAGGGTGATGATTGAGCAGAAGGGGCTTGGAAAAGATTTAAGAAAGCCCATTAAACAATCGGATGGTACTTTACTTACTCCGTTTCAGCAAGCGAAACGATACATTACAGAATTGCCTGTGTCCCAGCATCCTCGCTGGGTAGTTACCTGCAATTTTAGTACCTTTTATGTTTATGATATGGAGCGACCCGGTGGAGCGCCAGAAGAAATTCTGTTAGAGAATTTGGAAAAAGAATACTATCGCCTGCAGTTTTTAGTGGATAGCGGAAATGAACATCTGAAACGGGAAATGGAAGTTTCCATAGCAGCAGGTGAAATTGTTGGATTGCTTTATGATGAGTTGGCAAAACAGTATGCTGATCCTACCAGCGAAAGGGCCATGAAGAGTCTGAACGTGCTTTGTGTTCGTCTTGTATTCTGCCTGTACGCTGAAGATGCAGGCATATTTGGACGACATGGTATGTTCCATGATTATCTTGCTGAATTTGATGCAAGAAGAATGCGCCGTGCGCTTACTGATCTATTTAAAATATTGGACACGCCACCTGAAGATCGTGATCCATATCTGAAAGATGATTTCCCGGAGCTTGCCGCTTTCCCATATGTAAACGGTGGGTTGTTTCAGGATGAGGATATTGAAATCCCGCCTTTTACAGAAGAAATAAGAGAATTGATTTTGAATAAGGCAAGTGATAGCTTTAACTGGTCTGAGATCAGCCCTACGATTTTTGGTGCAGTTTTTGAAAGTACATTAAATCCAGAAACACGTCGTAGCGGTGGGATGCATTATACTTCTATAGAAAATATACATAAAGTAATAGACCCTTTATTTCTGGATAGTTTAAAAGCTGAATTTTCCGGAATATGTGAAATTGCTGTTGCAAAAACAAAGGAGCGGAAATTAAAAGAATTCCAGAAAAAGCTGGCAGCTATTGTATTCTTAGA
>ERZ1643249.3513-NODE-3513-length-13765-cov-6.764114_pt1 | contig 13765 bp, 10 predicted proteins | sample MGYA00579263_ERZ1643249 | MGnify/ENA primary metagenome ERZ1643249 (study PRJEB29033, sample SAMEA4952264) | chicken gut metagenome | biome: Broiler Chicken; feature: Gastrointestinal Tract; material: Caecum | place: Ireland | collected 2018 | study: Broiler...
TTTTAGTACTAATTTTAATTTTTCCTTATTAATAGGTGCTCTTAAATCGCTTAATGCTATATATTTGTAATGTTCCCAATAAGGGTTGTTTGAATCTTCTTTAATACATTCCTTTATTGTTTCTATATCATTTGTAATATTAAAGCCAGAACTAGAATTTCTAAAATCATAATTGGGAAGATTGTTTTCATATTCATCTTCCCTTCTAATTAAATTATTTCCGTTATATGGAATAACTTTATTAATCATTCCACATTGGAAAATTATTTTATCTCTATCTATAGCTGAGATACTTCTACCATACATTATTGGATATTTTATTGCTTCTGGTAATTTGTCATTACCAATGATTTCATAGTCTCCATAATAAAATCTATTATCCATAATATGTTCAGAAGGAAAAGTTTTTAATTTTTTCAGTTCATTAATAGATACATCTTTTCTATTTGTTAAAATATGAAATGTTTCAACTATTAATGTTCTACCTATAAAAATATCCCAATACTTCATTCCGGCTTTTACTCTTTTATGAATATCCATAAGTATTCTTCCATAAGTATAAAGATTTTTACCTAATTTAATCCTAAAATAATCTCCTTCTTTATATTTTATATGTTTTCTTGGTTCTCTACTAAATTTTGTTACTTCTTCTATATCTTCCTCTGTAGAATTTTTTGCAAAATTATCACACCATTCTTTAAATTTATCTAGAGAATTACAATTACTAATATTTGTCTCTTCAAAGAATGTTCTTTGATTTGTATAATTTCCAATAATTACTCTAGTTGCTCCCTCATTGGCTGTATAATTAATATAAAAATAATTCCCCTCACCATCAAGTAACTTTAAAGCAGATATATTTAAATTTTTTTCTTTACCACGATTGGTTTTAGGTAATATTATAGTACGATTATTTTTCGTTTGATAATTAACGTCCATTTCATGCATTAGAATTATATCGTCCGTTAATTGATAACATATCATTTTTTTAATATTGTCACCATCAAAAAACAAATAGAATTCTTCACCATATTTACCTTTTAATATTACCATGTCCCAATTGTCACCAATTGGTTTAAGTCCCATACATCTTCTGTGTTCATTAGTTAGATAAAAATTCAATGAAATCACCCCTTGCAAATTTCTATCTTTTACCACACTTATATTATCATAAAAGAGAGTAATTATCAATATAACTACTCTCTCATCAAAATAAATATTTTTATAATTGATTGTTATTTTTATTTAAATCTTCTGCCTTTCCCTAGCTTTGTTTTTGGCTTTTCTGCTTCTTCTTTTACTTCTTGTGCATTGTCTGTTGTTTCTGTATTTTCGCTATATATTTGTTCCACTATATTATTATTTAAATTATCCTCCACATTAGTATCTGCAGTTTCTGGATTTAATGCTGTATTTGCTCTTTCCATTAAATTTTCTTTATTATATTCTGCAAGTTTTGATAATAATTTCTTATAGTTTTTATAATCATATACGAAGTATACTGTTAATCCTATAAATGTTACAGTTGCTACAATTAACATACCAATTATAATTTTTTGTAAGTTTTCAGAGAACCAAGTTGATATTGTAATTCCTGCCCCATTAAACCATCTGCTCATTTTTTCCCAAAATGTTAATGCCCCTTGTGGTTCTTCTTCTTTTTCTACTAGTATCGTATATGTTTTTTGTTCTTCTAGTCCTGCTTCATCTGTTAAAGTAACTTTTATACTAATTTCATTTTGTCCTGCTTTTAGTTCATTATTTCCTGTTATTTCTATTTTTGCATTTTCTTTAGTAGCAATTGCCTCTACTTCTAATTTATTTACTGTATTTGATAATTTTTCTAAAATATTATATTCATATACATCAAGTGCAAATGTTGGATTCAATTTTAATTCTACTTTTTGTCCATTTTCATCTATGTAATATATACTTAATGATTGTAAACTTAATTCTTCATCTGCTCTTGTTGCTAGAATATTGTATGTAGTTGTACTTCCATCCTCTGCTGTTACGATTATTTGTATATTATTTTCTCCAATTTTTAATTCTTCATTACCTACTATTTCTACTTCTGCAGCTGAATCCTCTGCAACTGCTGATATATTTAAAACTGTTATGTCATTTGGTACAGATATTGCATATTCTGTTACATCGCTATTAAATTCTGGTGATATAATCCCTTCTGTTATTTCTAAGCTTGCTAATCTTGAATTACTTGATTCTCTTGGTGTAGTTTCAGTTGGTCGTGTATTATTATTTGATGATCCACTGTTGTTATTGCTGTTACTATTGTTACCACCACCATTACTACCACTTCCAGTATTATTTGATGGTGGTGTTGTAGGTTCAACTGGTGCAGGTGCAGATACAGTGATCTGACAGGTTTTTGTTCCTTTTACATCATTTAATTCTGTATCTGTTACATCTGCTGCTATTATACTAATATTTGCAGTTCCTGCTGCTTTAGAAGTAATTGTAATAGTTTGGCTAGAATTATCTAACCATATTGATGATACACTTACAGTTGCCACGGATGGATTACTTGAACTAATATTAAATTGCCCTGCACAATTATTTGCTGTTACAGTTATTGTTGTTGTATTACCTGTTGTTAGATTTGCTGTACTTTTATTAATAGTAAAACTTCCTACTGCATATACAGCATTTGATATTGCAATTATTATAAAAAGCATAAATAAATTTAATATTATTTTTTTCTTAAAATTTTCCATTTGTTTATCTCCTATCTTTATAGAGTAATTGTGGATGTTTGCATTATGTGATTTTTAATCATCATATAATCTTTTGATTTAATTTGTCCATCTTTACTTAAATCAGCGGCTAATTTTTCTGTATCATTTAATTGTAAAGTTCCCATAATATAATTTTTAATCATCATATAATCTTTTGATTTTACTTGTCCATCTCCGCTTACATCTCCTAGCATTACAACAGTGTATTCTTTCTCCTCTATTGTCACATTTGCTCCTGTTCCAAATGTTTTTCCAGTTAATGTACAATCAGGTATATCTGTTGCCTTTGTGTCTGGTGTTACTTTTACATATTTACCATCTATTTCATACTGTATTACTGGCTCTTTTTTTAAATATGCAGAAGATATATAACCTTGTGTGCCATCTTCTAATTTTACTCTATACCATATATGTCCATCTACTTCATAATTTATTTTATCTATTATTGTTACTTTTGTGCCAACAGGTAATATTTGTTTTACTCTTGTATTCGTTGTTGTTGGTCCATTTCTTAAATTACACATGATTCCTATTGTTGCTGTTTCGTTTACAGTTTCTGTAGTTGCTATATCAACTAAATATTCTCTTGAGGCATATCCTATTATAAGGTCACTTCCTGTGTTATAAACAACTCTATCCCAATATCTTCCATCACTTGAAATTTGTTCTGCTCTTTCTATTCTTACTAATGTTGTACCTCTAGGTGCTCTTGCTTTTATAGTATAATCTGTTGATGGACCACTTCTTATACTTAATGGTATTAAATTTGTTTGAACTACTACATTTTCTGTCTGTAAAGATATTTTTCTTCCAGGTTTTTCTGATGCTGTACTTGGCATATTTTCATATACTGGAATGATAAAATTAAAGTTACTATCTAAAATACCTAGTTCTTCATATGCACTATATGTATCTAAACTTTCCGTAAATGGTGCAGATACATTTTGTTGGTATTGATGGCTATATAATGAGTATGGACTACTATCATCTACATGATATTTTTGTAAATATAAACTATCTTGGTACTGTCCTATATATCCATCTACTAAAAATTCTGCTCCCCCATATATTGAATATTCAGGGTTTGTCCAACCTTTATCTTTAGCTCTTTGTAATCCGTTTTTTATTATTTCTGCTGTAGAATTTCCGTAAGATCCTATATTAAAATAATTGTAATATCCCGTATATGTTGAAACTTCTCCGGTTGTTGGATTTGTATATGTAAATGTTTTCCCTGAGATTAAGCTACTTCCTCCATTTCCATGTTCTTGTCTAATCCTTCCTGCTAAATGATATGGACTTATATTAAATGTTTTTCCTGCTTCATAAATTATCTCTGCATAAGATTTATTTAATACTTGAGTACCACCTTCTACATTTATGTATGGAATACTGTCAACATCCATAAATGTTCCTTCAAGTATTGACTCTACTCCTTCAATTGTATGTGTGTTTGGATTAAAAGACAATGTTTCGAATGCAAATATATAACTTTCATTTAACCAATTTCTTGGATCCATATAATATGAAACGGTTTTGTTTGAAGCACAATACCATGAACCATTATCATATCCCGTTGTGCCACATGTTGGGCATACCCAATCTGAAACATTTCCTACAATAATAGAATTTTGTACTAAACTTCTTGAATGTAATTTCGTTGTTTCATTATATATTACATCATTCCAATCTAAACCAGTATATAATATTGTAAAAGTCCAATTGGGATGTGCAGTTTTTAATTCCTGTACAGCTGTGTATATTTCTGGATAATTTACTAAATTCGATAAATCTTCTGTTCTTTCAGCTGCTTGAACATCGCTATGTGCTATTATAGTAAAAATTAGCAATGTAACAACAAATAAAGAACTTAAGATTTTTGTTATTTTATTCATTTCTCCCTCCAAATTTCTTTTGTAGATTTATATATGAATATAGTATATAATATCTAAAAAAACAAGTCAATAAAAAAGAGTAAAAAAATGCATGAAATTTATAGGTTCATTCTTTGTTTTACTACTTCATACATTACTATTCCAGCTGAAACTGAAGCATTTAATGAGCTTATTTTGCCTTTCATTGGTATTTTAAGTAACACATCACAATTTTCTTTCACTAAATTTGACATTCCTTTTCCTTCATTTCCTATTACTATAGCAATTGCTCCAGTTAAATTTTCCTCATAATAATATTTACTTGCTTCTACTGCCGTTCCATATACCCATACATCATTTTCTTTTAAATATTTTATTTCGTCATTTAAATTATTTACTCTGGCAATTTTCATATGCTCTACTGCTCCACTTGCAACTTTATATACTGTACTATTAACATTACATGCTCTTCGTTTTGGTATTATTATTCCATGCACTCCAGCTGTTTCAGCAGTTCTTATTATTGCACCCAAATTATGTGGGTCTTCTATACCATCTAAAATCAATATAAAAGGTTTTTCGTTTTTTCTATATGCTTCATCTAAAATGTCTTTAACTTCACAATAATTAAAAGGAGGAACAATTGCAATTACACCTTGGTGATTTTCTGTTTGTGCCATTTTGTTTAATTTCTGTCTATCAACCTCAACAATTACCACCTTTTTTTCTCTTGCCTTTACAATAATTTTATTTATAGAACCATGCTTTTCACCTTTCTCTATAAATATCTTATTAATATCCCTATCACTATCCAATAACTCTAAAACAGAATTTCTCCCCTCAACCTGATCCTGAAACTCTTCATTTTTATTTTTTCTTGAATTATTATTTCTCATACCAATTTCACTCCTTTGCAATTCTTTGTAAGCAAGGACGAGCAATGCTTGCCCCTACACCCCCAAAAAACATTCTTCATTATTCATTATTCACTATTCATTATTCATTAATTTATAGTTTACTCTTCATCTAGCTTCAATACCGCCAAAAACGCCTCCTGTGGCACTTCCACATTCCCTATCTGTCTCATTTTTTTCTTACCTTTTTTCTGTTTTTCTAATAGTTTTTTCTTTCTCGTTATATCTCCACCATAACATTTTGCAAGTACATCTTTTCTCATTGCAGATATTGTTTCTCTTGCTATTATTTTTCCACCAACTATTGCCTGTATTGGTACTTCAAATAATTGCCTTGGGATTACTGTTTTTAGTTTTTCTGCCATTTTTCTACCCCTTGTATATGCTGTATCTTTATGAACTATAAATGATAATGCATCTACTTGTTCGTTATTTATATGTATGTCTAATTTTACTAAATCTGCTTTCTTGTATTCACTAAACTCATAATCTATTGAAGCATATCCTTTTGTTTTTGATTTTAGAGTATCAAAAAAGTCATATATTATTTCATTTAATGGTAATTCGTATTCTAATACTACTCTTGATGTATCTAAATACTTCATGTCTATATATATGCCTCTTCTATTTTGACAGATTTCCATTACATTTCCTACATAATCTTTTGGTAACATTATTTCTGCTTTTACCATAGGTTCTTCTATATAGTCTATATCTTGTGCTGGAGGTAGATCAACTGGATTGTACAATTCTATCATTTCTCCATCTTTTTTATATACTTTATAAATAACTGATGGAGCAGTTGTAATTAAGTTTAAGTCAAATTCCCTTTCTAATCTTTCTTGTACAATTTCTAAATGTAATAATCCTAGAAAACCACATCTAAAACCAAAGCCTAATGCTACTGATGTTTCTGGTTCATAGCTTAATGCTGCGTCATTTAATTTTAGTTTTTCCAGTGCCACTTTTAAATTCTCATAATCTCCACCATCTAAGGGATAAACTCCACAATAAACCATGGAATTTGCTTTTTTATATCCCGGTAACGGTTCCTTAGCTGGATTTAATGTTGTTGTTATAGTGTCACCTACACTTAAGTCTGATACAGTTTTTATACTTGCTGCAATATATCCAACTTCTCCTGCTTCTAATCTATCTGCTGGCTTATAGCTTCCTGGTTCTAAATAGCCAAGTTCAGTAACTATAAATTTCTTTTTTGTTGCCATAAATATAATTTCATCACCTGGTTTGACTGTTCCTTCTACAACTTTAACATAACTTACAGCGCCCTTATAATTATCATAAAATGAATCGAATATTAGGCATCTTAATGGTTTTTCTTTATCTCCTACTGGTGGTTTGAAATCTGTTACTATTCTTTCTAATACTTCATCAATATTTAGTCCAGACTTTGCTGAAATACATGGTGCATCCATTGCTGGTATACCTATTATATCTTCTATTTCTTTTTTTACTTCATCTGGTCTGGCACTCGGTAAATCTACTTTATTTATTACTGGTAATATATCTAAATTATTATCTAATGCTAAATATACATTTGCTAGTGTTTGTGCTTCTACTCCCTGGCTACTATCTACTACTAATATTGCTCCTTCACAAGCTGCTAAGCTTCTTGATACTTCATAATTAAAATCTACATGACCGGGAGTGTCTATTAAGTTTAGTATATATTCTTCTCCATCTTTTGCTTTATATATCATTCTAACAGCTTGAGCTTTTATTGTAATTCCTCTTTCCTTTTCTAAATCCATATTATCTAACACTTGACTTTCCATTTCTCTTTCTGAAAGTAAACCTGTTTTTTCTATAAGTCTATCTGCCAGTGTAGATTTACCGTGGTCTATATGTGCAATTATGCTAAAATTTCTAATTCTTTTTTGTTTATCCATTTTATTATTTCTCCTTGTTTTTATAAAGTCTCAAAATAAGCATTTAATGAGTTTATTACTTCTTCTTTAGTTTCTAATTGGTTTATAATTTGTCTTACTTTGCTTGAGTCTTTTAAGTTTTTTAAGTACCAACAAATATGTTTTCTCATTTCTCGTATTCCCACATATTCGCCTTTTTCCTGTACTGCAAGTTCTATATGTTCTTTTATGATATTTAGCTTTTCTATTGGACTTTTTTCCATAGGTTTTTTATTTTTTATCAACTCATCTATTATATCATGAATTTCCCATGGTTTACCTAAAATTCCTCTGCCTATCATTATACCGTCTACACCAGTATATTCAAACATTTTTATTGCATCTGAAGCCGATTTTATATCTCCATTCCCAATTACAGGTATTTTTACTGTTTCTTTTACTTTTTTTATAATGTCCAAATCAACTTTTCCTGAATAGTACTGTTCTCTAGTCCTACCATGTACTGTTATAGCTTTAGCACCTGCTTCTTCAATAATTTTTGCAGCGTCAACTGCAACTATATTTTCATCATCCCAACCTTTTCTTATTTTTGCTGTTACAGGTTTATTTGTATTTTCTACAACTGCTTTTACAATTTCCCCTAATAATTCTAAATTTAAAAGCAATTTACTTCCATCACCATTTTTAACTACCTTTGGTGCTGGGCATCCAAAATTTATATCTATAATATCTCCATGCTGTTCTACTATTTTTGCAGCTTTTCCCATTATTTGTGGATCGCTACCAAATATTTGTATTGCTATTGGTCTTTTTTCTTGATTTAGTTCCAAAAATTGTTCTGTTTTTTTATCATTATAAAATAAGCCTTTACTACTTATCATTTCTGTGCATACCAGACCTGGATTTCCGTATTTCTTACATATTTTTCTGAAAGATAAGTCTGTTACTCCAGCCATTGGTGCTAATAATACATTGTTTTCTAGTTCTACATTTCCTATCTTTAATTTGTGAATATACATCTTCTATAACCATTCCTTTATTTCTAGTTGAAAATTGATTTTTGACGTTTACTACTAATATTTAATAATAATCCTATACAAATTATATTTGTAAGCATTGCACTTCCTCCATAGCTTATAAATGGAAGCGGTACACCTGTAATAGGCAATAGTCCTATTGTCATTCCTATATTTTCTAAAACGTGAAAAATTAATATGCCGAACTATTCCTGCTGCTATATATGAACCTAAGTCATCTTTTGCTGTTTTTGCAACATTTATAGCTCTGGTGATTAGTGCTATATAAAGTATTATTATTCCTGCACACGTAATAAATCCCATTTCTTCACCTATAACTGCAAATATAAAATCAGTAGTTTTAGGATATAAAAATCCTAAATGTGTTTGTGTACCATTAAGCCAGCCCTGTCCAACTAGCCTACCTGCTCCTATTGCTAATTTTGATTGTATAATATTATATCCAGCTCCTCTTGGGTCTAAATATGGATTTAAATATACTTCTATTCTTAGTTTTGCATGCTCTGGTAATACAAAGAAATATAGTATTGGTATAGCAATTATTACAATTAAAAATGCTGTTATTATATACCTTTTTTTAATTCCTGCAACATAAAGCATTACTACTGTTGCAACAATATATGCCATAGCTGTTCCATAATCTGGTTGTAGAATAATTAGTAGAATTGGCAGTAATGCTATTCCGAGTATCATTATAAGTTTTAGAGGTCTATTTATTTCTATTCTTGACATTTTAGACATAATATTTGCTAAAAATAAAACAACTGCAATTTTTGCGAATTCTGCTGGTTGTATTGAAATTGGTCCAAAGTTAAACCAGCTTGTTGCCCCATTGATTGCACTTGTTAATAGTACGGCTATTAGTAGTATTATTGAAAGTATATAAAAACCTACTGATAATTTTGCAATTAACTTATAATCCACAAACATTGTAATTATAAGTATTGGAATACTTATAATTACCCACATTAGTTGTTTGTTAAAATCTTCAAATTCTGATGTATTACTTGCACTATATAATGCAAATAATCCTATGATTATTAAAATTACTGTGCAGATTAATATGCTCCACTCTGTATTTTTTAATTGCTTTTTGTTCATATTTTTCCTTTCAAAATATGTTCTTTTTAATTAGAATTAGATTCATCATTTTCTTCTGTCTTTTGTTTTGTATCTTCTTGTTTCTCTACTTCTTCTTTTCCTTCCTCTTTTTCTTTATTTTTCTCTGTCTTTTTATTATTTACATCATCACTATCTTTTATTTCACTACTATCTTCTTTTTTTAAATTTTCTTTTTCCTCTGGTTCTGGTTTTACATCTTGCTTATTTTCTTCTTCAACTTCTTTTTTCATGTCATTTCTGATATTTACTATTGGGATATTGGCATACAAAGATGGTGCTCCTGTTGTTCCATCTTCTTTTACTTCGTTTGTAAGCCTCACATCAATTTCACTTTCATCTACTTCTATATATTTTTTTATTACGTCTATTATTTCCTGTTTCATTAATTCTAAAAAGTCTGCTGAAACATTGGCCCTATCTTGCATTAATACTAAATGTAATCTTTCTTTTGCCTTATTTTTACTGCCATTTGTTTCTTTATTTTCACTTTTTCCAATTTTTCTAAAAAATTTTAGTATGTTTTCAAACATGTCGGTTCCTCCAAATATCAAATGTTTTTAATTTTTCTTTAATAGACTTTTTATTTTCGCGAAAAAACCTTTCTCTCTTCCTGGAATAGTAACATCAATATTTTCTCCTAAAATTCTTTTTGCTATTTCTATATATGCCTTTCCTGATGGAGCTTTTTTATTTTTTATTACTGGTTCTCCTTTATTTGTTTGTGTAATAATATTTTCATCATCTGGAACTACACCTATTAAGTCTATTGATAATAAATCTACTATATCGTCTACATCCATCATTTCGCCTTTTTTTACCATAGCTGGTCTTAATCTATTAACTATTAATTCCGGATTCTTAATTTCTGCTGATTCTAATAAACCTATTATTCTATCAGCATCTCTTATTGCTGATATTTCTGCCGTTGTTACAACAATAGCTCTATCTGCTCCGGCAACTGCATTTTTAAAGCCTTGTTCTATTCCAGCAGGACAATCTATTAATACGTAATCAAATTCTTCTTTTAGTTTATTTGTTAATTCTTTCATCTGTTCTTCATTTATTGCATTTTTATCTCGTGTTTGGGCAGCAGGTAATAAAAATAATTCGTCAAAACGCTTGTCTTTTATAAGGGCTTGTCTTAATTTACATTTTTCTTCTACTACATCAACTAAGTCATATACTATTCTGTTTTCTAGTCCCATAACAACATCAAGATTTCTAAGTCCTATGTCTGTATCTACAAGTACTACTTTTTTTCTAGCCTCTGCCAGACTAGCACCAAGATTTGCAGTAGTTGTAGTTTTACCTACTCCACCTTTTCCTGATGTTATAACTATTACTTCTCCCATAACATCTTTCCTCCTCGTATTTTTTCATGTATTTTTAACATATTATATTGTATAATTTTTTTTGTCAAAAGTCAATGTTTTCTGGTAATTATTGTATGAAAAAATCGTATGTAAATATTATTTTGGAAATTTTAAATGGTTAAATATGATTAAGGACGAGCAATGCTCGCCCCTACGTTTTCATTATTTTAATTTATTCACAATTTCTGACGTCCGACCTCCGCCTTCTGACTTCTGTTACAATATTACATAATTTTTTGGAGATTTTGTCAGTGCTGTACATCCATTTTTTTCTACTAATATTGTATCCTCTATTCTTATTCCATATTTCCCTGGTAAATATATTCCTGGTTCAATTGCTATTACCATATTTTCTTTTAAGTAAGTATCATTTTTTGTATTTATATATGGCATTTCATGTGTTTCCATTCCAATGCTATGTCCTAGTGAGTGTATTAAATCATATTTATTTAATTTAAAATCACTCTCTACCATTTGAGAAATAGTTTTTATACTTGCATATTCTTTTATTTCTTTATCTGTATATGACAGATTTTTTAATACTAGATCATATACTGGTTTTATTTCTTCTAGTATGCATCCCATAAATATTGTTCTTGTCATATCAGAGCAATATCCTTGGTATTTGCAACCCATATCTATTAATATTGGGTCTGCCATTCTAACTTCTCTATCTGATGGATTCCAATGTGGGTTTGCACTATTTTCACCTATTGCTACTATTGTATCAAAGGCTAATCCTTCTGCACCATTTTTTTTAAAAAAGGTTTCTATTTCAAGTGCTATTTCTTTTTCTGTCATTCCTATTTTTATAAATTCTAGCAAGTGATTAAAACAATTATCTGTAATTTCACATGCTTTTTTAATTTTTTCTATTTCTTCTTTATCTTTTATTGCTCTTAACTTTTCTATTATATTTTCAGTTTCTGCTAAATTATTTACTTTATATTTTTGCTTTAAATAATGATATTGCTTATAAGTAACATAATTTTCTTCAAATCCTATATTCTCACAAAACAAGAAAAAATTTTCACATTCTTCTTTGCTTACATCTCTAAAATCTGCTATTATTAATTCGTCATTTATTGTAACTGTGCTTCTTACACTTTCTAAAAACATAGTATATGTTAAAAATATGTTTTCTTTTCTCGTTATTAGTAGTGTTCCTTCGTTTTCTATATTGGTTAAGTACTTTATACTTATAGGGTTTGTTATTATCATGCCCTCCATATTTAAATTTCTTAACCTCTCTCGTAAAAGTCTTATTTTTTCATTCATAGAAAACACCTTCCTTTTACTTTTTTGTGAGCACTACATATTTTTCTAAGCCAATCCTAAGGAAAAGATTTTCATTAAAACTGTAAATAATATATCACTTGGAACAAATATTGCTGTAATTGTTGCAAGAACTATAAATGGTCCAAATGGAATATACCCATCATCTCTGTTTTTCTTTCTGATTATTACAATCACACTTATAATTGCTCCTATAAGAAATGACAATACTGATATTAGTGATATACTAACTGTTCCAAAGTATAAGCCTAGTGCTCCCATTAATTTTACGTCACCTAAGCCCATTGCTTCTTTACCTGCAATTAATCCACCAATTAATGTTATAAGTAGAAAAATTCCACCTCCAACAAACATACCTTGTAACATATCTTTAGCAACACTTAAATTTTGTATGCCAAATATAAAAGTAAATATTATTCCTACTTCAAACATTGTAAAATTCAATCTGTTTGGTATGATTTGTATTTTATAGTCTACTACAAAAGCCGACAATAACATTGGTACAAGTATCATAAATTTTAATAGGTCTAAACTAATTTTAAACTTATATAATAGTGCAATATATAAAATTATATTAATTATTATTAATAAATAGTTTGTTTTAAAAACTTTTTTATATTCTTTTAAAGTTTGTTTATTTAAAATCTTTCGTTCATTTAAAAAAGCTATATTTATATAATCTATGAATTGTCCAACAATACCACCAATAAATGCAATTAATACATAGAATAGTATATGGACATCGTTAATATATAACATTCGTTTTCCTCCTCAAAAAATGCATAGCATTTTTGGTTTCTCTTAATTAGTTTCCTTTAACATCTATATTTTATTATATCTTTACTAAATTTGCAATAGTTTTTTGTTGTTTTGATATTTTTCTGGTTACCATTCAGGCTTACTACTATAAAGTTCGCCCAATCTCGTCGGAGATTTTATATTTATTATAAATTGAGCCCACGACGGAGACGCCTGCGAAGTGTTTCGGGGGTCCTCAATTTATTCTAAATATAAAACTCCTGCGTTGGACTACAAAGTGCTACTAATTAATTTAGTCTGAATAGTAACTTTTTCTGTTACAATATATAGGACGAGCAATGCTCGCCCCTACATATTTTAAAATGGATATTAATATTTTTCTAACATCTCTTTCAAAAACTTCCCTGTATACGATTTTTCATTTTTTGCTATTTGTTCTGGTGTGCCAACTGCTATAACTTCTCCACCTTTTTCTCCACTTTCTGGACCCAAATCTATTATATGGTCTGCTGTTTTTATTAAATCTAAATTATGCTCTATAACTAACACGCTATTTCCTGTATCTACTAGTCTTTGTAATATTTCTATTAATTTGTGTACGTCTGCTATATGTAGACCTGTTGTTGGTTCATCTAGTATATATAAGGTTTTGCCTGTTGCACGCTTAGAAAGTTCTGTTGCAAGTTTTATTCTTTGTGCTTCTCCTCCTGATAATGTTGTTGATGGTTGTCCTAGTTTTATATAA
>ERZ1643249.3515-NODE-3515-length-13760-cov-5.555783_pt1 | contig 13760 bp, 12 predicted proteins | sample MGYA00579263_ERZ1643249 | MGnify/ENA primary metagenome ERZ1643249 (study PRJEB29033, sample SAMEA4952264) | chicken gut metagenome | biome: Broiler Chicken; feature: Gastrointestinal Tract; material: Caecum | place: Ireland | collected 2018 | study: Broiler...
GATCAGGTATATTTTGTAGGCGTGGGAAGAGTGCTCCTATCTCTTCAGGCCATCTGTAAGAGACTTGCCCACCTGGGAATCAAAACCCATTATGTGGGAGAGATTACAGAGCCGGCCATTACGGAAAAGGATCTGCTGGTGGTAGGCTCCGGAAGCGGCGGCTCCCTGTTTCCGCTGGGAATCGCGAAGAAAGCCCACGGCATCGGAGCAAAGATTGTACATATCGGTTCCAACCCGAACAGTGAGATGAAGGATTTGTGCGAGTTCATGGTCCGCATCCCGGTCAGAACCAAGAACTATCTGGATGATGAGATTGATTCTATCCAGCCTATGACCTCTCTTTTCGAGCAGAGCCTTCTGCTCTTCGGAGATGTGGTGGCGAAGATGATTATCGATGAGCGTGGACTGGATATGAAGAGCCTGTGGAGATATCACGCAAATCTTGAGTGACGGAAGGAACGTGGCAGCGATGAATAAGAAGCTGATGAAATACTGCGGAAGCCTTCAGCAGCTGGTATACGCCCGGCCGGTCACCTACAAGGAAGGCCGCGCGGAGCATATGAATGCGATTGAAGCAAAATGCGGAGACATTTTCTTTCATTCCGCGGCTGACAAGGCTCTCGACATTACAGATTTAACCTATAAGGGATTGAATATGACTTTTCTGGCAAAGCCCGGACTGGAAGGAAGAAACCAGTACGATACCAATGGCCAGGAAGCCCAGAGAAGCATCATGGGCGGTCTGTTTTTTACCTGCGGTTTGGAAAATATCTGCGCTCCCTGTACGGTGGACGGCAAGGATTACCCCATGCACGGGAGGATGCGCACGACGCCGGCAGAGCATGTGTGCACGGATGTGATTACAGAAGGAGACAGCGTCCGCCTGGTGATTTCCGGCGAGATGCGGGAAGCGGAACTGTTCGGGGAGAACATGGTACTCCGCAGAAAGATAGAAAGTGTGCTGGGAGAGAACAGCATCACAGTGACGGATGAGATTGAAAACCAGGCGTTCCGCCCGGAGCCGCTGATGCTTTTATATCACTGCAATATGGGATATCCGTTCCTGAATGAGAACTGCAGGCTTTATGTTCCTTCTGTGAAGGTGACAGGAAGAGAAGCGTTTTCTGAGGAACATGTGGAGGAATGGGACAGGATCGATTCTCCAAAGGATAACGAGCCGGAATATGTGTTTATTCACGACATGAAATCAGATGAGAATCTGGACACCATGGTTCTGGTCGCCAATCATGAGCTGAATATCGGACTTGCGATTGAGTTTAACCGTAAGAACCTTCCCTATTTTATGGAGTGGAAATCCATGGCATCAGGCGATTATGTGCTGGGCCTGGAGCCCTCGAATTCCAGCGTATACGGCAAGCTGCATCACATTGAGCAGAACAGCGTGCATTATCTGGAGCCTTTCGAAAAGGAAACCAATACCTTGAAGTTTTCCGTGGTGGAAGGCAGAGAAAAGCTGGAAGAAATGATTCAGAAAATCAATGCGCTGAAGGCGCAGGAGGAGTAATAGAGATGAAAAGATCAGAAATCAACGCAGTAATCAAAAAATTTGAAGCGCTGCTGGCGGAGTATAAGTTCGCTCTGCCTCCCTATTTAAGCTTCACTCCGGAAGAGTGGGCCGAGAAGGGACATGAGTATGACGAGATTCGTGACAATGCCCTTGGCTGGGATGTGACGGATTATGGCGAGGGACATTTTGATACCCTTGGCCTGGCTCTGATTACCATTCGTAATGGAAACGTACATAATCCCAAGTACAAGAAACCTTATGCGGAAAAGATTATGATGTGTGATTCCGGACAGGTCTCCCCGATGCATTTCCACTGGAACAAGATGGAAGATATCATCAACCGCGGAGGAAACGATATTGTCTTTACGTTTTATAACGCGGACCCGGACACCGGAGAGTTCCTGGATACAGATGTGCTGATCTGCCAGGATGGAAGACAGTATACGCTGCCGGCGGGAAGCCAGGTGACGCTTCACAGAGGCGAGAGCTTTACCCTGTATCCCTACCTGTATCATGAGTTCATCATTCCGGAGGGCGGCCCCGCTCTGATCGGCGAGGTATCCATGACCAATGATGACAACACAGATAACCGGTTCAAGAACCCCATCGGAAGATATCCGACCATTGAGGAAGACGAACCGCCTTACAGACTGCTTTGCACAGAGTACCCGCCCGCAAAGGACTGAGTGCCGGAGCCGGCCCGGGAGAACCCGGACAATCTGTGAGACAGTATGTGAAAGTGTAAAAACAGAAAGTGTATACTCCTGAGCATGGAGTATTTAAATACACTCAAAAAATTTTATCTAGGAGGATGAAAAAGATGAAAAAGAAAGTTCTGGCTGCCCTGCTTGCAGCAGCAATGGTTGTTTCCCTGACCGCATGCGGCGGCGGAAGCGACACTGAGACCACAGACACAGCAGCAGAAACCACAGAAGAGACCACTGATACCACAGAGGAAACGACTGAGGACGCAGCGGCAGATGAGACAGCTGACGCGGCAGGAGAGACCAAAGACCTGTCCGAGCTGAAGCTTGCTTTCATCGTTGGTACCGAGAACGACGCTTTCTATCAGAGCGTTGAGGAAGGTATCGTTGCACAGTGCGAAGCACTCGGAATTCCTGAGCCGACTCTGGCAGACCAGCAGCTGGACGGAAATATCTGCTCCGACCTGATCAACAACTATGTGGCAGCAGGATATGACGCAATCGCTCTTTCCGCTAACGACCCGGCAGGAACCATGCCCGCTATTCAGGCAGCAAATACAGAGGGCGTTGAGATCTTCACATTTGACTGTACGCTGGATGACGAGTATCTGGATCAGTATGTTGCATTCGTAGGCTCCAACAACTACGCAGGCGGCGTAACAGCAGCTGAGTATATTCTGGAGAACGCTCCGGAAGGCAGCACTGTTGGATGCATTACCTACGCTTCCGCACAGTCCACACAGGATCGTCAGGCTGGTTTCGAGGAGACCATCCAGGCAGCTATCGATGGCGGAACAAACCTGACTCTGATTGAGTCCCAGGATGCTGACAACGATCAGTCCAAGGCTGCAGATATCATGCAGAACCTGATCACTCAGTACGGCGATGACCTTTCCTACATCTTCGTAGTAGGCGACCCGACTGGTTACGGCGCACTTTCTTCCATCCAGGCAGCAGGCGCTTCCACCAAGATCGTTGGATTTGACGCAGGCCAGACCGCATGTGAGTACATCGCAGATCCGGAAGTTGGACAGATTTGGGTAGCTGAAGTTGCTCAGGACCCGGTAGGCATCGGTTCCGGTATCGTAGACAAGATCGCTGAGTACTTCACCACAGGCGCTGTAGCAGGCGAGCAGAAAGACCTGATCGAGTGCCAGCTTGTAACTGCTGACAACGTAGCAGATTACCTTGAATAAGAGATAAAACACACGGACTAAGTATTAGATTGGTCTGAAAGGGGGAGGGCCGGATACAGGAAATCCGGTCCTCTTTTTATAAGACCCGCAGACGGCCGCCGGGGACAGAAAGCGCCGGCCTGCCGCCTGCGGGAATAAAAAAGGAAATGGAGGACAGATATGCAACCGGTCTTACAGGTAAAAAATATTGCCAAGGAATTTCCGGGCGTTAAGGCGCTGGAGGATATCAGCATCGATTTTTATCCCGGTGAGTGCCATGCTCTGGTTGGTGAGAACGGCGCCGGAAAATCTACGCTGATTAAAATTATCGCCTCGATCTACAAACCTACAAGAGGCGAAGTGATTCTGGACGGAAAGGTATGCAACTTCAAAACTCCGAAGGATGCTCTGGATGCCGGTATCGCAGTAATTCAGCAGGAGACTTCTATCGCTCCGCATCTGACCGTGGCCGAGAATATTTATCTCGGATGCGAGCCGAAGCAGAAGAACGGACTTCTGGATCGTAAAAAAATGGAAGCCGATGCGCAGGCTGTGCTTGATGAGATGGGACTTGAAATTGACGCGCATACCCTTTGCTCCACATTGACAGCCGCGCAGCTGCAGATGGTGGAGATCGCAAAGGTAATTTCGAAACATGCAAAAGTAGTAGTTCTTGACGAGCCCACTTCCTCACTTTCTGAGAAAGAGATCGATTCTCTTTTTGAGCAGGTGCGTAAGATGAAGGCCGCGAATACTACTATGATTTACGTAACCCATCGTATGGCAGAGCTGTCCATTATCTGTGAAAGGTGCTCCATTTTCCGTGACGGCCTCAAGGTTGCGGAGTATAAAATCAATGAAGTGGATGAGCAGACGATTGTAAACAGCATGGTAGGACGTGAGCTGGGAGCTTTCGTAAAGCCGGATCACACTGCAAAGCAGGAGGTTCTCAGAGTAGAAAACCTCTGCCAGAAGGGCAAGTTTGAAAACGTAAGCTTCCATGCAAACGCAGGAGAGATTGTAGCCTTTTCCGGACTGGTAGGAGCAGGCCGTACAGAGGTGATGGAAGCAATTTTCGGGGCTACGAAGCTTACTTCCGGAAAAGTGTATCTGAACGGAGAGGAAGTACATATTAAGAACCCGGCTGACGCTATCCGCAGAGGAATCGGACTTGCTACGGAGGACCGCCGGCGTACGGGACTTCTCCTTACCAAGACCATTGAGGAGAATATCGCGCTTCCCAATCTGCCGTTCCATGCGAAGAATGGTTTTGTAAATGTTCCCTGGGAGAAAGAGACCAGTGAGGAGTATATGGGCAAGCTGAAGATTAAAGCGCCGAATATCCTGACGCTTTGCGGCAATCTTTCAGGCGGTAATCAGCAGAAGGTTATCCTTTCTAAATGGCTGGCAGCGGGTGTTAAACTGTTGATCCTTGACGAGCCCACAAAGGGTATCGATGTAAACGCGAGAGCAGAGTTCTATGCCCTGATGGATCAGTTTGTAGAAGAAGGCGGAAGCATCATCATGGTGTCTTCCGATATGCCGGAGATTATCAAGGTGGCCGACAGAGCTTATGTTATGTCGGAAGGACGCCTGACCGGAGAACTGACACGGTCAGAGATTACAGAGCTGAATCTGATATCTCTTGCAAACCCTGTTTCTGATGGTTCTGATAAAAAGCCAAAGAAAAAGGCAGGGAAAAAATAAATCGGAACCGGCCATTATAAATGAAATTGATTAGAGAGAGGAAAATAAAATGAAAAAAGATAATGTGAAACAGTTAATCACTGATAATATAGTTGTAGTGGTACTGATACTTCTTGTTATCGGTTTTTCTATTGGAAACAGTACATTCTTAAAGACTGCAAACGTTATTAACCTGTTCGGACAGATGTGTCTGAACGCTCTTCTGGCAACCGGACTTACCTATGTAATTATCCTGGGCGGTATCGATATCAGCGTTGGTTCCTCCATGGCTATCACAGGTATTCTTGCTGCACAGGCAGTTCTCGCCCTTGGCGTGGAATCCACCTTCGCATGTATGGTAATTTCCATTCTGGTAGGTCTTGTGGCAGGAGCCATCATTGGTCTTTTCATCGGCTGGCTGATTGCTTACAGAGGTCTGGTTCCCATGATTTGTACACTGGCTTTGATGCAGGCGTTCCGCGGACTTGCCTATATCATTTCCGGCGGCGGTCCTGTATACGGACTTCCCACAGGCTTCTCCATGCTGGGCGCAGGCCGTCTGATTAAGACAGAGAGCTTTAAGACAGGTATCATTCCGGTTATCGTTATTTTCACTGCGATTGTTGTGGTTATCTTCCATATCATCCTTACAAAGACTGTATTTGGCCGTCATGTATTTGCGGTAGGCTCCAATGCTTCCGTAGCTCACATGTGCGGTATTGATACAAAGCTGGTAACTCTGAAGTGCCATATGATCTGCGGTATCACAGCAGGTCTGGCAGGTATCGTAGCGGCTTCCAAGGTAAACAACGGTCATCCCAATACCGGTGACGGTTACGAGATGTACGCCATTGCGGCTACCGTACTTGGAGGAACGTCTCTGTCCGGCGGTACCGGTTCTGTAGCAAGAGCCATGTTTGGATGCGCTATCATCGCAGTTATCAACAATGGTATGACGCTGATGGAGATTTCCGCTTACTGGCAGAAGGTCGTAATCGGTGTTATCATTATCCTGGCAGTAATGCTTGATATGGCTCAGAAGAAGAGAGCTGAATAATCAAATACCCCGCGGCAGACTGGCGGGAATAAAATGTAAAGTGGACTGGAGCATATGAGATACTTTTTGATTATCGATATTGGCGGAACCAAGACAACAGCTGTCGTATTCAACGACCAGGGTGAGCCGGTAACAGATTTTAAAGTGAAAAGCTCCAGAACATATGAGGGTGAGGATGCGGTATTTCAGAATACCATAGAGCTCGCTTATGATGTTCTGGAAGCGGCAGGCAAGAAAAAAGAAGAAATCGAGGGCATAGGCGTGGCTGCGCCTGGCCCTCTCGATTACAAAACAGGACTGATTCTGGACGCGCCTCTGATGGGGTGGAAGAACTTTCCTCTTGGAGAGCGTCTGAGACAGGAATTCGGCGTGCCTGTCTATGTGGAGAATGACGGAAACCTGGGAGCCCTTGCGGAGGCCAACGTGGGTGTGGCAAAGGGCGAAAACGTGGTTTTGTATCAGACTATCAGCACAGGCTGCGGCGGCGGAATTGCCATAGGCGGCGAGATTTTCCACGGCCATTCCGGTTTTGCCGGAGAGTTCGGCCATGTGTCTATCAATTTCGCGGGACCAAAATGCGGCTGCGGCGGAAGCGGATGCTTTGAGCTGTACGCGTCAGGGACAGCCATGAACAACCGTATGAAACGGGATATGAAGTGTGGAATCCGTTCCCTGGCTTTCGAATCCATCGGCTATGACCCGGAGAAGGTAAATGGAAAGATCTTAAGTGATGCTGCGGAAAAGGGCGATCCCTATGCCATCAACATGCTGCAGCAGGAAGGATACTATATCGGAGTAGGCCTTTCCAACCTGTTTAATCTGTTTGATCCGGATGTAATTGTTCTGGCAGGCGGAATGGTGAAGGCTGACAAATATTTCTGGTATACCATGATGAATGAGATACACAGACATACCTGTTTCCAGGTGGAGGAGAACAGAATCCGTATATCAGAGCTGAACGATAAGGTAGTGGCTTATGGCGCGTACGTTATGGTGAAGAAGGCTCTTGACGGAAAGCTGTAGCAGAAATAAACTGCTGCAGCGAAGGAAACCGTAGCGCAGCAGACATATGTATTGGCGGATGATCAAAAAAGTGATTGAAAAAGGAGAAAAGACATGCCATTATTAACAATGAAGCAGATTATGGCTGACTCTGTCAGACTTGCCACATCGGCAGACGCTAAGCCGGAGGACAGATACGCAGTTGGAGCATTTAATTTCAGCACGATTCCGGAGATGGTCGGCATCGTGGAGGGCGCAAGAGAAAAGAACGCGCCGGTGATTCTGATGGCTTCCCTCGGAGCAATCAAGTACATAGGTTCTCTGGAGCTGATCGCGGAGACTGCAAAAGGAATCGCGAAGACTTATCCGGAGGTGCCCTTCTGCCTTCACCTGGACCACGCAACAAATCTGGAACAGATTAAGCAGGCGGTTGTGGCCGGCTTTACGAACGTTATGATTGACGCTTCTCAGGAAGACTTTGAGACAAATATTGCGAAATCGAAGGAGATTGCTGACTTTGCCCATAACCACAGTCCCTACGGCATCAACGGATGCTCCGTAGAGGCAGAGCTTGGCATGCTGGCAGGCCATGAAGACAATATCCATGTGGAAGAATCCGGAAAGGCTTATACAGATCCGGCTCTTGTAGCAGAGTTTGTAGAGAAGACAGGAATTGATGCGCTGGCAGTTGCCATCGGTACCGCCCACGGATTCTATAAAGCTGCTCCGGAGATCCGCTTCGATCTTCTGGAAGAGATCCGCAGCAAGACGGATGTGGCCCTGGTTCTTCACGGCGGAACCGGCGTACCGGAGGATGATTTCCGGAAGTGCGTTGCCATGGGCATGAGCAAGATTAATGTGGGAACAGGACTGAAAAAGGTGTATACAGACGCTGTAAGAGAGGCTATCCGCACACTTCCCGAGACTGAGTACGATCCCCGCAAGATCGTGGGACCGGGACGGAAAGCGATTTCAGCAGAGATTGCGTCCAAGAGCGATTTGTTTAACTGCTCCGGAAAGGCTCCGGCAGTTCTCAGAAGCATTTATAATTAACGAAAAGTAAGAAAAACTGGGGCAGATATTTTCAGGACCGGAAGCTCCATAGTCTGAGAGAGTCCTCCCGGGATTCTCTCAGGGGGGAGGATGGAATGAAAAATGATCTGCTCCTCTTATTTATTTTCATGAAAAAAAGGAGGTTGTAGCTATGCTTACACAGTATGTGGATGGGTACCAGCATATCGGAATCCCCACGGACGACATCAAAAAGACAGAGGAATTTTATCTGGGACTGGGCTTTAAACTGAAATGGGAGACCGTGTACGGCGGCAATCCTGTGAAATTCTTCGAATGGGGGAATATCATCATCGAAACTTACGAAAAAGATGGCGGCGCGTCGAATACCATCGGCGCCATCGATCACATTGCCCTGAACTGTACGGACATCGTGGCCTGCGTAAAGGAACTGAAGGAAGAGGGCTATGAGTTCCGTGAGGGTCCGGCATTTCTGCCTTACTGGGAGCACGGCGTAGAGTATGTGACCATTCTCGGACCGAATCAGGAGATTGTAGAGTTCATTCAGAAATTTGCTTCCGAGGAAGAAAAGGAAAAGGCGGTGAAGGCTCTTGGCTGAAATTTGGACAATGGGAGAGACCCTGGTCGAAATCATGCGGACGGAGGTAGATAAGCCCTTAAATGAGACGGGGCTGTTTTCAGGACCCTATCCGTCCGGTTCCTCTGCGATTATGATTTCCACCGTGGCGAGAATGGGACACAGCTGCGGTATTATTTCCGGAGTCGGAAAAGACGGTTTTGGCGAGTGCATGCTGAACCGGCTGAAAAAAGACGGCGTGGATGTATCCAAGGTTCTTGTGGACCCGGACGGATCTACGGCCTGCGCCTTTGTGGCGTACGACAGCGAGGGTGACCGCAGATACCTCTTCCACTGGGATGAGACGCCGGCCACAAAGGCTGTGATGCCGGATGTGACGGAACCCTCTTTAAAGGAAGCAAAATATTTCCATGTGATGGGCTGCGCGCTGACCGCGAAGCTGAGCTATGGCTGGGAGATCGTGAAGACAGCCAGAGCCATGAAAGCCCAGGGCACGAAGATCAGTTTCGATCCCAATGTGCGGACAGAGCATCTGACCAACCCGAACAAGAGTAAGGAATGTTTTGAGATTATCAACGCGATGCTGGAAATAACGAATCTTTTTGCGCCGGGTCTTGATGAGCTGAAGCTGGTGACAGGTATCGATGATGTAGAAGAGGCCGTAAAGAAGTGCTTTGAAAATCCGAATCTGGAAATCCTGATGCTGAAGATGGGTTCCAAAGGCTCCAGAATCTATACGAGAGACGGACAGGTGGTCGAGCAGGGACTGTATAAGGTGGAATCCGTAGATCCCACCGGAGCAGGTGACACCTCCCTGGGCGCTTTCCTCTGTGCTCTTCTGGAAGGAAAGGACATGAAAGAGTGCGCGGAGATCGCGGCTGCGGCAGGAGCTCTCAATGTGGCGGCTTTTGGTCCCATGGAGGGAAAGATAAGCCCTGAGAATGTACAGGCCATGCGTGATGGTACCTTTCAGTTCTAGGTGCGGGCGATGAAAAGAGAATTCCCCAATCCCAGAACTCTGATTATTTTCACCGGCGGACCGGGAACCGGAAAGAGCGGTACGGCCCAGCGCTTTCTTGATTATCTGGGAAACGACGAGATTGTAAAAATCAGCTATGATCAGATCAAAGAGAAGAACTGGGATATCTTCGGCTTTGACAATGAGAAGCAGAAAGACAGATTGAACTGGTTCAGCCTGGAGGAGTTTTATCTGACCATCCAGAAACGGATGTGGGAGAATAAGACTATCCTGATCGAGTATCCGTTCTACCAGCGGCACAAGCCAAAGCTTCAGGAGCTGCTGGATGAATCCGGCTATTCGGCAGTGACCATCTGCCTTTATACGGACATGGAAACGGTATACCGCAGGGGGGCGAAGCGTGATAAGGGCGAGGACCGCCACCCGGGACACCTTCTGAATCAGTACCATATGGAAACCTATACGCCGGCTCAGCTTCATTCAGTTAACCGGATTCAGCCGACCTTTGAGGAGTTCACGGCAGGAATTGCCCACAAGGAATACAATATCAACCTGGGGCTTGATATTCTGGTGGATGTGACAGATTTCAGCAGGATCAGCTATGAAGAGATATACAGAAGGATCGTGGAGTATCAGAGCTGAAAAGACAGCTGAAGGAAGCAGAAAAAATAAAAAAGCAGAAAAATAGAAAAAAGGAGAATTATCGGAGGTCTGTGACCTGGATAATTCTCCTTTTTCAGCTGTATGATTTTTGGCGGATACCGCTCCATATCTATCCACAGCTGACAGGAAAGCACAGGCTTCCTGCCAGCTGTGGGCACAGATATCCTTACAGCAGATTGATGCCGTACCGCGCTGCCTTTTCCCGCACCTCGTCGGGCCAGATAGATACCTGAACTTCGCCGATGTGGGCTTTTCTCAGGTAGAACATGCAGATACGGGACTGGCCGATGCCGCCGCCTACGGTGTAAGGCAGGCGTTTTTCCAGAATGGCTTTCTGGAAGGGAAGTTCGGCGCGCTCCTCACAGCCGGCCAGCTTCAGCTGACGGGCCAGGGAATCCTCATCCACGCGGATGCCCATGGAGGACAGCTCCAGGGCGTGGCCCAGAACCGGATACCAGACGATGATATCACCGTTTAAATGCCAGTCATCGTAGTCCGGGGCGCGGCCGTCATGGGGCTTGCCATCGGCCAGCTTGTCGCCGATCTCCATCAGGAAGACGGCGCCTTTTTCCTGAGCGATCAGGTCCTCGCGTTCCTTGGGCGTCTTATCCGGATAGCGGTTCGCCAGCTCCTGGGTGGTAATAAAATAGATGTCCTTCGGAAGAATCTCTTCAATGTAATCATACTGGATGGACATGTATTTTTCTGTTTTCTTCAGAGCCTTGTAAACCTTCCGGACGGTTTCTTTCAGATATTCTACATTCCGGTCTTCCTTCAGGATAATTTTTTCCCAGTCCCACTGATCCACGTAGATGGAGTGAATATTATCCGTATCCTCATCCCGGCGGATGGCGCTCATATCTGTGTAGAGGCCTTCGCCGATGTGGAAGCCGTACTGCTTCAGGGCGTTGCGCTTCCATTTTGCCAGGGAATGAACGATCTCGGCGGGACGCTCATTCTGCTCCTTGATGCCGAAGGTAACGGGGCGCTCCACACCGTTCAGATTGTCGTTCAGTCCGGATTCCGGCGTAACGAAGAGCGGAGCGGAGACACGCAGCAGATAGAGCTGATCAGCCAGAGACTGCTGGAAAAAGTCTTTGACAGTCTTGATGGCTACCTGGGTGTCATAAAGACTGAGCTTTGAGGAATAGTCAGGTGGTATGTACAAATGTTCCATAAAAATCGACTCCTGTTCCTTTTTTCTGTGTTAAGCGTCCGCAGAAGAAGCGGAGATGTTCTCCCATAACGCTTCCGGAAAGCGGACACCTGCAATGCGCAAGAAAAATTACGGCCCAAACAGGCGGAGAGCAAAAATATTTTCGAAAGCAGTCCGGGCCTGGAAAAAGCCTTGCAATCAAAAAAAATTTATGCTAATATTTCTCGCATATAAAGGAATTATACTATAAGTAAATGCAAAGAACAAGACTCGGATTTTCAGAGGCCGACAGGAATAGGACGTCACCGACTGAGAGCGTCCTTGGGAAGAGAAAATTTTGGGAACACTTGGGAGCAGATCGTCTGAACAGGCAGAAGCAGGTGCAAAGGGCCGGCAGTAGGGCGGTACGGCAGCCTCCGTTACGGGCAAGAGTGGGAGAGTGAGCCGATATCTGTATGGATGTATTTTCCGGGGTATGCCGGAGGACAGAAGAAAGGATAAAAGCGGACGCTTTCCAATGCGGGTGGTACCGCGGGATTTTTATAAATGTGATATAAGAACCCCGTCCCGGAATAGAAATATTCCGGGACGGGGTTTTCGTTTTGGATTCCACGAAAAGCGCTCCGCCCGGAATGGCCCTTCCGGCCGCAGGAAATGACAGCAGTAAAATGTACATTCCTGCAGCGCGGAAGAAAAAAGGAAAGGAGCGAAAGCAGATGGAATTTATGACAGGAATCAGAGAAAAAGAAACAGTCGATCTGGCTGCAGTGACAGCGGAAAGTATGGAAGGGAAAACCGTAAAAATCGAAGGAACCATCCATACGATTCGGGACATGGGTGAGGTGGCCTTTGTCATTTTGAGAAGACGGGACGGTCTTCTGCAGTGTGTTTATGAAGAAGGAAAATCCGGTTTTGATCGGAAGGGGCTGAAAGAAGCGGCCTGTGTGGAAGCAGAGGGAATCATTCGAAAGGAAGAAAGAGCGCCCCACGGCGTGGAGCTTCGTTTAACCGGGCTTAAGGTACTTTCTGAGCCGGCGGCGCCCCTGCCCCTTGCCATCTCCAAATGGAAGCTGAACACTTCCCTGGAAGCAAAACTGAACATGAGGTCCATATCCTTAAGGAACATCCGGGAGCGGGCCAAATTCCGGATTCAGGAAGGCATTGTGAGGGGATTCCGGGATTTCCTGTACAGCCAGGGCTTTACAGAGATTCATACGCCGAAGATTGGAGCCAAGGGAGCAGAGGGCGGTTCCAACCTGTTCCGTCTGGATTATTTCCATCATCCGGCAGTGCTGGCCCAGAGCCCGCAGTTTTACAAGCAGATGATGGTGGGCGTGTTTGACCGGGTATTTGAGACGGGCCCGGTGTTCCGTGCCGAAAAGCACAACACGAAGCGCCACCTGAACGAATACACCAGCCTGGATTTTGAGATGGGCTATATCGACAGCTTTGAAGATATTATGGCGATGGAAACCGGGTTCCTGCAGTATATGCTGGCTCTTCTGGAACGGGAATACGCGCCGGAGCTGAAGATTCTTGACATCACGCTGCCGAAGGCAGACAAGATTCCGGCGGTGCGCTTCGATGAGGCAAAGCAGCTGGCCTCCGAAAAATACGGCCATAAAATCCGCAACCCCTACGATCTGGAGCCGGAAGAGGAGGTTCTGATCGGACGTTATTTTCAGGAAGAGTACGGTTCAGACTTTGTATTTGTGACCCATTATCCCTCCAAGAAGCGTCCCTTCTATGCCATGGATGACCCGGCAGATCCGAAGTTTACCTTAAGCTTCGATCTTCTGTATAAGGGACTGGAAATTACCACAGGAGGCCAGCGTATCCATGATTATCAGATGCTTCTTGATAAGATTGCGGCAAGAGGAATGACAGAGGAAGGGATGGAGCAGTATCTGGATACCTTCAAGTACGGCATGCCGCCCCACGGAGGCCTTGGCATCGGCCTGGAACGTCTGACCATGAAGCTGGCGGGCGAGGATAACGTGCGCGAGACGACGCTGTTCCCGCGAGACTTAAGCAGACTGGACCCTTAGCGTTGGCAATGAGCAGTGCAGCAGGAAGTGTAAGCTTCCGTCGGAAGCCCGCTTACGTAAGGAAGCTTACACCTCCTGCTATAGGGCGAAGCCCGTAAAGCGAGATGGAGCGGAGCGTAATCGAGCTTGCACTGCGGAGTAAAGGTGAGAAGG
>ERZ1643249.3516-NODE-3516-length-13756-cov-8.369827_pt1 | contig 13756 bp, 8 predicted proteins | sample MGYA00579263_ERZ1643249 | MGnify/ENA primary metagenome ERZ1643249 (study PRJEB29033, sample SAMEA4952264) | chicken gut metagenome | biome: Broiler Chicken; feature: Gastrointestinal Tract; material: Caecum | place: Ireland | collected 2018 | study: Broiler...
CTCCGGCTCCTGCGCCGGCTGCGCCGAGACCGCCTATGCCCGCCTGATCACCCAGGTGTGCGGCGACCGGATGTACGTCTCCAACGCCACCGGTTGTTCCTCCATCTGGGGCGGCCCCGCTGCTACCTCTCCCTACTGCACCAACGCCGAGGGCAAGGGTCCCGCTTGGGCCAACTCCCTGTTCGAGGACAACGCCGAGCACGGTCTGGGCATGCTGGTTGGTGTCAAGCAGCGTCGTGAGAAGCTGGTTGAGGTCGTCACCGGTCTGACCACCGCCGACTGCGCCAGCGACGAGCTGAAGGCTGCCGCCGCTGAGTGGCTGGCCAAGCGCGACGAGGGTGAGGGTTCCAAGGAGCCTTCCGCCAAGCTGCTGGAGCTGTGCAAGACCTGCGACTGCGACGCTTGCCGTCAGGTCGTGGAGATGTCCGACCTGCTGGTGAAGAAGTCCGTGTGGATCTTCGGCGGCGACGGCTGGGCTTACGACATCGGTTACGGCGGTCTGGACCACGTCCTGGCTTCCGGGGAGGATGTCAACGTCTTCGTCTTCGACACCGAGGTGTACTCCAACACCGGCGGACAGGCTTCCAAGTCCACCAACATCGGCCAGGTGGCTCAGTTCGCCGCTGCCGGTAAGACCGTGGGCAAGAAGAGCCTGTCTGAGATCGCCATGCAGTACGGCTACGTCTACGTGGCTCAGGTTGCCATGGGCGCCAACCCCAACCAGACCCTGGCTGCCATCCGTGAGGCTGAGGCCTATCATGGTCCCTCCCTCATCATCGGCTACGCTCCCTGCGAGATGCACTCCATCAAGGGCGGCATGACCAACTGCCAGACCGAGATGAAGCGCGCTGTGGAGTGCGGCTACTGGAACCTGTTCCGCTACAATCCCACTCTGAAGGAGCAGGGCAAGAACCCCTTCACTCTGGATTCCAAGGCCCCCGCTGGCGGCTATCAGGAGTTCCTGATGAACGAGGCTCGCTACTCCTCCCTCACTCGCTCCTTCCCCGAGCGCGCCAAGGATCTGTTCGCGAAGAACGAGAAGGCCGCTATGGAGCGCTGGGAGCACCTGCAGAAGCTCATCGAGCTGTACGCTCAGTAAGTTTCTCCCAAGCATTCAAAAGGACGCAGCCACCGGCTGCGTCCTTTTTTATACCAAACCATTCGACGTAATTCGACGCAAAGCGGGGTGGCATAGAGATGAATCTGGTGAAGCTGGTGTTGGATTTGATCTATCCGCCCCGCTGTCCCTTCTGTGGCCGTGTGCTGGAGGTATGGGAGGAGGAAGGGCTGTGCCACTGGTGCCAAAAGACCCTTCCCTGGCAGCTGGAGGTCGGGAAACAGGTGGACTTCTGTGCCCGGTGCTTCTCCCCGCTGTGGTATCGGGGGAGTGTGCGCCGGGGAATGCAGCAGTTTAAGTTCCGTGGCGGGCAAATCCACGCCCGGCTGTTTGGCACCCTCATGGCCCAGTGCCTCCACGACCAGTGGGGCGAGGAGGTGGACTGTATCACCTGGGTGCCTGCGACCCGTCGGCGCCTGGGAGAACGGGGCTTTGACCAGTGTGAGCTACTGGCCCGGGAGGTGGGGAAGAACCTGGGCGTGGAAGTGGTGTCCGCCTTGGAGAAGGTGCGGGATACCAAGCAGCAGGCCCGCATTACCTCCTCATCCGCCCGACAGGCCAACGTGACGGGAGCTTACGCGGCGTGGGAGGGAATCGACCTCACGGGGAAACAGGTGGTCCTGGTGGACGACGTGGTCACCAGCGGGGCCACTATGGCCGAGTGCGCCGCCTGCCTGCGCATCGCCGGGGCGGAGAAGGTCATCGGGCTGACGGTGGCAAGGGCAAAATAATGAATAATGATGAATGAATAACGAATAATGCAGGCCCTGAACATTGTGCATTTCTTGGGGGGTGGCGTAGGGGAGGGGCTTGCCCCTCCCGAATTTCTTGGGGAAATGCCAGGGGGCTGGCGGGCCGGGCAAGCCCGGCCCCTACCCACGCATAGCGGCGGGACTGGCTGGGCAGACAAAAAATACTGTACTTTGACGGTGATCTGTGATATACTTGCTTGAACAAGCTCCTCCCCATCGAGGAAGTTGAGCGGTTTTGATACGGCGTAAAGCGTGGCTCGTGGGCGCGCTTCGGATAGAGACAACCACACAGCGGTGCATAGCGCAGGGTGAGGCGGCCGCCCCCTCATCTGTCTGGCGAAACAGGGCCAGAGAGATGGGGTGGACGACGGCGCTTTTCTCCTGCGCCCAAAAGGGGGACAATTTGCCCTTTTGGCGGTAACACAGCGTGCATTCCGGGCACACTCATCTCAAGGGGAGGTGGGCGGTCCGGACCCCAAGGGGGGAGTGTGCCCACAGGCCCATAAATACGCATGCAACAAGATAAATATAGGTTATTACTGGTAAAGGAGTATTTATGGCAGAAAAATTGAAAATTATCTCTCTGGGCGGTCTCAACGAGATCGGAAAGAACATCACCGCCTATGAGTACGGCAACGACATTATCATCGTGGATGTGGGCATGGGATTCCCTGATGACGAGATGTACGGGGTGGACGTGGTCATTCCCGACTTCAGCTACCTCATTCAGAATCGGGACCGCATTCGGGCCATCTTTATCACCCACGGCCACGAGGACCACATCGGCGGCATCCCCTATCTGATGCGGGATGTGAACGTGCCCATCTACGCCACCCGCATGTCCGCCGGGCTTATCCGCCTCAAGCTGGAGGAGCACCGCCTGGACAAGAAGGTGAAGCTCATCACCTGCGAGGCCGGGGAGACCGTGCGGGCCGGCAAGTTCACCGTGGAGTTTATCCACATCAATCACTCCATCGCCGACGCGGTGGCTTTCGCCATCCGCTGCCCTCTGGGCGTGTGTATTCACACCGGCGACTTCAAGATCGACCCCACCCCCATCCAGGGCGGCATGGCCGACCTGACCCGCCTGGGCGAGCTGGGCCGGGAGGGCGTGCTGGCGCTGCTGGCCGACTCCACCAACGTGGAGCGTCCCGGCTTCACCAAGAGCGAGTCCAGCGTGGGCGCCTCCTTTGAAGCCCTGTTCCGGGGCTGTGCCCAGCGCATCATCGTCCCCACCTTCTCGTCCAACGTGGACCGTATCCAGCAGATCATCAACGTGGCCGCCAAGTACGGCCGCAAGGTGGCGGTGACGGGCCGCAGCATGGAGAACGTGATGCGGGTGTCCACCGAGCTGGGCTATATGCAGGTGCCCGCTGGTACCGTAGTGGACGTCAACCAGATCAAGGGCCTGCCCAAGAATAAGGTGTGTATCATCACCACTGGAAGCCAGGGCGAGACCATGTCTGCTCTCACCCGCATGGCCTTTAACACCCACCGCCAGGTGGAGATTCAGGCCGGGGACCGGGTGATTCTCTCCGCCTCCGCCATTCCTGGCAACGAGAACGCCATTGGCAACGTCATCAACGAGCTGTACCGCCGGGATGCCGAGGTGGTCAATGAGCGGGAGCTGCCCCTCCACGTCTCCGGACACGCCTGCCAGGATGAGCTGAAAATCGTCCACGCCCTGGTGCGGCCCAAGTATTTCATCCCCGTCCACGGCGAGCAGCGCATGCTGAAGACCCATGCCAAGCTGGCCCGAAGCATGGGCATGGACCCCCGGAACATCATCATCAGCGATGTGGGCAAGGTCATCGAGATCACCCAGAAGAACGCCCGCATCAACGGCACCGTGCCCTCCGGCAAGGTGTTTGTGGACGGCTACGGCGTGGGCGACGTGGGCGCTGTGGTGCTGCGGGACCGCCAGCATCTGGCCCAGGACGGCATGATTGTGGTGGTGGTGTCGATGTCCGCCGAGGACGGACAGGTCATCTCTGGACCCGACATTATTACCCGTGGATTTGTGTATGTCAAGGAATCTGAGGCCCTGATGGACGAGCTGCGTCAGGTGGCTGTGGATGCTCTGGACAGCTGCCAGGATCGGCACATTCGGGACTGGTCTACCATCAAATCTGAGATCAAGGGGAACCTGTCTGGCTACCTCTACAAGAAGACCAAGCGCAATCCCATGATCCTTCCTGTGATCATGGAAGTGTAACAATTGGGACTGCCCTGCATGGAAAATGGCAGGGCAGTCCCTGTATATTTTTTGCATAGGCGTTGAATCGGGCCATAGGCCTGGTTCAACGTCTTTTTAACCAGAAATTGCAGAGATACGACTGAATTTTTACCGTACCTTTGAGCAGAACTATACTACAATGCTTGAAAGACGGGAGAGAGTTCAATGAGTCACATCTATGGATATATACGAGTCAGCAGTCGAGACCAAAACGAAGACCGGCAGCTTCTGGCCATTCAGCAGCTGTCCATTGCCCAGGATAATATCTTCATTGACAAGCAATCGGGCAAGGATTTTCAGCGTCCACAGTACAAAAAGCTGGTACGAAAGCTGAAAAAAGACGATGTGCTCTACATTAAGAGCATTGATCGCCTGGGGCGCAATTATGCGGAGATTCTGGAGCAATGGCGGATTCTCACCAAGAACAAGGGAATTGACATTGTGGTGCTGGACATGCCTCTGTTGGACACTCGCCGGGGGAAGGATTTGATGGGTACGTTCCTCAGTGACATCGTCCTGCAAGTGCTGTCCTTTGTGGCGGAAAATGAGCGGGAAAATATCCGCCAGAGGCAGGCGGAGGGGATTGCCGCAGCCAAGGCCCGAGGGGTTCGATTTGGCAGGCCGGAGAAGGAGTTGCCGGACAATTTCGAGGCGCTGGTGCAGGCCTGGGAGCGAGAACAGCTGCCTCTGTCCGATGTACTGGATTTGTGCCAGATCAGCCAGTCTACGTTCTATCGCAGGCGACGAGATTGCCACCGACAGGAATAAAATTTAGCTTACCAAAAAGTACACCTTTTGATTGACTAGATTGTATCGGAAAAATCTGGTAGATTTTATGTAATTTTCATGAAATATGCTTGCAGAGATTGAATTTTTACCCATTGTATGCAATAATTATTAATACCTGCCTATTCCAAAAGGTGTACTTTTAGAGAGAGTGAAACGAAATGTGAGTTCTGGTAACTGACGGGTTTTTATATGGTTAACGAAAGAGGCTGGATAGGGACGGAGTGAAAATGGACAAATCCCCTATTATGTGTATGTTTCAGTGAATATATTGTATAACTTTTGTAAAGTTGACGAATTGCAATCTCACGATTATGAAAATTCATTTTCACATGATATAACAAAAATAATTCATAACCTTTGGTATATAAACTGTATATACCAAATATAGGCCTGTAATTTCTAAACAGAAAAATATTCCTCTGATGCGTTGATAACCTTTTTAAGGTGTGGTATAATATGTATGTTGTATCGATAGAAGGATAATAAGGATGATGCAGAAGCTGTGGAGCACTGGAAACACAGGGGGTGTATATCGTTGAAGTGGAAAATAAAACTGAAGAGGAAACAGGTGATATCCCTGCTGGTTGCTGTAGTGCTTGTGTTTTGTATGTGTGCCAGTAACACAATGACCAAGGCGGGAAATACATCGTTGGCTACGCTGACCATCAATTACTATCTGGAGAAAACAGGTGGGAATATGGTGTGTCAGCCATATATTGCCCAACAGGTAGTGAGAAGTAGATACGAGGTATCTTCTCCCACTTTTGCTAACTTTACGTTGATTGATCCAGAGCAGTCGGTCATCTCCGGCGTGTTGGAAGAGGACACCACAATTTCGGTGTTTTACACCTACACAGAGAACATGTATGACTACACGGTGGTCTATGAAGGATATGATCCAAGCACCGGAGAGACGAAAAAGTTAGACCAAGTGGTTGGACGGGCACCAGCGGCCACAAAAATACCCATTGAGTATAAGCAATTTGATGGCTATCTCAAGGATGTCACCGAAGAGATGTCGCTCACCGTGACCGCAGATGGAAAGGCGAAGAAAATTCTCACCTACACCAAACAGAGCGACCCGTACATCATCTTTACTACTTATGGTACGTATGTGGAACCAATCCTGGCCCCTCCAGGGACCAATATTGAGGACAAGCTGAGCGGTGTACCTGCCCCGGAGCGGGCGGGTTATTCCTTTGACTGCTGGTATGCGCTCAAGGAGGGCGTGGACCTAGAAGGTTGGACGTGGAATCCGAAGGATGTGGCATGGACCGCTGCGGATGGTCAGGAACTGGCAGAAAGAATCTCCACCATGCCAGAGCAGGACTTGGTGGTATATGCCCACTGGGTTCCCAAAGAAGTGGAGTATACCGTGGTGGTGTGGTTTGAAGACCTGGACGGGGATTACGTGATCCACAGCAACAATGAGACCCGGAAAGCCCTGACGGGATCCACGGTGACGGCCAGCGAGCAGGATATTGCTAACGGGCAAAACGACGCCGAAGGCGGCGAGTTCTTTGGATTTGACTACTCCGATAGAGATGATACGGTGGTAGCCGGAGATGGCACATCGGTGCTGAATCTGTATTATGACCGTGAGGAGTGGACGGTTACCCTACACAACGCAGACGGTAGTACGTGGAAGGTGTTTAAGGGAAATTACGGAGATACTATGCCGGAGGATTTCCCGGACTATCAGGAATGTGCCGACTACTACAACGCAAACAAAGGCAGTAAGTCGGGGGACTTCAAGTATCTGTATTGGGGGACAGAAGATAATCGTACACAGGTGTCGCCTACCAAATTTACAGTGCAGAAATCCTGGCATCTTTACCCGTATTTTTCCACGGAAGACATGAATGTCTACAATTTGTACACCTACAATCAGACAGTGACTGGTGATGGATATGAACTCTATACCGATGAGTACCTTGTTGGAAAAAAGATGGTGTACATTGGATTGGAGTATTTGGAGGGGTTTGATTGGAGTGGAGGCAGTGTATACACCTCAGATGAGCCCCTTAGTGATGAGAATGCCGCAGTACGCAAAGAGCTAGTAGAAGCAATCGGGCAGGACAATTGGGCTGCCATTGCAGCCTATTGGAACCGAATTTATCAGGTAAATGCACAGGGAATTTTGTGGTGCTATCTAGGGTCTTCCGAGAATCCCTATGGCAATCCATATGAACACACCGGGGGATTTAGAGAACACAACTATTTCTATAGAAATCGTGTTCAGAGCGACCTAAGCTATGTCAGTAACGGACAGGTAGTAGGACAGAAAACGGGTATTTACTATGAGGCGCCCATCACGTTGATGGATGCCCCCACCAACATGGGTGAGGGATACGTGTTTTTGGGTTGGTACACCGACCCGGAGCTGATGAACCTCACCAACCCCGTGGAGGATGGCTATGAGATGCCGGCCACGGACTTGACCCTGTATGCCAAATGGGAGCGAAAAGATTTGCTGGTCCAGTTTGACTCCCAGGGTGGGTCTCCGGTGGAATCCCAGTCTGTGGCCTACAATACCTCGGCAGAGGAACCTCAAGAGCCCACCCGGGCAGGCTATCGCTTTATGGGATGGTACACCAAGGAGGTGGGCGGCGAGCGATGGACCTTTGACCGCCTGGTGGCGGAGGACACCACCCTGTATGCCCGCTGGGAGAGTGTGGGCACAGCGCCCTACACCATCAATCATATCATACAGGGAGCGAAGACACCGTTTTACCAGGAGACTGGTATCAGTAGCGTGGGAGATACCATTTATGCCAAGGTACTTTTGCCCCAGAACGAGCACTATCCTGATGACATCTATCTGGTTTCTGAGATTGCAAGCAGAACCATGGTGCTCTCTTCGGAAGAAGAGAACACTGTGACGTTTGTGTATCAGGAGGTAGAGGAGACCATCTATACCGTATCTTACCTGGAGGAGGGGACGAATAAGGTCTTGGCAGATGACAAGCAGGTTTCCACCCGGGCCTCGGTGGTTACGGAGATTCCCGTGAATATTAAGGGATATGTGTGTACCAATGAGTATAAGACCATCACGCTGGTCACTTCCTGGCAACCGGAGTCTACCCTAGGGGAAGGACAGAAGAACCATATCACCTTCTATTATAGAAAAGCGGAAAAACTGTCGTTCGTCAAGGTGGATGGTACCGGCTTTAATGTAACCGATATCCAAGAGGACGATGTTTTGTCTGGAGCGCAGTTCAAATTATACAGTTATGTGGGAAGTCAGTGGGAGACCCATGCCCAGCAGCTGCTGGATGTCAGCAGTGTAGATAATACTATTTGGGAAAATGTGGGTGCCGCCACCTCGCAGTCGGACGGCAGTACGACGTTTGTGGACCTGTTGCCAGGGAATTACCGCCTGGTGGAGACCAAGGCTCCGGATGGATATCAGCTTCCCAAGGGGCAGTGGAACCTGATTGTGGAGACAAAGCCCGAAGCAACAGAGCCTGACGAAGCAGAGCTCCAACAGGAGAACAGCGAAGGGGTAAAAATCGATTTGGGTGAATTTACTCTGACCATTACCGCCATAGAGGATGCTCCAGCGTTTATGGTTGACGATCATGGTGTGCTTTACCTGGTCAACTATCACCCCATCCAGCCGCCCATTACGGGGGGACGAGGAATCGCAGAGCGCATGATGCTAGGCGGTGCGATGATGTTGGGCGGCGGTAGCCTGGCCCTGCTATGGTTCCTACAAAATGGGACACCCAGAAGAAAAAGCAAAATGCGAGGCAGATCAGTGTGATCCAGGGATATCCCTGTACACAAATATTTCCCAGCGACTGAGAAAGGAGATACCTTATGAAAATGATGAAATCAACTGTGGCACGGCTCTTTGCGCTGTGTCTGACCGTGGCGATGGTGCTGTCCATGGCCACGATGGGGGCGTTTGCAGGAACGACTCCCATTACAGCGGACACTCAAAGCGGAACCATTTACATCAAGGGTACGGATCGGGATGTGAATACTAAGGTTAAGCTCTACCAAATTATCAAAGTAAATTTGGACGAAAACAGCTATCAGCCTAAGGACCCTATGTACCAGTGGGTGGATGAAGTGGCTGCGCTGTTGAAGGAAAGTGAATATGCGAAATATGTGGATACAAACAACCAGAATGCAGTAACAGAGGCATTTTCACTTAAGACATCTGAGGAAGATGAAGTTGGATCCACAGCAGCAGAACTGAGCGCATTCTACGACGCTTTGGCCACTGTCATTGAGCACAAAGCCTTGGTGTTGGATGAGCCTAGAGAAGCCGTCGTGAATGGAACCACTGCCACCCCTGTGGAAGATGATATGCCCCTGCCCCTGGGCCAATATCTGATCATTGCTGATGACACTGGCTCCTATGAGCACAAGCCTGCCACCGCTACTCTGTATCCCCAGTGGGGCGACCATGACAACAATAACGAGACTGACGAGACCTGGTATGTGGAGGATGCCAATGTAGTGCTCAAGGGCGACAAGGGTACCGTGGACAAGGAGGCGAACAAGCCCACGGTCAGCATTGGCGATGAGGTCAAATACACCGTGAAGGCCTCTGTGCCTGTTTATCCTGAGGGTGCTACCGCCACCAAATTTAATGTGGGCGATAAGATGGGCACCGGTCTGACTTGGAACAAAGACGAAGGCGTAACGGTGTACTGGAGCGAGGATGGAGAAACTTACAAGGGTACAGTAAGTGCCAAGGATTCTGAAGATGAGAAAATTGTATATTATGAATTGGTGCCCAATGCAGTAGTTGGAGAGGATGAGGAGGGTAAGGATATCATTGTTACCTTCGAAGTGCGATTCAACTATAAGAATCTAGTTAATAAGTATCCTACAGCTAAATATGTCCATGTGGAGTACACGGCTACCATCAACGAGTCTGCGTTTGAAGAAGGTGCCCTGGGCAACGATGCATACCTGGGTGTGAATACCAACCCCTATGATGACGGATCCTACGAGACTACCCCCACGGAGGAGACGGTGTACACCTATGGCTTTACTGTTACCAAGGTGGATGAGAAGGGTGAGGCTTTGCCCGGCGTTGAGTTCAAGCTGTACAGTGATGAGAAGTGCACCGATGAAATCAAGTTTAAGTTTGTGGACAAGAAAAACGGTGTGTATACCAAGGCTACGGAAGAGCAAATCGAGGCAGGCACCGATATCACTACTACGTTGGTGAGCAGTGAAAAGGGACAGATTCAAGTCCAGGGCCTGGCTTGCGGCGACTACTATCTGAAGGAGACCAAGGCTCCCAATGGATATGTGCTTCCCTCTGATGTCATTAAGATCACCCTGGTGGATAACAAAGATGCCCAGGGTGGGGAAGGGCCCGATGGCAACCTGGATGACTGTACTGCCGAAGGCTCTACTGTGGTGAAAGACGAAAGCGGAGTATCCACCTTTGCCATGGGCGGAGATGAAGATGACCCGGTAGTGCTCAACAATATTTTCAAGTTCAAAGTCGAGAATAAGAAGCCTGGCTTTAACCTGCCCACCACCGGTGGTATGGGCACCGTGCTGTTCACCGCTGGCGGCCTGGTCATCATGGCCTGCGGCGCTGCTCTGGTGCTGGTGACCCTGAAGAAGAAGAAGGCAGAGGACTAATTCCTCTTCTAAGCTAAAATATCAAGCAAGGAGCCGGGGCGTTCAACGCCCCGGCCCTTCCCATATGACCCAAGGAGCTTGGAGTATGAGCCAACAAGAACACGAACAGAACCAAGAACAAGAACACGACCAGGAGCAGACGCAAGTGTGTGAGCAGGTGCAGGACCAAGGACAAGGAAACAGGAGGAGAAGAAGGGGGAGACGGAGGCAACGAAGGGGCGGGAAAATCCGCTCTATGCTGCCCCTGATTCTGTCATTGGCACTGTTGGTGCTGGGGGCGGGGATTTTTTTCTACCCCGCCATCAGCAACTTCATTGCCGACCTCAGCCACCGGGAAATTATCACGTCCCACGCCAACATGGTCAACAGCTTGGACGAGGAGACGTTGGAAGAGGAGTGGCAGAAGGCCATAGAGTACAATGAAAACCTGATGGGCGACCCGGTGCACGATCCCTTTATCCCTGGCAGTGGCTACGCCATCCCGGACAATTATCAGGACGTGTTGGCTCTGGACGACGTGATGTGCACCCTGGAAATCCCAAAAATTGGCCTATCTCTGCCGGTGTACCACGGTACCAGCGAGGAGGTGCTGGCCAAGGGAATCGGGCATATGGAGGTCACCGCTCTGCCCATTGGCGGACTCAACCGCCACACCGTTCTTACCGGACACCGGGGACTGCCCAGCGCGGAACTGTTCACCCGGCTGGACGAGATGGAGATAGGGGACCACTTCTATATCCATGTGCTGGACGAGGTCCACGCCTATCAGGTGGACCAGATCACCACGGTGGAGCCGGATGAGCTGGAAAATCTGGTGGCAGAGGCAGACAAAGACTTGGTGACCTTGGTGACCTGTACCCCCTATGCGGTCAATACCCACCGACTGTTGGTGCGAGGTACCCGGGTGGAGTATGACCCGGAGATGGAGCAGCAGGAGGATGAAGTAACCCTGCGGACCCTGGACTTCACCTACCTGTGGTACTACATTCCCGGCGCTGTGGTAGGCGTGGGCTTGATTATAGGTATCGTCGTGTGGAGAAGGAGGAAAAAGCGCCGTGAGGGATAAGGCGAGACAGATTGTCCTCATATTGGGCTTGGTGCTGGTTCTGGTGGGGGCTGGTGTTCTGCTCTATCCCCGCTTTACCGCCTTCCGCTACGCCCAAGAGGTATCCAGACAAAAGGAGAGCTTCTTGGAACAGGTGGCCCCAGAAGAAGCCCAGGAGCCAGACCCTAGATTGGAAGAGCTGTATGAGAAGCTGACGGAGGAAAACCAGCGGCTTTATGAAGAGCACCAGCCCCAGCTGGTGGACCCCTTTTCCTATGAACAGCCCGCCATTGACCTGTCTGAGTATGGACTGGAAGATGGTGTGATCGGCTATCTCACCATAGATAAAATGGGGATTGAGCTGCCCATCTATCTGGGGGCCAACCCCAGAAATATGACCCTGGGCGCTGCCCACATGACCAATACCTCCTATCCCATCGGAGGGGAGAACACCAACTGTGTGTTGGCAGGGCACCGGGGGTATTTCCAGGCTCCCATGTTCCGCAACATTCAGAAGCTGGAGCTGGGGGACGTGGTGCAGGTCCAGAATTTCCGGGAGACTCTGCAGTATGAAGTATCAGAAATCCAGGTGGTGAATCCCGACGAGGTGGAGTGCCTATCTATTCGCTCAGGCGAAGATTTACTCACTCTCATCACCTGCCACCCCTATCCCACCAACACCTATCGTTATGTGGTAATCTGTACCCGAATTGCGTGATAAAAAGATTTCTCCGGGCCTTTTAGCTCGGAGAAATCTTTTTATTTCATAATTTATAGAATTGCAAAAATTGTTAAAAAAGTCAAAAATAGACGAAAATTACCTGGAAATACTTGGGGAGGAAGAGCTGTTTTTTGTGGGTTTTGGTTTCCGGCTGATGGACGAATGATCTTTGCTTTTGCATAGTATGAGAATGCTAGGTAGCACGGCGAATAGATTCTGCATCGAATGGTATTGGGAAGGCTGCTGAGAAAAACAGCTTGCTTTTTAGCAGCACTGTGCTATAATAGCGGGCAGAGACAAGTGAATACCATGTCTTCAGGGCGGGGTGAAATTCCCCACTGGCGGTATAGTCCGCGACCCGCAGAGCTGCTGCTCTGTGGCTGACTCGGTGAAACTCCGGGACCAACGGTTACAGTCCGGATGGAAGAGGATGTGCAAGAGCTCCAAGTGGGTTGTTGCGCCTGAACGGCATTGGCGGTTGGGCGTCTCAATATCATTTGGAGGTTTTTTATTATGTGGAACAACCTGACGGACCTGTGGGCCAGCGCACAGGACAATGTGGTGTATCTTCTGGTATGCCTGGGGGTATTTGTGGCCCTGTTTGTAGTGGCCATGCTGGTGGAACGGGTGTGGCTGAAGGTCCCCCGGCAGCAGGGCGCCCGGCGGGCGGCGTACATCGGTATTTTTGCCGCCATGGCCGCCATCCTGATGTACCTGGAGTTTCCCCTGCCCTTTGCTCCCAGCTTCTATGAAATTGACCTCAGCGAGGTGCCCGTGCTCATCTGCTCCTTCTCCCTGGGCCCTGTGGCGGGTGTGGTGTGTGAGCTGGTGAAGATCATCCTCAAGCTGCTGCTCAAGGGCACCACCACCGCCTTCGTGGGCGACTTTGCCAACTTTGTGGTGGGCTGCTCCTTCATTCTCCCCGCCACCACCCTCTATCACCGCTTTAAGACCAAGAAGGGGGCCATCGCTGGCATGGTCACCGGTACGGTGGTGATGGCTGCCTTCGGCAGCTTCTTCAACGCGGTGTATCTGCTCCCCGCCTTCTCCGCCCTCTACGGCCTGCCCCTGGAGCAGCTGGTGGCCATGGGCACGGCGGTCAATGGCATGATCAACAGCGTGTCTACCCTGGTGTTTTTTGCCGTGGTGCCCTTTAACCTGCTCAAGGGCCTGATCGTGTCGGTGCTCACCACCCTGCTCTACAAGCGTATGGAGCGGCTGCTGCGGATGCGGTGACATCGATATGGAGAGCAACGAGACGAAAGTTTCGCTGCTCTCCTTTTTTCGCACCGAATAGAGAGATGGGAGCGGCTTTTTGAGCCGCTCCCAAGTTTTTATGTGTCTTTTCCAGTCCCCGTGCTCCGATTAGGAACACACTTCTTTGCTCTTCGCTGGAGTAGCCTTGCCAGTCTGGCGGGGACGCTACCCGCTGGGGGTTCCTTTTGTTCGGGCAAAAGGAACCAAAACCCGCTTAGGGCGT
>ERZ1643249.3518-NODE-3518-length-13748-cov-20.898634_pt1 | contig 13748 bp, 13 predicted proteins | sample MGYA00579263_ERZ1643249 | MGnify/ENA primary metagenome ERZ1643249 (study PRJEB29033, sample SAMEA4952264) | chicken gut metagenome | biome: Broiler Chicken; feature: Gastrointestinal Tract; material: Caecum | place: Ireland | collected 2018 | study: Broiler...
GTGATGTTAAAATTTTATTTGCATAAAATTTTATAAATTCTAGCGAATTTGTGTGCTTTACACACTCATCTCATAGTATTTATTACCATCAGCCTCACCCTTGCGAGCAAGTTCGGCTTCCGATAATATAAACTTTTAAAAATTAGAAATTTTTTATTTTTATAACACTTACTTTAAAAAATAAGAGAAATTTAAATATAATATTGAATAAAGACAAAAATTGTTAATAACATTTTTTGTTGTGAGACTATTAAATGAACTATAAAGTATTATCATTCTTGAAAATAGATGTTAGATAATTTATTTGGTAGATACTTGTATAGATTGTAGAGTTACAATATGTCATCAAAATATGTTTTTAATATCAAACTTATTATTTTCTATAAAATTTCAAAAAAAAATTAAAAGTAACAACAATGTTTACTTTAAAAAGACCCAAAAACAATTTAACTATTGGTTAATATATTAATAGATACAATTAATATTTAATTTTTACGGATATATATAACTATATGAAAGATTGTTGTAATTTTAACTCAATTTTAACACAGATAAAATACAAAATATACCTTTTCTATTTTCAAAATTCTTCATCTTTGGCTTTTTGAACTTCATCTCTATAATTTTTAATCACTGTATTTTCCATTCTTTCAAATTAAAAAATTAAATTTTCCCCTGAAGAGTAAATAGAAACCTGGTTATCAAAAATCTAATCGTGAGGCATTTTTTAATATTTATAAAAACTCTTATACTTATTTAAAACATAAGTCTATTTATTCCACTAGTTATTTTAAAATAACTAGTATATTTAATTTGTAACACAAATAGAATGTTTTAAATCTTATTTATATAAAATTTAAAACAAAAGATTAAATAATTGATTAAAATAAATCGTGTTTAAAAGTTATGTTATTATAACTTTATTTACTTATCTTAATTTTACACTATTATATAAGATACTTTTAATTAAATAATTTTGAAATATTTAAATTTTTTAAATAGATTTTTTACTTTTATCAATATATTAAACAAACTTAATCAACTAATAAATTGTTATTAGTCAAATAGCAAAAAGTGTATCTAACTCTTATATTATAGAGAATGCTTAAAAAGAATCAAAATACTCTTTATCAGTTGGAATATTCTTTACTCCATAATTCGACAATATATGCAATAATTCTTTATCATTTTATTTTTTATTTTTGTAAAAAAGTTATATACTTTTATTGTCACCTAAAGAATAGGGACTTAAAAGTGAGATCATTAATGAAAAATGACATATTAAAAAATTTGGCTATGAAGGCTAAAAATAGATTAATCAACAAAAATTTAAGAAATACATACAGTAATATTGATATCAAAATTATAAATGAAAATGACGAAGCATTTTACAAAAAAGTAAAAGAAATAGTAAATGAAAAAGAATTTGTCTATAACCCTATAAAACGTCTAATGGATGAAAACAAAATGATGAGTATGACACCAAACGAAAGAGAAAGATATCTCTTACAAACTATTGAAAAGTACCAAAATGCAAGACGAAAAATATTCAAAGAACAATGCAGTAAGATAGTCTAAATCAGATGCTTCAAGAATTTAAAAATCTGTATTAATAAACGCATTAATAATTACTTACGAGAATTGCTTTCATTATTATCATCTTTTTTCTCTTTTTCTTCATCTTTTTCTAAAAAGTTGAAACCTGTTTCTTGACTCTCAAGTTCTATTTCTACTTTTTTGATATTGGACTGTGAAAGTGTGTCAATATACTGGTATACATCATTAAGGTTATTTTCCAAAATAAAATAATAACATCTTCCTTCAAATTTTCCATCGTTACCTCGTAAAATATTTACACCTTTCAAGTTGTTTTCTATATGAATAAGCAATTCATCATAATGCATTTCATCTTTAATTTGTGTATCGTTATATATAATTTTAAGCCAATACCCCTCTTTTATTTCTTCTTTTACAAATTCGTCAATACATACTAAGTAGGCAGGCATTTGTACTGCATTTCTAAAGGCTATTATTAATAAGTTTTTTATTTCTGTTTGTTCATCTGTGGATAATTTTACAATTTGACTATCTTTATAAATAAGAATTTCGCTACTGCCTGATAAAAATGTATCAATGGTTGAAATTTGCGAACAAAACAAAATTGGAAATATCATAAAAAAATAAAATAACTTAGTCATAAATAACTCCTTTTTTGTATAGTTTGCTTAAAAAATATATTAATATACCAGATAGAAAATAGTTTGTTTGTTTTTTACATTTGTAACACATAATATTTATTTTTAATATCCTGTTTTAGGTACTAAAATGGGAAACATTTATATTGAAACATTATTATTTTCGATAGCAATTTCTTTTGATTCTTTAGTTTCTTTTTTTGGATATGGAATTGAAAAAATAAAAGTCGGGTTTTTACAAATAATTTTTATAATGTTCATAAACACTGTATTTTTAGCCGTAGGCTTATTTTGTGGACATTATTTATCCTTGCTAATAAATAATAGCATAATAAAATATATTTCCTTTTCTTTGCTTCTTATTGTAGGACTTTTTAAATTGGCAAGTGATTTGTTAAAATTATGGCTTTCAAAACATAAAGGTATAAACAATAAAACTTTTTTAAAAATTTGTATCGACCCTATCAATGCTGATATTAATAAAGATAAAATTCTTTCCTTTAAAGAATCCTTATTTATTGGTATTGCTTTGTCTATTGATAGTTTAGGAGTGGGGCTTGGTTTAGGTGTAAATAAAACAAATCAATACTTAATTTTAATTTTTTCGTTTATAATTGGACTTGTATTTTCATTTATTGGTTATTTGATAGGCAAAAAAGTTTCTTCAAAAACTACATTAAATCTTTCATGGTTGAGTGGTGTATTATTAATATTACTAGCCATACTTAAAATTTTATAGAAATATAAAACTATTTATTTTTCTTACTTTTGACACATAAAATATGTCTATCTTTATATAACAATATTTGTATTTCTTATTTTATATAATTTACTTAAATCACTGTTTATTTTTAAAATGTTTTACTTAAATCTAAATTTTTGTATTCAATCTTGTTAAAAATCTAAAAAAATATTTATTTTTTTACTAAAAAATGTTATAATATCAGCATGAATGATACAATTTGTGCTATTTCTACACCTTTAGGTAAAGGTGCAATTTCTATTGTCAGATTAAGTGGTTCAGACAGCATTTCTATTTCTGAAAAGTTTTTTCATGCTAAAAATCTTAATTATTTGAATATTATACCAAGAATGTTTTATCTTGGTTATTTTTGCTTTCCTGATAATACAAAAGAACACTGTATGATGGTCTATTTTAAAGGTCCTAAATCTTATACAGGAGAAGATTTAATTGAATTTCATGTGCATGGTGGAAGTTTGTTGACCCAAAAAGTTTTACAAACTCTTGTATCTGGAGGAGCAAAACTTGCTATGCCAGGAGAATTTTCAAAAAGAGCATTTGAAAACGGAAAAATTAGTCTTGACCAAGCAGAGAGTATTATTGATGAAATCAATGCAAAAAGTGAAGGAGAATTAAAGGCTACTCTTTCTCTTAGCGAAGGAAAACTGAAAAATAAAATTTTATCATTACAGAACTCATTGACAGAAAGTATCGCACAAATAGAAGCGACACTTGATTATCCTGAAGAAGATTTTGAAAAATCTGCGAAGGATGGTATTTATGAAAATCTAAAAGAAATTGATAGTCAAATTTCTTCTTTTATTGATACATCTGAAAGTTCTAGATATCTTACGAATGGTATAAATATAGCAATTATAGGAAGCCCAAATGTAGGGAAATCTAGTCTTCTTAATGCATTAGTAGGGAAAAATCGAGCAATTGTGACGGATGTTGAAGGGACTACGCGAGATATTTTAAATGAAAGTATTTCTTATAAAGGTATAAATCTTAATTTTATTGACACTGCTGGCATTCGAAATTCACAAGATACTGTAGAAAAAATAGGAATAGAACGTTCTAAAAAGTCTCTAGAACAAGCCGATGTTATACTTTTTGTTTTGGACGGAAGTAAAGTACTAACAGACTCAGATTTAGAAATAAAACAAATGCTAACCCAATATTCTAATGTCATCACTATTGTAAATAAAATAGATAAAGAAAGAAAATTAGAAAAACTTGATGATGAAATCGTTATTTCTGCACTAAAAGAACAAAATATTGAGAAAATTAAAGATATTATATATAAAATGGTTATAGGTGAAGAAATTGATTACAATAAAACTATAATCACAAATGAAAGACAAATATCTATACTTCATGACTGTAAAAATGTTTTAAACGAGTTATTTGACAGTTTTGATGAAAGTATGGATATAATTGCTATGCTTATAAAAAAACTTTGGAATACACTTGGCAAAATTACAGGACAATGTGAAAATGAACAAATTATAGATTTGATATTTTCAAAGTTTTGTTTAGGAAAATAATATTTTTTAAAAAAAATACTTAATTTTGTTATTTTTTTTTAAAAAATATATTTAAAGGATAAAAAATGAAGGAACTTATAAAAAATACATTTAAAAGTTATGATGTAGATTTGACCGAAAAACAAATTAATCAATTTGAAATATATTATAATTTTTTAATAGAAGAAAATCAAAAATATAACTTAACAGCAATAACAGAACCTAAAGAGGTCGTGGTAAAACATTTTGTTGATAGTATTTTACCATATAAATCTATTAAAGATAATTCTTCTATGATTGATATTGGAACAGGAGCAGGTTTTCCTGGTATTCCTTTAAAAATAATCAAAGATGATATAAAATTAACTCTTCTTGATAGTCTTCAAAAACGAATAAACTTTTTGAATATATTGATAGAAAAACTCAACTTAAAAAATGTTATCACAATTCACTCGCGAGCAGAAGATTATTGCAGTAAAACGAGAGAACAGTTTGATTATGCTGTATCTCGTGCTGTAGCATCAACTCCAACATTAGCCGAATATCTACTTCCATATGTAAAAGTGGGTGGAAATGTATTAATGTATAAAAGTGAAAAACTTGATGATGAACTTATTTTTGGACAAAAGGCAATAGACGTTTTGGGCGGAAAAATAGAAAAAATTGAAAATTATCTTTTAAAAGAAGTTGAAAGCACAAGAAAAATTCTCTTTATAAAAAAGGTATATCACACAGATAAAAAATATCCTAGAGGTAAAAATTTACCAAAATTGAAACCAATTTCATGATTTTTTCATATTTTTGGCTATTTTTTATGTAATTTTATAAAAATTATAATTTTATTATCTTTTTGTATATAAATTTATTTTGACAAATAAAAACAATTTATGTTAAAGATTTTGAAAATTTTGATTTTTATATTACAATATAGACAAAAGGGGTTATCATGGAAAAAAATTATTTTAAAGATACAAAAAATGTCTATTTTGCTAAGAGAAATGAAAAGGTTGTTTTGCCAAGTAAAGAAGAAGAAAATGCGGGGTATGACTTTTATGCCTTCTTTGATGAAGACTATTTAGAAATACCACCTTTTGAAACTAAACTTATCCCTACTGGAATATCTTGGGCTTGCAGTCCTGAATTTTATCTTCAAATTGAAGAGCGTTCTAGTACAGGAAGTAAAGGTATTAAAAGAAGTGCAGGTGTTGTCGACAGTGGTTATCGTGGAGAAATAAAAATTGCCATAACTAATGTTAATAACAAACCTCTGATTATATCAAACATTGATGAGTCTCAACTTAGAAATAAATATAACATATTTTATGATATCATATTCTATAGCACTCAAAAGGCTATCGCACAAGGAATTATTCATAGAGTTGAAAAAATGAATGTTTCAACTTTACCTCTTGAAGAATTGTTGTCAATCCCTTCTTCACGAGGAGATAAAGGCTTTGGTAGTAGTAATAAAGTAAAATAACAATTATTTTATATCAATCTTTATAAATAGTTATTTAACATAACTTATTATATATTTATTTAATTTTAAACAAAATGCAATGTGATGACATTGCATTATTGACTTTTTGACCTTTTTATTTTATAATTATTTCAAGGAGAATTTTTATGCAAGACTTAATCTCACTATGGGAATCCGTTTTAAATAAATTAGAACTTAATGTTTCGAATGTATCTTTTGTAATGTGGTTTAAACCTTTAAAGGTGGTTGATTTTGTTGATAACAAAAAACTTATCATAGCATCAAATTCAACTTCCGCAAAAAATCAAATAATGAGAAATTATTTTGATAAACTTTCAAAATCTGTTGAAGATGTCTTTGGTGAAAACATAGAAATAGAAGTTTTAGACCAAAATGAAGAACTTGAATATATCAAGCAAAATGGTGAAAAAGCGAAAGAAAAGGAAGTAGAAGTTACAAAAAACCCATTCAATGCAAAATATACCTTTGATAATTTTGTAGTGGGCAAGTCTAATCAGTTTGTTTATGCCGCTGCTAGGGCAGTTGCTGAGCATCCTGGTGAAAAGTTTAACCCTTTGTTTATATATGGTGGTGTGGGGCTCGGAAAAACCCATCTTCTGCATGCAATTGGCAACTTTTTAAAAGAATCAAATTCAAATTTAAACGTTTTGTATGTCACTTGTGAACAGTTTGCAAACGATTACATAGAGAGTTTAGGCTCTGCGCCTTCTTCAAAAAGTAAAGCCGTGTTAGCATTTAGGTCAAAATATAGAAATCTTGACGTATTAATGGTTGATGATATCCAATTTATTTCAAAAAAGACGAGTACACAAGAAGAATTTTTCTATACTTTTAATGAGTTATATCAAAATAATAAACAAATAATCATCACTTCAGACCGACCACCACGTGATATAGAAACATTGACAGACAGACTTCGCTCACGTTTTACAAGTGGCCTTATTCAAGATATACAATCGCCTGACCTAGAAACTAAAATCGCTATTTTACGTAAAAAATGTCAAATTGAAAAATATTCAATAGATGATGAGGCTATTTACTATATTGCAGAAAAGGTCAATACAAATATAAGAGAACTTGAGGGTATGCTTGCTAAAGTTTACTTTTTGGCCAGCCTTTCAAATAAACATACTGCGACAAAAGAAGATGTTATGGAGGCTATTGACAGTCAAATTGAAGAGGATAAAAATGAGGGGCTTACTGCTGATGATATCATAGATGCAGTCTGCAAATATTTTGATATAACAAGAGCAGATATAGTCGGTAAGAAAAAATCAAAAGAGGTTGTAGAACCTAGAATGATAGCCATCTATTTGATAACGGAAATACTTGAAATGCCTCTTATTTCTGTAGGAAAAATATTTGGTGGAAGGGACCATTCGACTATAGGTCACTCAAGAGACAAAATTTCTGACCAAATGAAGACTTCTCATAAAATACAAAGTTTTGTGAGTGAAATAAAAAAAATGTTGAAAGGTGGATAAAAAATATTTATTATACACATAGTTATCCACATAAAAAATAGTTTATTATATGAATTTATAGCCTTATAAATAAAGGTTTATAGCATTTTTGTAAAAAATAAAAATAAAGTTATCCACATTTGCACACCCAATATTATTAAGATTATTATTTAATAAATAAAATAATAAATTTCTGTTTGTTTTGGGAGGGCAAAAAAAAATAATTTTAATTTAATTTTATTATTTTTTTAATATTTAATTTTATTTTAAAATGTTAATAAAACTTTCTTTAAAAGTTTGCTAAAAATATATAAAAGTGATATAATAAAGTAGAAGATAGGAGATAAAATTATGATAGTTAGTTGTCAAGGTCTTGAACTTTCTGAAGCATTACTTAGAGTAAGCAAGGCTATATCAAACAAGATTGCAAATCCAATATTGGAAGGTATTAAAATTATAGCAGAGGATGATACTTTGACCATGTCTGCAACCGACACCGAACTTACAATTGAAAAGAAAATAAGAGCAGAAGTTAAGCAAGAAGGTGAAACAGTTGTGCCTGGTAGATTTATCACAGAGTTTGTAAAAAAACTTACCAGCACCACAATTCAACTTGAAGTGAATGATAAAAATCAACTTATTATTAAGTATGATGATAGTGAAAGTGTAATTCAGTGCTATAATCCTGTTGAGTATCCTGGATTTAAAAATGTTGAAAGTAAGGAATATTTTGGAATAACACAAAAAGATTTCAAAACTTGTGTCAATAAGAGTCTTTTTTCGGTTGCCACCGATGATTCAAGACCTATTTTAAAAGGTGTATTATTTGATATTGACGGAAATGAACTTAATGTTGTAGCCCTTGATGGCTATAGGCTTGCACGTGTCAAGAAATCAATAAAGTCAGATATTAAAAAGTCAATAGTCGTCCCATCTAGAAGTTTAAATGAACTTAGTAAGATGATCGAGGATAGTGATGATATTATTAATATCTATATAGGGCAATATACCATTATGGCTGACATCGGAGACACAAAAGTCACTTCAAGATTGCTTGAAGGCGATTATATCAACTATAAACAAATCATACCTGTAAATTTTGAGACCTTTGTTATAGCCAATAAAGAACAGTTTGAACAAGCCCTTGAAAGAGCAACACTTCTTTTGAGAGTAAATAGCAACAACTTTGTTAAATTTGATGTGAAAGAAAATAATCTTTGCATAACTTCAAATTCAGAACTCGGTAATTTAAAGGAAAATATACCAGTTACTGTTTCTGGCAAGGACGTTGTCATATCTTTCAATCCTAGATATTTTCTTGAAAGTTTGAGAGTAAACACAAACGAATTTGTTAAAATTTGTTTCAATAGCCCATCAACTCCATGTGTAATCGTTCCAACTGAAGAAGATGAATTTTTGTATTTAATTTTACCTGTAAGAGTTATTGGTTAGTTTTTAAATATTCAGTTTTAAATTATAGTTTTTATAAAAAAAAACAAAATAAAAAAATGAGTATAAAATAAATGTTTAGTTATACTCATTTTTTTAATTAAATAATTAATTTAATAAAATTTAGTAATAAATATTATTTTACTATAAATAATTTAAAAATAAAAAGTTTAATATAATAGAAACATTTTTTATAAATATTAAGTTTTAAATTAAATTTTAAATTTTAAAAGAAAAAATTTTATATTTTAAATTTATTCTGCTGTATCAGGTAAAAGTTCAGGATAAATTTGTTCGATTAAATCGGTTGTTAAATTAAATCTATAGGTAGAACTTCTAAAAGTGCTTGTAATGGTGATTGGAGAGAGGTTGTATTCTTCGACTGTTATGTTACCAAGTGAATATGTATAACTATATGCTGTGATATTGCTTGAATCGTTGTAATAGTCCTCAATTATTGTAGGTTCAACTTCCAACTCGCTTTCACCATATACAGATTTTAAAGATTTTGGTTCGTCTGTATAGACTATTGTGATTGAATATAGTGTATCATCGGTCACCGAAATTTCTATGCTGTCTACAATTCCATTTAATGCAGTCACATTTGTAATTGTATTATCACCACATCCTACTAAAAGAAAACTTGTTAGCATTATTATTGATATAAATAGTGTTATAAAAATTGATTTTGTTTTTGCCATTTTGTGTCTTTCCTTTTAACTTATCTACGATATTTTAACAAAAACAGAAAAATAAATCAAGGTATTTATAAAAATATTTTGTTTGATGTTGTAAAAATTGGTGGAATTGTGATATCATATCTATATGGTTATAAACAATCTAAAACTTATCAATTACCGCAATTATCAAAACAAAACCTTTAATTTTGATAATGGGCTAAATGTGCTTGTTGGAAAGAATGCTCAAGGGAAAACTAATGTGCTTGAGGCTATCTTTTATGCGGTGATTGGTCGAAGTTTTAAAACATCTAAGGAAAAGGAAATTATCAAATGGGGAGAACATCGGGCATATATATGCGGTGAGTTTTCTAAAAAGTTTCGAGATGAAAAAATTGAAATATTTTTTGATGAAAACAAGAAAAAATCTATCAAGGTTGACGATATATCAATTCGTAAAATAGGTGAGTTGATGGGGGTTACAAATGCAGTCTTTTTCTCCCCTGATGAGTTAAAACTTGTCAAAGAAAGTCCTGAAGAGAGACGTAGATTTATGAATATTGATATTTCCCAGACTAATAAAAGATATTTTTATATGATAGGAAGATATGAAAAGGTGCTTGCAAGTAGAAATAAACTTTTAAAAAGTACGAGTGATTTGAATGTTATAAGAGAGACTATAGATATTTGGGATAGAGCATTATCAGATTTGGCTGAGAAAATATATGTTGAGAGAAAAAAGTTTATAGAAGAGTTGTCTCCTTATGCAAAACTTGCTCACCAATATATTTCGAACGGAAAAGAAGAACTTGTTGTCAAATATGTATCATCATTTGATGAAAATTATAGCGAAAAGATGGCAAAGTATTTGGCTAAAAATTTAGAGAAAGATTTTAGACTGGGTTATACAACTGTGGGTGTCCATAGAGATGAACTTGATATATTTCTAAATGGTAGTGAGGTTAAGAGTTTTGGCTCTCAAGGTCAACAACGTACTGTGGCACTGTCTTTAAAACTAGCCGAACTTGAAATTATCAAAAACAGAGTGGGAGAATATCCTATTTTACTTCTTGATGACGTATTCAGCGAACTTGACAAGGATAGACGAAAGAGACTTTTAAAATTTACCTCAAAGACACAGACAATAATAACTTGTACAGATATAGACGAAAAAATTGATGCAAATATAATAAGAATAGGTGTATAAGTGGTAAAATCATTTTGAAAAATAGGCAAAAATAAATATAATTTAATAGAAGGAGATTTTAGATTATGTTATATGATGATATTAAAAAAGCAAATATCCAAGCAATGAAAGATAAGGACAGCGAGGCACGAAGTTTTTATAGTGTTCTGCTCAATAAAATTATGCTTGAGAATATAAACAAAAGAGAAAAGGGCGGGCAAATTGAAGATAGTGATATTTTTGTTATCGTTCAAAAGACTATAAAGGAACTTGAAGAAGAAAAAGAAAACTATAAAAAAGTTAACAATGAAGAAGAGGTCAAAACAATAGAGAGACAGATTGAAATTGCTAAAACCTATCTCCCTAAACAACTTGATAGAGACCAAATTGCAGAGATTATCTCAAAACTCGATGATAAGAGTATTCCAATTGTAATGAAACATTTTAAACAAAACTACAATGGTCAATGTGATATGAAACTTGTCCAAGAGGTTTTAAAGAGTTTTCAATGAAAGTTTTTGCAATAAGTGACCTTCATCTATCAATCAATAATCCAAAGCCTATGGACATTTTTGGACCAGTATGGGATGGATATCTTGATAAGATTTTTAGTGATTGGAAAGAAAAAGTATCAGAAGAAGATTTGGTATTACTCGCTGGCGATTTTTCTTGGGCAATGAAACTTGAAGAGACAAAAGAAGATTTCAACTTGCTTAAAGATTTGCCTGGCAAAAAGGTCATCATTCGAGGAAATCATGACTATTGGTGGAAGTCTATTTCAGCCGTAAGAGCAATTTTGCCACCAAACTTTTATGCAGTACAAAATGATGCTTTAAAATTTGATAATATCATTGTATGCGGAACTCGTGGCTGGATGGTCCCTGAAAAAAATGTTATCATGACACCTGAAAATAAAAAGATTTATGATAGGGAGGTTATAAGACTTGAATTGACCTTGCAGTCAGCAGAAAAATTGAGAAAAGAAGGCGATAAGGTAATCTGTATGATACATTATCCCCCTACAAATTTTGCTAGGGATGACAGTGATTTTACCTCGCTTATTGAAAAATACAAAGTGGACTATGTAGTTTTTGGACATATTCATGGTAAGAAAGTGACCACCCAATTTGTAAAGAATAATATATCTTATTTTCTGACTTCTTGTGATATTGTCGGAAATATTTTAACTGAAATTATCTAATCATAATATATTTTAAATTTATTTGAGATTATATTAATGAAAGCCGAAATTGTTTGCAAGGATGAGACTGATGACTATTCAAACTATGTGATTGGTGTGTAAAGTACATAATTTGGTTAGAATTTATGCTCATCAAATTTTAGCATCACCTAGTTTTATTTTTCTATTTAATTGGTTATAATTAAAACAAAACATTTAAAATAAAGCACTTTTATTTGACAAAACAACAAAAGTGTTGTAAACTACAATAGTTAATATGGAGAATTATATGAAAATTGCGACAAAAACTAGAAATAATATACTCAAAATATTTGCTCTCATTTTTTGCATAGCATTATTTTTGACAGGCTGTACCACTCTTAGTGATATTAAAGATAATAGTGGTAACAATATATATTTTGCTGATATTGAATATTTTCAAGGACAAATTGCTGTCGTTGGTGATTATTTGTTCTATGGAAATAGTTATACTGCTTCTGATGGAGATGATTTTGATTATGCTTCTGCATCAAGCACAGGATATCTAAATAGATTAAATTTATCGACATTTAAGTATGATTTGACTGAAGATGAAGATGGATATGTAGATCCAAGCCCTGTTGGCATTGAAAGAGTAGATGGTGAGGACAGACTTGTAGGGTTTCAAAATCAATATATGTTTGCATTAGGTCACTATCTTTACTTTACAACTCCAAATACTCACCAAAATAGTGCTTTGGAAAATGACTACACTCAAGTTTCACTCTGCAGAATTAGATTTAACGGAGAGGAATTTGAAGAACTTGATGGTACAGCCTCTACATTCAGATATGATGAGAATACTATTCTTACTGCACAAAAAGGCTCGGATGGAAATTACTATATCATTGTATATGCTCCTGTAAGTGATGAGAGCGATACAACTTACAACCTTTATTCTATCAAAATAGGAGACTCTTTAGGCGATGTAACTACTCTTGCTGAAGACGTAACCTCGGTTGCTATGTGCGACGAAAATTCAACTATTAAAGAAATTATATATACGACTGACTCTGACGATGAATATTATGAGACAACAGAGGTAAAGGCGGTTGATTTTGCTAGCGGTGAAGAAAGAAATTTAGGAGATGAGGTCCATGGCTCTGAGACTATTCTTCAAGATAGAATTGGAGATATAGTTATATACTCTTATAGTTCAAGCGAAATTTCTCAAGCAATCTTCTATAAAGATTTGACAAATTCAGACAAAAACTTTAATGGCGGAAATGAATTTTATGTTACTAGCGGAGTGTCTATGGTTGAGAGAGTCGGAAGTGGATATATGTTCATCTCTGATACTAGCAATTCGGTAATGTATAAGCCTACTCTCGGTTTGACTTCTTCTGCTGATGAAAATTATGTTGACCCAACTCCTATTAAAGTTTTAGGGTCAAGTGAATATAATGATATACTTTTTGTAGATGGAGATTATATTTACTATTCAAATGATACTACAATAAATCGTGTTAGTGTCAGTGCAAATGGTGTTGGTGAAAAAGAAACTCTTGTAACAATGACAAGTTTAATCTCTGGTCAATGCGGATACGATGGAAGTTATATTTACTTCTATGCACAACTTGAAAATACTACAAGTGATGACAGCGAAAGTGATGATGAAACAGAAGATACTACGACGAGTGATACAAATTACTATTTATATAGAGTAGATAAAAATTCAACAGTACCACAACTTTTAAGTAAGGTTAATAAAAATTAATAAAAACACAAAAAAATTCAGTCTATTGGCTGAATTTTTTATATTGTAAATGATTTTTTAAAAGATTAATTTT
>ERZ1643249.3519-NODE-3519-length-13748-cov-7.994742_pt1 | contig 13748 bp, 11 predicted proteins | sample MGYA00579263_ERZ1643249 | MGnify/ENA primary metagenome ERZ1643249 (study PRJEB29033, sample SAMEA4952264) | chicken gut metagenome | biome: Broiler Chicken; feature: Gastrointestinal Tract; material: Caecum | place: Ireland | collected 2018 | study: Broiler...
CGAACAGGCAGGATAATTTCGGATTGTATGTGTACGTTTGGAACCCGCAGGGGCTCAGATTTACGCTCGATTCGACGCGCAACAAGATCAGCCTGCGGACGGGAAAGGACGAAAGCGTCGGTTACACAAAGTACACGCTTTTATACCTCGATCAATGCGATCAAACGAATTATGAGGGGCTGTTTATCAAATTCAAAGTCATGCTTTCGGGCGAAGAGAAAGAGCAGATCTTTGAAAGCCTTAAGAGCGATGAGCGCGTGTACAGCGTAGGAGAGATCGAATTGCTCACGGAAGGCGCGGCGAATGCGACGGCATCGGCAGTGAGCACTGTCTATACGTTCAGCGGCTTTGCGAAGGGCTACGGGAGCGACGTCGACGCGGCAAGCACGTTGACCTGCACGCAGGAGAAGGCGGACGCCCTGACGCTGGACGTGCATTCCACAGTGTACCGCACGGGCGTTTCCAACGGGGAAAACCTGTACACGGAGGACAGCTTGCACAGCGTCTACTTTGCGGTCCCGAATGATTTTATATCCGCCTACGGCGAGATCTCTGCCGTGCACGCGACTTGGCTGAATGCGGTACTTGCGCCTGCGCTCGTGACGGGAAATGCGGACGCGTATGCCGCGATCTCGGAATACATCGGCGTCGAAGTCTCCTCCGGTTCGGACTTGGATTATTTTTACCTCGGCGCACATAGATCGTACTCGGTCGGCGGGATCAATATGACCGGGCACAGCTATGGTTACAGTTACAATAACCCGGGAACCTGGTTGAACAACACGACGGTACACGAATATTTCGGAACGGACGTCTCGTCTTTGCAACTTCTATTTTACGCCGCGGGCGGAGCAAACAGCGCGGACGGGGCGGTCGTTTCTTCAGAGAGGATCACGGAAGAGATGCTGCGCTTCACGCAGGAGCACGGCGGCGAGCTTGTAAACGGAAAATACAGCCGTGCGCTCTTTTCCGACGTAGACGAGGCATTCACAGAAGTGAATATACACAGCAGCGACACCTTTTCTTTGGAGGAAGCTACTATTTCGGAAAATTGGTGGAAAGAGCTGTTCGGGATGGAACAGGACATCGTCTCTGCGGCTTTCAACGATGTACAGGCGATCCAGGCAGTTACAGATTCGGATATCACGGGCGACGTTACGGCGGATTGCGAAAGACTGTACATCGCAACGGCAGACTATGACGATTTTGTCGAGTTTTATAATGCGAACAAAGAAGATTGTACCGTGTATCTATTCCGATACCAGGTCAGCGACTACATAGCGCAAGAGGCAACGCTCTTTGAAAAGGGCGGGCTGTACGGCTGGAAAGAGGTGGATACAAACGCCTATTTTTTCCAGGAAACAGTCAATCTGGATTTTGACGTCATCGACGTCACTTTTTCAAACGGCGAAAAATCGGTCGTCCTTCCCGTTGTATCTTCTCCCGTGGACGTGATCCCCGACGCGACGCCGCCGCTGATCACGACGGAGGATTCCTTGCCGTGGTGGGCGTACGCGGCGGCTGGCCTGGCGGCCGTGGTCGTTCTTCTCGCGCTGCGTCTGCTGCTCGTGACGATCTGCGGGCTGCCCTCGTGGGTGTTCCTGCTCATCGTCGTCGCGGTCCTGTTTACGGCGATGTGGTGGTTCGATCCGTTCGCGACGTGGCTGTACGGGATCTTGTCAAAATGGCTGCTGTGATTTTTTATCTGAGTAAAACGCAAATTTGATAGCTAAAAGGAGAAAAAGAAGTGCAGACACGCGAAAAAAATAAGACAAAGCAGGCGGGAATGTTCCTGGTAAAACGACAGGTGAAACCGAAAACGGAAAAGCTGTCGGAAAAGCAAAAAGCCGTTAGGAACAGGGAAAAAATTTTTTCCAACGCGAAAGATGTGTATGTAACAGCAAATTACATCGCCGTCGTAGGGCGCGGCGGGACAAAGTACTACAAAAAAAACGACGAGAACCGCGCCATCGCCCGAAAGGCAAAGGGGAGCAAACTTCGCATGGGGAAAAACGGAAACCGTTATACAAACATTTAAAATCGGAGGGAAAGGCGGGGCTGCCGCCGATGTAGGCGGTAGCCCCTAAAATTTTATATGAGCAATAAAAAAAGCAAAAATGTTTCGCAAAAAGTTGCGGACGGAACTATTCTTCACACACGAGACGAGTATTTTTATGGCGCAAAAAAATACAGAAAGCCCGGTTATGAAAAAGCGGGGCATTACCGGAAGACGGCAGTCATTGAATCTAACCGGAAAAATGAATTAGCCGTAGTAAAATTGACGACGTCTGCAAAGGCAAAAAAGATTGAGGGGAAATCGGGCTTTAGGGCGTATGTAGAGACCAAAGATGATAACGGAAATGCAATCCGTATAATCGGAAAATTTATTCCGGATAGACGTGGTAAAGCTTTGACAAAAAAACAAGTGAATGAAATCAAGAAAGATTGCATTACCGATCCGAAAACAGGCAGTAAGAACAGAGAACGTCTGAAAAAACTAAAAGGCAGAAAATAAAAAACGCGCGGGCAGATCACTCCGCCCGCACTTATTAAGGCTATGCGCCCATAACCAACCCGATACATACAAGATTGCGATGGCTGCGTCTGCCTGCTCCTGTAAGATCGAGAAAACCCTTTCGGGTAATTCTATTATATGCTATTTAAACAAAAATGTCAACCCCAAAAGACGGAAAAAGGCAATGAGAATGAAGGAAGGCGTATTACAAACAAAGGAATATAAGCGCTATCGCAGGGAGTTGAAACGCGGCTGCCGACGTCGCGACAGGTTTTCGCGGCTGTGCGCGTGGGCGGAGGAGATGTCGCGGGAGAGCTTCAAGAACACGCGAAGGTATCTGCGGTTTTGGGGGCTTTTGGGGCTTGCGTACCTTATCGGATATTTCATCACACGCGACTATTACCATGGCTGGTACGGCGCGCTGTGTTCCTTTTTCGATGTTTCCGTATTCCCGCAGATGCGCTGGGATTGGACGCTGCTGTGGCAGATCGGTAAGCTGCTGTTGCAGCTCGTTATGCTTGTTGCGGTTGGTTTTTCGGTTTATCATATCGTGCGGCCCTGTGTGGCAAAAGGCTTTGAAATGATCTACTTTTCGCAGGCGGGCGGATATATGGAGAATCAGCACTCGGTTTGTATGACGGGTGCGCCCGGAGCAGGGAAGACGTCTTTGGGCGGTGATATGGCGGTGAATGTAGCTCGGCGGCGCTGGCTCGACTTGCAATACGATTACCACACGCAAAAGCGGCAGGTGATGAATTGGATCCGTTTCGGCATGACGGAGGAACTGGAAAAGTTCCGAGCCTTGAAAGATGCGTATTTATTTTTCAAGCAACGGGAGCGGTGGTGCGTTCCCTGCCTTGCGACGACGTTCGGCATGCGGGTGGACGGGCGGTATACATATAAGGCAAACAATAATTTTTTCACGCAGATGCAGCGTATCCCCGAGTACTGCGTGATCTTCGACGACGAGGCAGGCAGCTCGAAGGGGGCGAACACCTCCTCCACGGTCGAGGACAATGTGGCGGATTTCTATCGGTATGTGCGGCACTACGGTGATTTTAATCTCATCATGACAGAACAGGGCGATGACGGAACAGGGAAGTATATCCGCAAGTGTTTGGACAACACGATCTATTGCAAGGGTCAAAAATGGATCCTGCGACCGGGTGTGCTGCTGCGTTTTTTCAACAAGATGAAAGTGCGCCTGATTCGAACCGAAGAGCAGGGACGCTACCGCCCGCGGTATAACGCTTTCGTGTATTATTTCGGGAAAATCATACGCACGATAGGCTACCGTCAGATCACCTATAAAAATCTCGGGAACATTGAGCATGAGGACGGGGAGATGAAGGGTACGGGAGGGAAGATGTATTTGCCCTCGCGGCTCATCTATGACTACGACGACAGGGCCTACCGCTTCACCTACAAGGCAAAGGATTTGCCTTTGGAATTGGAAGGCTGGGATCGTCTGACGCTACTTCCTGAGGACGATTCGCGCAACGTGTCGGTTGTGCGGGAAATGTCCAAACGGGGACAAAAATAAAAAAACCGTTTAGGCGGTTTCAGGCAGAATAGAAGAACAAAATCAAGGAAACTCCCGAGGGAAAATCAGCCGATTCTGTGAGAAAACGGCGGCGAAAACGGAGGGGTAAACGACGGGCGGATATATAGGAAAAAAATTCCACTCGAGTGGAAAAACAGGGGCAAAATATCCGTCGTGCGCGGGTAAATTATCAAAGCGAGGTGAACCATGAACAAACAGAGGACGGATCTCACGGAAGAAGAGAAGGAGCGGGAACAACAGGCTCCGAAAAAGGGTACATACATCGAGCTGAAAGATCCATGCGAAACGTACAGGCGGCCGTACGGGCTGTTGGCAAAGGCGGGCATATCGACGGCAGGAATGCGCCCTCGTGACGCATGGAACGCGGTCAACGAATTGCGGCGGGCGGAGGCAGCCGCGCAGCGGCAGGAAAAGGAGGCGAAAAAGCGACCGAAACAGGCGAAAATCAAGCCCGCCCGCGTCGTGAATAAGCCGAAAGCAAAAGAGCCGCAAAAGGTATTGCATGCGCCTCCGCAGCGGCTCGCGCTGCCGTTGCCGAAGAACAAGCAAAAGGCGGCCGTCCCCGAGCTTTCCGCCCGCGATCGGGAGATGGCAAATAACAACAGTATGTTTAATCGCGGGGATGGCACGGTAAATTCGTATAAAGCCTATGCGAACGAGATCAACGGATGGGACATCAGCTTAAAGCAAAAGGAAAAGCTCATTGCGCAGCTTAAAAAGAAGTTCGACGAGCGGCTGTCCGTTGATGCGCGCTATGTTCCTTGGACGGTGTCGGGACCTGCAGGGTATAACGCAAAGAAAATGAACGGCCTTGCGGATCGTGCTATGCGCACAAGCGCCGAAATATCCGATTGGTTCGATAAAGTTCGGGAGAATGTAAAGCGGAGCAATCAAAACACGGATGACCGCGGGGCAAAAGCAAGGCAGAGTGAAGAATGGTTCAATCGTGCTTTGCAATCGGGGTGGTATAACCGAAATGGGAAGCCTGATCCCACGCAAGTCGCGAACGGGCTTGCGGAAATCGCTCTGTATAATCCGAAGCGGTTTGCTGTGTTGTATGAAAAGTATGACAAACAGCTGCATTTTCGCAAAAATACGAACGCCGCGAAGCTGTACGAGAAGGTCAAAACGGGCGAATATACGGGGCTGAAAGGGCCGAAAAAGCTATACGAAAGCGACAGTTATAACGTATACCGCAAGAACATAAAAGCGGGTGAGCGGGTATTTATCAATTTTCCCGTGCCGCCCAAGCCGCAGATGATATGGGCACTGAAAAAGCGCGGTTGGCATTGGAACGACATGGAAAATGCGTGGAGCGTCCCCGTGGATAAGTATGACGAAAAGTTCATCAAGGGCATCGAGGAGAACTACTCGAAATACCTATGAAACTGCAAGCAAATCAAAGACGGAGGTCAAACGGATGACAAGAAAACAGATGGCAAAAGAGATGCTCGCGTTGAGCAATCTGATGGGAAAAACGAAGAGTTGTACCAAGACCGAATGGGAGCGGACGAACAAAAAGCAGTACGCGAAATATAAGGCGGAACACGACCGTCTTCGTGCGGAATATGACCGTAAATACCACGGCGATACAAGCTCCGTAAGATCGGAGAAACCCCGTAAAACGGCGCCGAAAAAGCCCACATCGACACCGACGTATACGGTTTGGGACAGTAAGCGGGGAAAGACATTTGCGACGACAGGGGAAGCAATCGCGTATGCAGAGGAGTACCGCAAAAAGACGGGCGAGATCCTTGCGATCACGCAGACAAAGCGAAAAGCGACGCACGAATACGGGAAACGGGGCAAAAAATAACCCGCTGGCGCCGGGGGCGGCGTCTGTCACTCATTTATTAGCCATTCCCGCAGGGTAAAAGGTGCGAGCGGACAAGACAACCGGCCGATAGAAAAATGCGCGCGTGCGCGCGTTTTTGGGCGGTTGTATTGCCGCTGCACCGCCTGCGGGAATAGCGGAGTGACTGAACCGACAACGTCGGTATCAATGTGTGCGATCGTATTTTAAAATAATACGACCGCATGATTTTCAAAAATTTGCGCTTGTCGCAAATTTTTGAACGGGCGATTTTCGCCCGGAGCTTGCAAAAAAATTTTGAGAGTAAAAAGAGGAGGTCAAAAGGGTATGAGAGCGATCCGTATGGAAGCCATCGAAAAACTGCACGTTGCAGAGATCAATATTCTCGTCATGCTCGTGGATCGCCTCGGAACGGAAGAAAAACGGCTTGATTATAAAGAGCTTGCGGAAGATTTAGGGCTTTCGCGGAACACCGTAAAATACAATGTTGAAAAGCTGATCGATGCGGGCCTCATAGCAAAGAGGGGCGGAAAGCTGTCGGTCAAAGAGGATATCTATTCGGAGGCGACCGGATCGGGATGATCCGGCCTTGTGCCGATGGCATGCCTACAACATTATAGTATGCGGTTTTCGTCCTTGCCTTTGCGGTTCCGCTAAAAAAACCGTGGTCTTGTCTGCCGTTCGAGCAAGGTGAAAAACGACGTTGACGAACCTGCACTGGAAGGCGAGTGCAGCCAAGCACATCAAACGGGTTTGTGCTATTCCCGGCATTAAAAATAGCAGGAGGGCGCTGTGCTGTCGCGGCAGGGGCAGCACAACGCCGCCCGGGCAATCGGAAATCAGGGGGAGCGGGGTTTTCGCTGGGCGGCGTCGAAAATTTTTTTTGATTTCCTTTCGGAGGGAGCCTCGCGCCCGAAGGGCGCGGGAAATAAGGCATGAATATGCCATACAGGCGCAGCCTGTCTATCAATCTTCGCGTGGCATGGGCAACAGATATGGATCGGATCAATAGAAAGGCCGGTAAAGCGGACGGTAAACGAGCCGGTGCGACAGGGCGAGCCCGGTCGAAGCCGTTACCTCGGCGTCAATGGAACAGTGCGCCCTTTTCCCACCCGAGCGGAAATGTTTTAAAATCAAAACGCTCTGTCTCAGAGCGAGACGGAGCGTTGGGAAAAAAACAAAAAAATTCGGCGATAGAGGTTGGGAAAACTTGGGAAATTTGCAAGTGCCCCTAAAAAGTTGGGAAAATAGCAAAAATAAAATTGATGTAAAATTTTGATATAAAACGAACAAAGAGCGGAAAAACAGCACTTTTTGCGCGGTTTTTACCACTCTTTGTCGTGGTGGGAAGAGGTAGATTCGAACTACCGAAGTCGTAGACGTCAGATTTACAGTCTGATCCATTTGGCCGCTCTGGAATCTTCCCATATAAAATTTTAAGCCGAAAGGGGTTTCCTTTTTGGTTGCGTTGGAGCTGGTGATTGGAATCGAACCCACAACCTGCTGATTACAAATCAGCTGCTCTGCCAGTTGAGCTACACCGGCGCGGTGGTGCCTCGGGGCGGAATCGAACCACCGACACAGGGATTTTCAGTCCCTTGCTCTACCGACTGAGCTACCGAGGCATTTTAAAGCCTGCTTGGCAGCCCACATATGCTATCAAACAGGCTTTCTCATAAGAGTGGCGACCCGGAACGGTCTCGAACCGTCGACCTCCAGCGTGACAGGCTGGCGTTCTAACCAACTGAACTACCGGGCCGTATTCTGACAAATTAAGGTGGTGGGCCTTCACGGACTCGAACCGCGGACCGATCGGTTATGAGCCGACTGCTCTAACCAACTGAGCTAAAGGCCCTCGAATACGGGTTGCGTTGCCTCAATCACAACGCTTGATTATTTTATAATATCTGCGAAAAAAAGTCAACTGTTTTTACACGTCCGATAAAAAAACATTACAGAAAATTTTTTCGTCAAAGTTATGCAAAATTCCGTACGATTGCCGATTATTTTCGTTTCGCTCTGTGGTATCTTATGGGAGCGAAGGAAAACTGCGGGCAATGCGGTGCGCGTCCGCCTGCAGCTGCCGCAGCGGGCGGCTTCGTTCGCAAATCGAAAAAGGAGCGGCGTACGCCGCGGGGCATGGCTATGAAGGTGGAAGGAAGGATTTCGGGCGGAAGCCTGTACATATTTTTGAACGGCGAACTGGACGAATATAACGCCGCAGCCGCGCGCGGCGCGGCGGACGGGATCATCGAGCAAAACCTCGCCTGCAACCGCGTCGTGTTCGACCTTTCGGGCGTGCGGTTCATGGATTCGGCGGGCATAGGATTTCTGATCGGCCGCTACAAAAAACTCAAACGTTCGTCTACGCCCGCCTATATCCAGTCGCCTGACCCTGCCGCAGACAAAATTCTCTCCATGAGCGGCATTTATTCGCTCATTCCCAAACTGTAAGGAGATCGTCATGAAAAATTATCTGAAAATCGAATTTCCCGCCCTGTCCGAAAACGAAACATTTGCCCGCGGTGCGGTCGCGGCGTTCTGTCTGCGGCTCAATCCCTCCCTCGACGAGCTTTCCGACGTCAAAACCGCCGTCAGCGAAGCCGTGACCAACTGCATCGTGCATGCCTATGCTGGCAAAGAGGGGAGCATCCGCATCGAATGCGAGGCGGAGGGGGATACGCTACATATCGAAATTTCCGACAGCGGGAGGGGGATTGAAGACGTTGCGCGCGCCGTCGAACCCTTCTTCACCACGCTGGCGGACGAGGAGCGTTCAGGGATGGGATTTACGATCATGCAGACGTTCATGACGACGTTCAAGGTGGAATCGGCGGCGGGCAGGGGCACGACGGTCACGATGACCAAGCGTTTCGGCGCCGCGCTCGCGGAAGGAAAGGGCGGGCTTGCCGATGCTCAATGAAGAACAGACCCTCCGCTATATCCGTGCGGCAAAGGCGGGCGACGGCGCGGCAAAGGAGGCGCTCCTTGCGGGCAATGTGTCCCTGTTGAAAAGCATCGTCCGGCGCTATCTGGGCAAGGGCGTGGAATTCGACGACCTGTTTCAGCTGGCGGGCATGGGGCTTTTAAAGGCGGTGTACGGGTTTGACGAAAGTTTCGGCGTCCGCTTTTCCACCTATGCCGTGCCGATGATCGCCGGGGAGATCAAAAGGTTCATGCGCGACGACGGTTCCGTCAAAGTTTCGAGGGCGATGAAATCGGCGGCGAAGAGTATGAACAAATTCGTGGAGGAGTATGCCGCCGAGTACGGTTCGCAGCCGACGGTCAGGGAAATTGCGGAAAAATTCGGCATGGAAGAGAGCGAGGCTGTGTTCGTTTTGGGTTCTTCACGCATGCCCGTATCCATCTACGAGCAGGGCGAGTTCAAAGACGAAAAGGCGGCAGGGCTGGTCGACAGGCTTCCGTCCGTGGACGATACCGACGAGATGATCGAGCGCATGCAGCTGAAAAGTGCGATCGACGCCCTGCCCGAACGCGAAAAAAAGATCATCATGCTCCGGTATTTCCGCGACATGACGCAGAGCGAGGTGGCGGAAATCATCGGCGTTTCGCAGGTGCAGATCTCGCGCATCGAAAACAAGGCGGTTTCGGAGATGAAGCGTCTGCTCGGCTGACGCGAGCCGCGGCGCGCAAGCGCACGCGCGGAGCGGCGGTGCCGTTATGCAACCGCGCTTGCGGAAAACACAGGCGCGGCGGTTCTGCCTGCCGCAGAAGGATCGTACAGGGGAGGCAACGCCTCCCGCAGGGGCGCGCCCGTCCGGCGCGCCCCGTTTTGCGCTGCCTTGCGGAAGGTATGAATCGGAAAAAGTAGCATAAAATAAAAATGAAAGACTTTACAAAGGTTCTTTTTTATTATATAATAAAGTTGTATTACGGCAGACCGCCCGGTTTTGTGCAACCGTAGCGGTAAATTTGCGCCGCCCCTGCAGGGGGCGTTCCGCTGCGGCGGAATGCCGTGCGGAGCGGAGGAGGGGGCAGTACGCAGTGAAGTACATAGGAAGCGCGTTCAAATATCTCTTTAAAAATTTCATATTCCTGTTTCCGTTCGCGCTGTTGCCCTCGTACTTTCTCGCGATGTCGTCGGATGTCGACAACCTTGCGGCGCTCGCGGAGAGCGCGTTGGCAGTGCGCACGGATTTCGATTTTTTGCAGCTTTTTACGTTTTTGTCGCCGTTCAATGCCGAAGGCTGGCCGTTCGCGCTCCTTTTTGTCGCTTCGTGCGCGGTGTTTATCCCTATGCTGCTCGGGTTCATCGAAAAGCATATGCGCATCGGTTCCCGTTCGTTCAAGGGCATTGCGGGGCGGTTCAATAGTAACTTTCTGCCCACGCTCGTCGTGTTGCTTCTCTTTTTGCTCGCATATGAACTCTGGGCATTGCTGGCGGCGGGGTTGGTGTACGCAGTGTCGCTGATGCTGGACGGGGTCGCCTGTTTCATTCTCGCCGTTGCCGTCCTGTTCGGGGCAAACGCTCTGCTTGCGTGGTTTGCGTCCGTATTTCTCCTGTGGCTGCCCTGCATGCAGATCACGGGTTACAGCTATATGGATTCGCTGAATTTTTCCGGTCAGCTGTATGTGCGCCGCCGCGGAAAACTGTTTTGGGCGGTATTCCTGCCCCTGTTGGCGGGCGTCGTCCTGCAATTTGCGATCGTTGCCGCCAGTCCGCTGGAGGCGCTGCGCGTTCCCGCATACGTCTTTTTGGAACTGGTGTACCTGTTCCTGTTCTTATATTACTGCGTTCTGATGTACGTCGCATATTTCGGCGCGGCGGGCGAAGAACGCATGGATCTCGTCAAAAAATACGGATGAAGGGGGGAGCGCTTTGATTTTCAAAAACGCATTCCATCTGCTTGTGGATAATTTCAAGCTGAATTATAAAATGCTTTTGTATAAGCTGGTGGCGGCGGTCATTACGCTGGCGCTGGGAGCGGCGCTGTTGTATCCTACGCTGAACGCGCTGGTCACGAGCGCGCCCTTCCGCGAACTGGCAGACCTGCTCGGCTCCTTCTTTAAGGCGGTCGTATCGGGCAATACCGAATTTTTAAGTACGTTCAGCGAAACGCTGCAGGGCAAAGTATCCGCTCTGCTCGCATTTCTGCAGGAAAACACGCCCAACATCGTCCTGTTTTTCGTGCTTTTTGCAGTGGTCGTGCTTGTGCATCGCTTTCTCGACGGCATCGGGAATTTCGTGTTCGGCTGCCTTCTTGACGACAAGATGTCCAGCTGTGCCGACACGCGCTTTTTCGGCTCGTATATCAGCAACCTCGGCAAAGCCGCGCTGTGGCAGGTCGTCTATGTCCCCGTCACTTTTTTGTACGACATGATCACGATCGCCGTGTGCTACGTTTTCTTTTTGGTGATGCTCAGCATCATTTCTGCGGCGATCGTCGCGTCGTTTGCCGCGCTCATGCTTTCCGTCGCGCTGATCCTTGCGGCACAGGCTCTCAAACTCACGTTGCTCAACGATGTGGCTCCCGCGCTGGTTTCCGACAAAATGCACCTCGGTGCGGCATTGAAACGCGGATTTTCCTATGAAAAGAAGCGCTTCGGCGGGCTGTTTTCTACCTATTTCATCACCTGCGTGCTGATTTTGTGCATCAATGTTCTGTGCGGCGTCGCGTCGTTCGGCGCGGCTCTTCTGATCACTGTCCCCATGTCCTATCTCATGCTCACGAGCGTACAGTACGTCAGCTATTACACGCACGGGAAAAAGAAGTATTTCCTCGCGGAGGATAACATCGTTTTGCCGAAGGGGGAAAGGACGGACGAAAACTTCTACGACGATTTCGAAGTCTGATTCGATGCGGAACGAAGGCGGCGCGTTTACGCGCGCGACCTATATATAATTAACTATAATTTCTGTTTGATCGGAGGTCACTCTATGGATTATTTGTCTGCGTACCGTTCCTGGTGCGAAAATCCGGCGTTGAACGGGGAGGGGAAAACGGAGCTTGCGTCGATCGCGGGCGATACGAAGGAGATCGAATACCGCTTCGGCGCGGAACTCGAATTCGGCACCGCGGGCATGCGCGGCATCATCGGCTACGGCACGAACATGATGAACGTGTACACCGTCCGCCGCGCTACGCAGGGTCTTGCGGAATACGTCAAATCCCTGGGCGCGTCTGCCATGAAGAGGGGCGTGGTCATCTCCTACGATACCCGCCGCAAATCGGAGGAATTCGCGCGCGCGTCGGCGGGCGTCCTCGCGGCGAACGGCATCGCCGCCTACGTCTTTGACGACGTGCATCCCGTCCCCATGCTCTCCTACGCTGTGCGCAGGCTCGGCACCGTCGCGGGCATCATGATCACCGCCAGCCACAACCCCAAGGAGTACAACGGCTACAAGGTCTACGGCGAAGACGGCGCGCAGATGTCGCCTGAAGCGACCGACGTGGTCGTCGGATACATCGAAAAGATCACCGACTATTTCTCCGTCAAAGAGGCGAACAGCAGCCTCATCAAATCGGTGCCCAAGTCGGTGGACAAGAGCTATTATAAAAAGATCTCCAAGCTGACTCTCTCGAAAGAGGCGGTCAAAAAGGTGGGCAAGAGCCTTAAACTCGTCTACACCCCCGTGCACGGCAGCGGCTACGTTCCCGTCACGACCATCCTGAAAAAATTGAAGATCAACGTCACCGTCGTGCCCGAGCAGGTCAAAAAGGACACGGAGTTCTCCACCGTCGAGGTGCCGAACCCCGAGTTCAAGGAAACGCTGTCGATGGGCATCGCGCTCGCGCAGAAGATCGATGCGGACGTCGTGTTCGGCACCGACCCCGATTCCGACCGCCTCGGCGTCGCCCTCAAAAACGATAAGGGCGAGTTCGTCGCGCTCTCGGGCAACCAGGTCGGCATCCTGCTCCTGGATTATATCCTCACTCGTCTGAAAGAGGACGGCAAGCTGCCCGCCAACGGCGTGGTCGTCAAGAGCTTCGTCACCACCGGCATGGCGAAGGCGATCTGCGACGATTTCGGCGTCGAGCTCGTCGACGTTCCCGTCGGGTTCAAATTCATCGGCGAAAAGATCAAGGAGTACGAGGCGAGCGGGGAAAAGACCTTCCTGTTCGGATTCGAGGAGAGCTGCGGGTACCTGCGCGGCACCGAGGGCAGCCGCGATAAGGACGCGGTCGTGGCGTCCATGCTCTGCGCCGAAATGGTCTGCTACTACACCTACAAACAGCAGAGCGTCTACGGCAGGCTGATGGATCTGTACGCGAAGTATCAGTTCACGCTCGACCGCAACATCAGCATCAAGTTCGGCGGTCTGAACGCGATGAAGGAGATGAACGCCCTCGTCGATTCGCTCAAAACCAAAAAGGCGGAGAAGTTCGATATTTATAATGTAGTCGCCGTGCGCGATTATTCTTCCTCCGTGCGCCGCCTCGCCGACGGCACCGAGGAAACGATGAACATTCCGCAGACGAACGCCGTCTATTACGAATTGGAAAACGGCGGCTTCATCTGCGTCCGCCCCAGCGGCACCGAGCCGAAACTGAAAATCTATTATTCCGTCCGCGCCAAGGACGAGGATGCCGCCGAAAAGGCGTTTGAAAAAATGAAGTCTGCCTTTGAATCGTTCATGAAGTAAACATATCGGTTACCGGCGCCCGCGGCAGATCGCTGCGGGCGCTTTCTTTCCCTTTTGTATCCGCAATTCAGATATTTTGTCGTACAGAAAAATTTTTCGGCGAAACTTTAAATTTTCGCTTGACATATAAAGGGAATCGTGGTATCATAGTTAAGCTGTCGATTGAGGCAGCAAACCTTTCTGTCGAAAGGAAAAGAAGATTGACAACTGCATAGTTTAAAGAAAAGAATGTACGAAGAAGGCAAGATTA
>ERZ1643249.3520-NODE-3520-length-13742-cov-3.710163_pt1 | contig 13742 bp, 12 predicted proteins | sample MGYA00579263_ERZ1643249 | MGnify/ENA primary metagenome ERZ1643249 (study PRJEB29033, sample SAMEA4952264) | chicken gut metagenome | biome: Broiler Chicken; feature: Gastrointestinal Tract; material: Caecum | place: Ireland | collected 2018 | study: Broiler...
GGCTTAATAGAAAGCATTGTTGGAAAAGGTCTATATACATAGCTTTATATTTTACCCCTATACCTTATTGCGCAAAACTTTGATTTTGTGCAATAAGAGACCTTAAAAAAAAGGCCTCTTATTGCACTATACTATATTCTTCCCTTCTCATCATTTATAGAAAAATTATACGCTAATTCTTAATCAAATAAATCTTTTAATTTATTTAAATCAATATCTAAAGCTTTGGATATTCCTATTAATTCAAAATCTTTTATTGGTAATTTGTTTTCTTCTATTTTATAAATTTCACTCCTATCCAAATAAATTGCTAATAATTCTAATTTTATAGATAATTGTACTCTGCTTATTCCTTTCTGCTCTCTTGATTTTTTTATAAAATTACCAGAAATATTCTTTTTTTCATTAAATTTTTTTATCATTTTATTTCACCTCCTCCCCTTTGGCTCATTATACTATAATAATAAACTTGATATGGAGCTTGGAAGCAACATTTTAATAAAATTGTAAAAGAAATACCTCTTACAACTAGCTAAAGTCTAATTATAAGAGGTATATATATGTATATATTAAAACTATTTATGTTGAAATATACTATATTTTCAAAATTTCTGACATTTTATCTAAAAATTCCGCATTATTTTTAGTTGCCATCATTAATTCAATTAATTGCTCTGTAACATCAGCTACTGATTTTGTTGACATAGCTTTTCTTAGAGCATATACTACTTCCATTTCTTTTGATGATAATAATAATTCTTCACGTCTAGTTCCAGATTTATTAATGTCAATTGCAGGGAATATTCTCTTTTCAGATAATCCTCTATCCAAATGAACTTCCATATTACCAGTGCCTTTAAACTCTTCAAATATTACATCATCCATTCTGCTTCCTGTTTCAATTAATGCTGTTGCAAGTATTGTTAAACTTCCACCATTTTCTATATTTCTTGCAGCACCGAAGAATTTTTTAGGCTTATGTAATGCACTTGGATCAAGTCCTCCAGATAATGTTCTTCCTGAAGATGGAATAACTAAGTTGTAAGCTCTAGCTAATCTAGTAATACTATCTAACAATATTACTACATCTTTATTTTGCTCTGTTAACCTTTTAGCTCTTTCTAAAACCATTTCAGCAACTTTAACATGATGTTCTGGTAATTCATCAAAAGTAGAATAAATAACATCTCCTTTTATAGATCTACGCATATCTGTTACTTCCTCAGGTCTTTCATCAATTAAAAGAACTATAAGCTCTACTTCTGGATTATTAGTTGTTATGCTATTTGCAATTTTCTTTAATAATGTTGTTTTTCCTACTTTAGGTGGTGCAACTATCATTCCTCTTTGCCCTTTACCAATTGGAGACATTAAATCTATTATTCTCATTGCATATTCGTTTGGAACTGTCTCTAAATGAATTCTTTCGTTAGGGTGTATAGGTGTTAAGTCATCAAACTTTTTCCTTCTATAAGCCATTTCTGGTGCATCACCATTTACTTCTCCTACATATATTAATGCAGGAAATTTCTCGCCTTCCTTTGGCATCCTTGCTATACCTTTGACTTTATCGCCTTTATCAAGCCTGAATCTTCTTATTTGTACAGGAGAAATGTATACGTCTTTAGCTGTTGATAAATAATTTTCACCTCTTAAGAATCCATATCCATCAGGAAGTACTTCTAAAACGCCTTCTACTATTTGATCATCTGCATTTGTTAATTTATATCCTGCATGTTGAACATCATTTAAATTGTTACTTTCTTCATCACTTTCAGTATCAACAACAATTCTTTCATTAATAGATTTTTTATTACTATCTTCATTATTGCTAGCTTCTAATAAAGAAACTAATTCCTCTTTTTTTAGTTTAGACACATTTTTAATACCATTTTCTTTTGCCAATTGTCGCAATTCGACTAGTGTATAATCATTAAAATTCATATATGATTTGCCCCCTATAAAATTAAATTCTATTATATATTACATTTTTTTGAAAACTATTTAAGAAAAAAATAAAGTGAAAAAAACAGACTTTGAGGCATTTTACTTAAATGCCCCATAATATATTATTTTTCGATATCTATATAAACTCTCTCATTTGGATAATACATTTCAAGCTTTTCTCTAGCAATTTGTTCAATGTATTCATCCGAATTGATATTCTCTTTCATTTCCATTAACTCAGCTTGTGTTTCTTCTGCAACATCAATTTGATCGTTAACGCTCTCTTTTTCTTGAGCATATGCATTTAATGTTTTTTGTTGGGAGATTATAGTATATATAAAATATATTATGAAAATCAGTATCAATACTTTTTTTAATAAATTTTTCATTTTTTGATTTCTCATATGTATTTTCACTCCAGAATTAATCTACTTATATTTTTCTACATTTTTTCCAAAAATCCTTCTTATTTTAATAATTTTTTTGGTGAAAATGTCATTTTTATTACTTTTTTTATACTACAAATTATTTTTGTACAAATTTCAACAAAAAATTTACTAATTGAAAGCATATAAAGAATTAAACCTAATAATATTCCAATAAAAATATAACTTCTTAATTCTCCATTATTAAAAGTAAATATACTATATAAAAGGATTACACCAGTAATAATCCAAAACAAAAAATCTTGTATGTATGTTATAATATCAATGGTTTTAAAACTTTTTCGTAAAATTCTAAATATATCATATGTAATACCAATAACCATTCCAACAAGTATAAAAATCAAAAAAGTATAAAGTTGATTCAAATTTGAGCCTCCTAAAATTAACTTTCCATAATTGGTGCATGTCCCCAATAGGGAAGATTTATCTAAATATTTTTCCTAGTATTCCTCCCCCATTTTTCTTTTCTGGATCTTTTTCACTATAATTTAAGCCACAAATTTCACCATCTACTATTACTTCTGACGTATCTAAACTAAGTTTATTAATTCTTAGATTTTCTCCTTTTACTGTAAGTAGTCCTAATTCGGTTTCTAATATTACGATTTGATCATCAAAGCTAAGAACATCAAGTACACCAGAAATACTCAATTTTTCTCTATTTTCCAAAATAATATTTTGAATAACATTAGTGCTTTGAGAAATATTGCTATTCTTTCTTTCATCTATTGTCATAAACTCACACCTTTCTTTCGTAAAAAGACATAATTACATTTTAATTGTTGTCCTCTTACAATATTATATAAATATAATATTTTGTATAAAACTCTATAAAATATTATATTCATAACTTGTCTTTTTAGAACTCATAATACTAAAAAATAAGGGAAAAGATAGATTTTCACAAAGTAATAATAAAAATCTTAATGTTTTGAATCTAAAAAGAAAAGAACAACTTTCTATTGCTCTAAAAATTTTAGTTGTTCTTTTCTCATATAATAAGATTAAATTTCCTTGGCTGTACATATTCGTGAAGCTACTTTTCTTATATATATATATATTTATTGAATAATAATTAAATCTGAATTAATTATATTAGCTTGCATTCTTACTTTTTTCTGAGTTCACAGAAGAAAGTACATCGTTTATAATATCCATTCTACCTCCAGATAAAACCTGAACTATGTCAAAACCTGGACGTCTATTTCCTTCTATTATTACTGGGCCTTTATCCGAAATAGCTACATCCCAGCCAACAACTAGGATTTTATCACTACGTAGGCTTGCTTCTAAAACCATTTTTTTAGCTTCTTCGAAACATGGAATTTGGAATCCATCAAACTTCACATGTGTAAATGGATGTTCTTCGTACTCGTTTAAATCCTTATCTATCGCGTTTCCAACAAGTTTCCCTGTATTTATATCAATGTTTACAGCCATTCCTTTTGCATGAAAGTTATCAATTGAGTTTATTCCATTACCTACGCGTAACCCCATCCAAATTATTCTAGATTTACCATGGTCATTAAAAGTCATTATTCTCATAGTATTCACGCTTTTCTCACATAATTTATTCATGTCTGGATGTTGTTTTACTAACTCTTCTAAAAATATTCTGTTTTTTATTGCATTATTAAAATACTCTTCTTTATTCTCGATGTCTTTAGAATATTCTTTTTTTACATCTGCACCGCCAAGCCCATCATATGGTTTAGACATAAATACTTCGTGTTTGTCTAAAAATTCTTTTGGTACTATAAAATCTATTTTGGTAAAGTCTTTAAAGTCTGCTAAAAAATCAGGTTTTATTGTATATCTTTTTTTGTATGCACTTGGTGAAACTGTTTCATAAAATTTGTTTTCAGTTTTAGTACTAACATATTGTTTTCTTTCTTTGCTATTTTTATTATATAGCTTATAGTTTAAATAATCTGTCAAACCAAAACCATACCTAAATACACAGTTACCAGTATCCAAAACTAATCCTAAAAAGTTTTTATTTTCTTTTTTAGATACATTCTTTAAATTATCAAAAAATCTTTTATAATTTGCAGAAAAAATATAAGAATAAAAAGCCATTTGTTTATTAACTCAAAATTTTGAGCCTTCTCCTTACATACTATATTTAGATTTTTTAAAGAAAATCTATAAACTTAAATGTAAACACGTTTAAATAAGTTCATGATGTAATTGTTCTAGTATCTTATCACTTACTTTTTCCTTTGTCATTACAGACAATTTACATTCTTCAAGTTGCATAGAAAAAATTTCTATAGAATTTAGGTTTAATATTTCTAAGGTCTTTTTTATAATATCAATATTATTCATAATTCCATATCCAACTAAAGATATTCTCGAAATATTTGTAAAAGAAGAATGATAACTTGTTAGTTCATCTTCTAGTAATTCCTGAAATTTTCCTAAATCACTAGCTTTAATAGTAAAACTAATATTAAAGCTATTAGTACTGTTATTAATTATGTTAGTAGGCATAATGTCGTTCTTTAATAGTAAAAAATATAATTTGTTTAGCATATCAGCATTATAATTTTCATATTTTAAAGTTATTAAAAATAAATTATCATTTTTTACAATACTTTTTACGCTACTTTCCTCTATTTTATTATTTATCTGAGTGCCAATATTATTGTTGAATGTCGAACCTGTTTCAATTAAAACATTATATTTTTGTGCAATTTCAACACATCTATTATGAAGAACTTTGGCTCCTTCATTAGATAAATCAAGCATCTCATCATATGACAATTCTTCGATTTTCTTTGCGTCAGTAATTCTGTTTGGATCTGTAGAATAAACTCCATCTACATCAGAAAAGATATAGCAATGGTCAGCATTTATTGCTGCAGCAATGGCTACAGCTGTGGTGTCTGAGCCTCCTCTTCCCAATGTAGCAATATCTTGTTTGTCATTTATTCCTTGAAATCCTGTTACTATTACTATTTTGCCATCATCTAATTCTGTTTGAATTCTTTTTGTATTTATATATTCGATTTTTGCCTCTTCATTAGTGTTTGATGTATAAATACCTGCCTGCCATCCAGTTAGTGAAATAGCTTTGTATCCAAGTCTATTTAGCAGTATAGCAAGTTTTGTACTTGATATTTGCTCGCCAGTACTTAGAAGTGAATCCATTTCCCTTTTATCAGGCTCATAGGATAGCTCTTTTGCCTCCTTGATTAAATTATCTGTTGTTTTGCCTTGAGCAGAAACAACTACAATGATTTTTCCTCCTTTGTTATAAAAATCAATAATTTTATTCGCTACAATATTTAATTTTATATTATCTGCTAGCGAACTTCCTCCAAATTTTAAGACTATAGTTTCCATTATAAAACAGTCCTTATTAATAATGTGAAAGGTTTAAACATAGTTATGTTTTGCCTATAATATATAATATTTAATATTATATACATCTGTTAATAAATATTTTAATGTTTTTTATATGGTGTTTTCTATATAACTAACTATCTATATTGTTTTCTTTTATATATCTCAAATAACTTTTTATAAATCCATTTAAATTTCCATCCATAACTGCTTCTATATTTCCCTCTTCATAGTTAGTTCTATGGTCTTTTACTAAAGTATATGGGCAGAAAATATATGAACGAATTTGACTTCCCCATGCTATGTCTCTCTGAATACCTTTGAGCTCTTCTATTGTCTCTTTATGCTCTTGTTCTTTTAAGTGCAGTAATTTTGACTTTAACATTTTAAGAGCTCTTTCCCTATTTTGAATTTGAGACCTTTCATTTTGGCAGGATACTATAATATTAGTTGGTATATGTGTAATTCTAATTGCAGAAGATGTCTTGTTAACATGTTGACCTCCCGCACCAGATGATCTATATACATCCACTTTCAAATCATCTGGATTAATATATACATCAGTATCTTCAGAAATTTCTGGTAGAACTTCTACTGATGCGAACGAGGTGTGTCTTCTTTTATTAGTATCAAATGGAGATATTCTAACAAGTCTGTGAACTCCTTGTTCTCCTTTTAAGTGTCCATAAGGATAATTGCCAGATACTAAGAATGTAACACTTTTAATTCCTGCCTCTTCCCCCTCTGAAAAACTCAATTCTTCAATTTTATAGTCATTTCTATATGCCCATCTGCAATACATTCTATATAACATATTGCCCCAGTCTTGTGCATCTGTACCGCCTGCACCTGGATGCAATGTTACAATTGCATTATTTGAATCATATTTACCAGAAAGAAGTGTGGTAATTTCTAATTCATTTAATTCTTGTTCTATTGAACTAATATTTTTATTTAATTCTTTTAATAGTTCAGCATCAGTTTCATCCTGCAAAAGTTCATTTAATTCAAGTACATTTTGTATATCACTTTCAATAGATTTATATTTGTTTACAATGTTTTTTAATTCAGTAATTCTCTTTAAAACCAAAGAACTATTTTTTACATCATTCCAAAAATCTGGAATTGTTGTTTTATTTTCTAGTTCCCTTAATTCATTTTCAAGTTTCAGAATGTCAAAGTGAATCACCAATTTCTTTTATTTTTGAATCCACTTTATAGATTTTGCTTAAAATTTCATCCTCTAACACGAAATCACTCCTCAGCTATATTACTGGTTTTTACCACAACAGTTTTTATACTTTTTGCCCGAACCACATGGACATGGATCGTTTCTTCCAACTTTAGGTTCTGTGTTTACAATTGGAGTATGATTTTTCTCTTGATTTGGAGTATTTCCTTTTAATGAAACATTCTCCCCTTCAAATCCTTCTCCAGTTATTTTTACAGATTCTTGTCTGATAGGTGTGCCTTCTCTTTTACGTGCATTCATTAAAATCTTAACAACATTTAATTGTATGTCTGCAACCATTTGGTCAAACATATCAAATCCTTCAATTCTATATTGTACTACAGGATCTTTTTGTCCATATGCACGAAGTCCAATACCATCTTTTAATTCATCCATGGCATCTATATGGTCCATCCATCTCTCATCTACTATTTTAAGCATTACTACTCTTTCAAGTTCCCTTAGAGCTTTTTCTCCAAAGTCTTGTTCTTTTTCGTCATATTTTTTATGAGCTTTTTCTATTATCTCTGAAATAATTTTATTGCTATCTATTTTACTGCTATTTAATTCATCGATATCATCTATGCCAAACGTAGTATGTACATCTTGCAATAATGCTTCTTTATTTATTCCTTCATCAGTCACATATGAATTAACAATTTCTGTTGCTACATTGTTCATCATATTATATATGCTATCTTTTAAATTTTGACCGTCTAAAACTTCTCTTCTTTGTTTATATATGATTTCTCTTTGGGTGTTCATAACATCATCATACTGAAGTACATTTTTTCTAATAGTAAAGTTACGTCCTTCTACTTTCTTTTGAGCGTTTTCAACTGCTTTAGACAACATTTTTGACTGAATTGGCATGTTTTCATCTGCACCTAAAGTATTGTATATGCTTGTAATCATATCTCCACCGAAGATTTTCATTAAGTCATCATCTAAACCTATATAGAATTTTGACTCTCCCGGATCTCCTTGACGACCACTACGTCCTCTCAACTGATTATCAATTCTTCTTGATTCATGTCTTTCTGTTCCTATAATTTTTAAACCGCCGGCTTCAATAACTTTTTCTTTTTCTTCTTTAATTTCTTTATTGTATTTTTCTTCTAATTCTTTATATTTCTTTCTTGCATCTAAAATTGATTCATCATCAGTCTCGTTGAAAGCAGTAGACTGTTCTATTTGTTCAGGTGTATATCTTAATTTAACCATTTCTTGTTTAGCAAGGAATTCGCTATTTCCACCAAGCATAATATCAGTACCACGTCCTGCCATATTTGTAGCAATTGTAACAGCTCCATATTTACCAGCTTGTGCAACAATAGCTGCTTCTTTTTCATGGAATTTAGCATTTAACACTTCATGTTTAATACCTTCTTTAGCAAGAAGTTTGCTTAATTTTTCTGATTTTTCAATAGATACTGTACCTACTAAAACAGGTTGACCTTTTTTATGACTTTCTTTTATATCTTCGATTACAGCTCTGTATTTTGCATTTTCATTTTTATAAATTATATCTGGATGATCTTCTCTAACCATTGGCTTGTTTGTTGGTATCTCAATAACGTCAAGCTTATATATCTCTTCGAACTCAGCTTCCTCTGTCATAGCAGTACCTGTCATACCAGAAAGCTTATCATACATTCTAAAATAATTTTGGAATGTAATTGTAGCAAGAGTTTTAGACTCATCTGCAATTTTTACATGCTCTTTTGCCTCAATTGCTTGATGTAATCCATTATTGTATCTTCTTCCATACATAATTCTTCCTGTAAATTCATCGACAATTAAAACTTCTCCATCCTTAACGATATAGTCGATATCTTTCTTCATTATTCCATGTGCTCTTAAAGCTTGATTTACATTATGTACTAATTCAGAATTTTCAATATCGTTAAAATTCTCTAAGCCAAATTCTTGCTCAGCTTTCTTAATACCCTTTTGTGTTAAAGATGCAGATTTAGCTTTTAAGTCTACAATATAATCATATTTTTCATTGTCTTCAGCTTGTTCGTAATCTTTAACATCTTCTTCTACAATAACTTTAGGAGATAATTTTCTTACAAAATTATCTGCTTTCTTATATAAATCAGATGACTGTGCTCCTCTACCTGAAATAATAAGAGGCGTACGAGCTTCATCAATTAAAATACTATCTATCTCATCGACAATAGCATAATGAAGTTCTCTTTGAACTAATTGGTCTTTGTAAATAACCATATTATCTCTCAAATAATCAAATCCGAACTCATTGTTTGTTCCATATGTAACATCACATGCATAAGCTTTTTTCTTATCAGCAGGATTCATTCCAGCAATGGCAAGACCAACAGTTAGCCCTAAGAATTTATATACTTTTCCCATCCATTCGCTATCTCTTTTAGCCAAGTAATCGTTAACAGTTATAACATGAACTCCTCTTCCTTCTAGAGCATTTAAATAAACAGGAAGTGTTGCTACTAATGTTTTACCTTCACCAGTTTTCATTTCAGCAATTCTACCTTGATGTAGAATAATACCACCTATTAATTGTACATCAAAATGTCTCATTCCTAAAACTCTTTTAGAAGCTTCTCTTACAACTGCAAAAGCTTCAGGTAAAAGTTCATCTAGCGTCTCTCCATTTTTTATTCTATTTTTAAATTCATCAGTCTTTCCTCTTAACTCTTTGTCAGATAATTTTTGCATGTCTGGTTCTAGTCCATTAATTTTTTCTACTAATGGTCTAATTCTTTTAACTTCTTTTTCGCTATATGATTTGAATAAACCCATTATAATTCTTCCTTCCTAATGCATAATTTTATTTTGATATTATGTTTTTCTTGTAATAAGTTAGAAATCACTTTTCTAACCCTAATTAATACCATGTTACTATATCACTTTTCGGGAAAAACCGCAACCCATTTTAGAAATTTTTAAATTAAAATGTTACTAGAAAAAAGCAACACAAAAAGTGAAACATTAGTAAAAATTAAATTCTTACCAATGTTTCACTTAATTCACAATTTAATTATTTTCCTTGAAAATATGCTGTTGTTCCATTATATCTGCCAAATTGAATTATATAATCTGTACATCCTATAGGAATTTGTGTCAATATTTTTCCTGAACCAGTTTTGGCTTTTATATAATCTCTAGAGCCTATTTCTATTGTAGATGTAATATATGTAATCCCATTGTATTTAACAGATGATCCATCAGGACCTGTTATGTCTGCTTCAACATTTGGGCTAGCACCAAGTTCTCCAGGTACATAAGTATCTGCAAAGTCAACATCGTATTCAATAACGACCCATTCTAAATATGCTTCTGGCTCTTCATATTTATATATGCTATAATCTCTAGACATATATTCTTTAGCCATTTCTTTAGCCTCATCTCCTCTTATGATGTTTGTAACTCTAACATTTACATTTTGATCTGAGCTAGTTTCAGTATTATATTTAGAAGCTATTCCCCACTCTCCTACTTGAAGAGGGTTTTCAAGAGAAGATTCTCTTGCACTATTATTTGCTCCCTCATTAGTTTGAGAAGCAGATGGGTCTGTTGTATTTTCAGCAACAGTATTTGTTCCCAACGTATTATTTCCATTGCTTGTATAATTGTCTTCTATAGCATTTAAAAATCCTTCTTCCTCAACATCCTGAACAAATTCTTCTCCTTCATCAATAATTGCTTCAACATCATTTAATCCATTTTTAGCAAAATCTTCTACAGCATTTCTAGTAAGGAAGAACACACCAGCACCAATAAGAACAACAATGATAATAGCTAAAATAACTATTGTAACTATTAATCCTGTGTTTGATTTCTTTTTAGGTTCCTGTGTTTGATTAATTGTTGAAGTAGAATTTACTTCATTTTTTGTTTCGTCTGCATTTGCATTGTTTTCTTGATTAACATTCTTGTTTTCATTTTCATCCATAAATAATAACCTCCTTTTATTCTTATAATTATTTTATATACCACAAAATTATTCTTGTCAATTATTTATTGTATTTTTTTTAAGAATCTTGTTAATATTTAAAGTTTTCAGTGTTTTACTGAAAAGGAAGCTTTCAGCTATGCCGTGGGATAATTATTGAACTTAAGTTAAATTAAAGCATTGTGCTTGTTTTGATTAATTTTGTTATTTTGATTAATTTGTAATTCATATTTAAATCATCTTTTTAATATTAATATTTAAAATAATATTTTTATGCTGAGGGAGTCGATTACAATGTTTGTTTTTAATCTCAAAATTAACGGAAATAAAACCGCTAAAATACTAATGGGAGTTCTGTGCATTATAATTTTAATAATAACTTTTATAATATGCTATAGAATCATATTTAATAATTATTTTAAAACAAATGATGATTATTTATCTAAAGACACTGTATATACTATAACAGCACAAAATTATACCAACATACTTCAAAACGTACATAATGATATAGATACATATGTTGGACAAAAGATAAAATTCACTGGATATGTATATAGACTATATGATTTTAATGAAGAACAATTTGTTTTAGCAAGAGACATGATAATTTCCTCCGATTTTCAAACAGTTGTAGTAGGATTTTTGTGTCATTCAAAAATAGCAAATAATTACGAAGATGGAACCTGGATAGAAATAGAAGGCACAATTGCAAAAGGAAACTATTATGGTGAAATTCCAATTATAGAAATAGAAACAATAAAAACAACTCAAGAGCCAACAGACGAATACGTATACCCTCCAGACGACAACTTCGTAACCACATCAACCGTCTTATGAGACAAGGGGACGGTTCCATCGTCCCAGATTTGAACAAAAGGGACACTCCTAAACGTCCAAAAACTTGGACAAAAGGGACAGACCTCTTTAATTCAAAAATGAAATTAGCAAGGACTGTCCCAAAAGTTCAAAAACTTGGACAAATAGGAGTGTCCCTTTTGTCCAAGTTTTATCTTTCTAATATTGATTTTACTACTCCTTTATCTATTAATGTTCCATAAATATTTTTTAGAATTATCAGTACAATTGGTCCTAATAATAATCCCCATATTCCAATAAATTTAAAACCTGTGTACATTGCAATTAATGTAAAAATTGGATGAATTCCTATTTGTCCACTTACTATTTTAGGCTCTATCAGCTGTCTTACAATACTCATTAGACACCAAAGTGCAAAAATACCTATGGCTAATTTTATATCTCCGCTAAATGCTAAAATCCCTGCCCAAGGTATCATTACTGTTCCAGAGCCAAATATTGGTAATGCATCTACAAATGCTATTCCTAAGGCGATTATTAGAGGGAATTCTATATTCCACCCTAAGAAGTAAAAAATATAAAGTCCCACTAAAGAGATAAAAAAAGAAATTACAACCAATATTAACTCTGCTTTTAGATATCCTCCAAGCGATTTTACTAAAGCTTTTAAATGCACACCTATTTTTTTTACCCATGTTTCAGGCAAATGATGTTCTAATTGATCTATCATATATATTTTGTCGACACACATAAAATATAATGCTATTAAAGAAATACCGCAATATACGCCCAGTGTTGGTACAGATGTTATAAAGTCAATTATTTTAGTTAATGCTCCTTTCGCCCACTCTGTTACTGTATCTAAAAATTCCATTCCTGAATTTTGTATGATGTTCATTACTTCTTCTGGAATATTAAATCTACTCAAGTCAAATTTTGATATTAAATTTTGAAATATGCTATAGGCTGTATCTATATATGAGTTTAGATTAGATAATAGATTTGATGCTTCAGAAATTAATGTAGTTATAATCCATACTAATAAACCAACTATAATAGCAATTGCCACTATAAATACAATAATAGAGCTTGTCCTTCTTGTAAATTTAGTTTTTCTCATTATAAATCTTATAATAGGCTCAAGCATTAGAGAAAGGACAAAAGCAACTAAAAAGGGTATGTAGAAAGCTGCTAATTTGAATGCTAAAAAAACAGCAAAAATACTTATTGCTAATATTAAAATATTTTTAATTACTTTGTTCCAATAATTCATATCTATAACCATATTTACTCACATTTCCATACTTACTCACGATTTTTACAAAAAAATCTCTCTAAATATTTTATGCACAAAAAATTTTTTTATTCATTGATTTAAATTGGCATTAAATATTTTTACTAAATTCAGTGAAACACTGGGGACAGATTTAATCTGTCCCCGATTTTCACTTTCCAACTCCCCTATTCTGCATTATTTTTATCACAGCCACATATTTTTTCTAGTGTTGCACATACTCCATCTGTATCTACATTTTTATTTTTTGCTAAATCTCCTAAAGTTAGCATTCCAACAATTTTGTTGTTTTCCATTACAGGAATTCTTCTAATTTGATTTTGTGACATTACTTTTTCAACGTCTTTAACATCTGCCTCAGGAGAACAGCAGTCAACATGACATGTCATTATTTCACTTACAGGAGTATTTTTTATTTCTTTTCCACATCCTATAGTTCTTAATAAAATATCTCTATCAGTAATTAATCCCACAATATTATTTGTGTTATCGCAAACTGGAAGACAACCAATATGATTTTCACACATTAGTCTTGCGCATTCTTCTGTATCGCAGTCTGGTTTGACAAAAATAACATCTTTACACATACATTCTTTTACTTTCATAATATAAAAATTCCTTTCCCAAGATTTAGAAAAAAAACTTGATTTAAAATTTCAAAAAATATCATAACTTTTAAGCACAAAAGAACCATTAAAATCTAATTGAAATAAAACTTTG
>ERZ1643249.3528-NODE-3528-length-13722-cov-8.454818_pt1 | contig 13722 bp, 14 predicted proteins | sample MGYA00579263_ERZ1643249 | MGnify/ENA primary metagenome ERZ1643249 (study PRJEB29033, sample SAMEA4952264) | chicken gut metagenome | biome: Broiler Chicken; feature: Gastrointestinal Tract; material: Caecum | place: Ireland | collected 2018 | study: Broiler...
AAACCACATCTGCTTATTCTCATTTCCTATGTTTCCTATTCTACAATATTCTTTTGGATTTGTCTACAAGTTTTATTAAAATTGCAAAATAAATGAATGAACTTTGGACTTTTTCAAAATTTTTCTAAACTTCATTCATCTTTTATTTTTTATAAATACTATTCTTTTATTTCCTTAGCTAATTTATTAATTGCCTTTGTTTCTATTCGAGATACATATGAACGTGAAATTCCTAAGTCTTTAGCTATTTCTATTTGAGTTTTTGGTTTATTTCCATCAAGACCAAAGCGAAGTTCTAATATTGTACGTTCTCTGTCTTTTAAAATTGATTTCATTTTTTCATATAAAAGTTTTACTTTCATTTTTAAGTCTACGGCTTCTTCTACACTTCTTTCATCATTTTCTAAAACTTCTTGAAGAGTTATACAATTATCATCTTTATCTTTACCAATTGGTTCATCTAAAAAAACTTCGGCATTTAGTTTTTTTGTAGCTCTAAAATGCATTAAAATTTCATTGTCTATACAACGAGATACATATGTAGAGAGTCTAGCTCCTTTTTCAGGCTTAAAATTATTTATCCCTTTAATAAGTCCTATTGTTCCAATTGAAATTAAGTCATCTTGTTCAACATTTGAATTACTATATTTTTTGCAAACATGTGCAACAAGTCTTAAATTATGTTCAATTAATATATTGCGCGCATCTTCATCTCCTGTGCATAATCTTTCAAGATATAATTTTTCTTCTTCTGCACTTAATGGTTCTGGGAAAAGATTTGTACCAGATATGTAACCAACAACAAATACTGCTGTCTGTAAAAATTGAAAAAATCCATTCAAACAAAGTGAGGAAAACATAAAGACCTCCAATCAAAAGAAGAATATTAAATTTTCTTCTTCACATACAAATTATATGTTGTAAAAAAATAAAAGTGCATGACCTAAAATTAAAAATTTTAATCATAATCTTGTACAACCTTGAATATAATAAAAACTTAGAAAATTTAATTTTTTATATTGCACATATATCATAATTCTGATATAATTTGTATATATTATTTAGGAGGTGTATTCTTATGGCATTAATTCGACCATGTGCTGATTTAAGAAATAATTATAATGAAATATCAAAAATTTGTCACGAAACTAAAGAACCTATTTACATCACAAAAAATGGAACAAATGATTTAGTTGTTTTAAGTGATGAAACATATGAAAATATTATAAAAGAATCACAAAAAAGTTATGAAGAAAAAATTGATAAACTTATTTCAAAGCATTTTGAGAAATACTATTCTACTTTTGAAGAATTTCAAAAAGATATATTTAGGAAAATAAGAAAAGCTTTAAATGATGTTGATAATGGCAATTATCAAACAATGGAAGAATTTTGTGCAGAAATGGAGGAAAAATATGACTTTAAATAAAAAAATTATTAATAAAATATTTTACAACTTATACCTGAGTTATTGCATTCAATCCCTTATTTGTTATTTAGCTTCCACATTATCATAGGATGCTTTTTTATTCTTTCTATAATTTCCTTGTCATCAAATAATAATTCTGGTTTAAAAGTTCCTTGTTGAAATTTATCATAAAAAAGTTTTGTATTATCATCTATAATTAAAATATCCTTTAAATACTCTCTTACAGCCTGTTTCATTTTATCTACATTACTTTTTTGAGGATTTCTATCTTTTAGTGTTGGTAATAATTTTGTTTTTATATCTTGCCTTTTTAGTTTTTCAATATTATCAATTTTCATATTCTCAAGTCTATACCCACAAATTGCTATGTATTCTAGCATAAAACATTGCTTTAATAGTATTTTTTCTTCAGCATCAAATAAATCATATTTACTTAATGTGTATACATCAAACAAATCTCTAGCTGTTGTTCTATCTAATAAAGCACATATCTTAGTCGCATATATTTCTATTGGATTCAAACAATGAATTGTTAAATGCTTGTCATTAAATACATCTGTGCAAACTTCTAATTTTTTCGTTTCTAAAATATGTACTCTATTCATATAATTTATTTCAATTTTTATATTATCAATATTTCCCTTTATATCAACATATTCTGCAACAATGGAATCTAATGCATATACATTTTTAGATTTTTCAATATTAATTTTATAATCATTTGCATTCAAATATTGTATAACCAAATTATGTATATTTTCTTTTTGAACTATCATTTCTTCTTTTACTATATTTTCTGTTAAATCTAAATCAATATCAACTGATAATCTTGGAAAGTTAAATACTGCTATATTAATGGCGGTTCCACCTTTTAATACTAATATTTTATTTAATTTCTCATCACTGTTAATCCATTCTAAAATTCTTATTAATCTTTCTACCTTTTCAAGTGTTGATTGAATAAAACCTGTTTCTTTAGAAATATTTTCTATATAATTTCTATATTTTTCTACCAATATAATCCTTCTCCTTTATTTATAAATAATTGTGGAACTATTAAATTCCATTCTTTAACATATTTATTTTTCATTCTTTTAGTTTCCTCATTAAAATATAATTTTTTATTTTTAGATTTCCTCCTACATTCTTCAATTATACTCTGTTCTACTCCATAATGCTCGTTAAATAATTCTAAGAAAAATCCTACTTTAGCATATAACTTACTTGAATTGTATTTTTTTAAATACTGTAATATTTTACCACCTTCTATTTTTCCAAACAATTCTAAGCACATTATTAATTCCTCATTTCCACCCGCTAATTCTACTTTATCTATACAATCTATAAATGTTCTTTCTTTATCGGTTACTCTAACTTTATCATCTTGTACTATTCCAAAATCATATTTGCTATTTATATATCTATATGATATTCCTTCAAATTCAAAATTTGCAAATCTTTTTTTGGTAGAAACATACACATCATAAAATACTTGATTTTTTACTCCATAATATTCTAAAGCTGAATGATATGATATATATGCATCTTCTTTTATTTTAGAAGCTATCATGTACTGATCTGGAATTGTATTTTTAAACTCTATATTGCATACAACATACAAATTATGCTTTACTCTTTTTATATAACCAAATAATAATAAATTTCTTATTATGCTTTTAGCTGTATTCATATTTCCTGTTAACTTATATACATCATTAACATTAAAAACTTTTAAAGTTAATATTTTTTCATATCTTTTCATTTCTATCACCACGTTTTTTGTAATAAAAGTGTTTATTTTTACACTCTTTTGTTACATTTTAACACACTTTTTGTTTTCTGTCAACAAAATTGTTTTGTTTCATGTATCAAAAGTGTGTGTTTTCAAATCTTATTAATACAAATTTCGTGATTTTATAATTTCTATTTAATTATCAAACAATGGAAGAATTTTGTGCAGAAATGGAGGAAAAATATGACTTTAAATAAAAAGTTAAAAATTTTAATCATAATCTTGTACAACCTTGAATATAATATAATGTAAGTTTTTTTAACCTTTAAACAATTGTGAGGAGGTAATTTTATGCAAAATGTTAAAGAAAGACGGATTTTTGACATTTTAAGAGATGGAAAACGAACTAAAATAACTCTAAAAGAAAACCATATCTCAAAAGTAGTTGTAGAAAAAAAGGATGAAATTTTTGTTATTTTCAGGAATGGAAATTGGTATTATTATGATTATCAAAATAATATTTTTATTAAACCTGCAAATAACGGAAATTACAAAATTAAGGCACCAGAGAATTTTAGCGAACTAAAACTGTACTGCAAAGCTTGGGATATTGACATTGAATGTGAAAACATTTGGAGGGAAGCTTTATCTTTTGTGAGACATCTCAGAATTTTTTAAATCTTAAAAATTCTTAATATGAAAACACTGAATAAACTTCAGAACATTTTCTAAAGTTCATTCAGTGTTTTATTTATAGTTCAATTTTTATATTACTACCTTCTTGAGATTTTGTAATAATAATTTTCTTATCAATACGTTCTTTTAATTCTGTAACATGGCTTATTATACCAATTAATTTATTATTATCTGTCAATTGATTTAAAGTATTTATTGCCTGTTCTCTTGATTCATCATCCAAAGAGCCAAAGCCTTCATCAATAAACATCGTATCTACCACAATTCCACCTGAATAACTTTGAATTACATCTGAAAGGCCAAGAGCTAAAGAAAGTGCTGCTTTAAATGATTCTCCTCCTGATAGTGATTTTACATCTCTTTTTTTGCCACTATAATTATCTATTACTTCCAATTCTAATCCTATCTTGTCTGAAACCTTATCAGAACTTTCCTTTCTAACCAAAACAAATCTATTATCTGTCATTTTTAACAATCTTTTATTTGCTTCAGCAATAACTAATTCAAAATATGAAGCTTGTACAAATTGTTCAAACTCAATTCTTCTTTTTCCAGAAATTGTTCCACTGGCTGTTTTAGATAAATCTTCTATCATTATAAATTCTTTGATTTTTGATTTTAATTTTGATGAGTTTTGCAATAATTCTTTTAAAATTCTTTCATTATTACCAAATATTTTGTTTTGTTCCATTAAAATCTTTCTTGATTTATCTAATTTCTCTTTGTTTTCATCAAGTGATTTTTTTGATTCTGTTAAATCTATTTTTGTATAATCTTTTATAACTTTTTCTATTTCTTCTAATTTAGTATTATTAATTGTTACTATTTTTTTATATTCATCAATTTCTTTTTTTAATGTTTCTAATTGTTTTTCATTATATACTGTTTTCTTATATTCTTCTTCATTTTCAAAGCCTAAATTTTTAAGTGCTTCTTCATATTGTTTATTTTCAGCAATCTGCTTATTTTCTAGTTCTACTAAATATTTTTGATTTTCTTCTAATAGTGTTTTGTTCTTTAATAATTGTTCTCTTTTATTAGCAATTTTATTTGTAACATCATCTTTAAATTTATCATAATCAAATTCATCAATTTTAATATTTTTCCCAGTTATTTGTTTATAGTAATTATTTATTTCTAAATATTTTTCACTAATATCTTTTTCATTTTTATCAAATTTTTCTTTTAATTCTTTTTGATAAGCTTCAATTTCAATATCTTTTTCAAAATCGCTTTTTAGTATGTCAATTTTACTATTAACTTCTGTAACTTTATTTATTGCATCTGTAAGGACATTATGACTTGTTTCTTCTATTTTTCTTAATTCATCTAATTTTTCTTTTGAAAGTACACTTTCAGTTTTTTGTGCTAGATTTGGATGGTGAGTACTTCCACACACAGGACATGGCTGATTTTCTTTTAAATTTTCTGCTAATATTCCTGCTTGTTCTCTAAAAAATTCTATTTCTTTTTCTGACAAATACTTTTTGATATTTTCCCAATCCGCTTCTAACTTTTTACAATTTTCTTCTAAATGTTTTTTATTTTCTATTTGTTTAAAGACTTCATTTACTTTTTTTATATTATTTTCATATTCTATTTTTTGATTTAAAAGCTCATTATATTTTTGTAGTATAATTTTAATTTTATCTAAAATTTCTATTGTATTTTTTGATACCTTTTCTTCTTCTTCTCCTTTAATTATATTTTGCTCTAAGCTTTTTAATAGTTCTTGTTTTTGTAGAATTTCATTTTTTACTTCTTTTAGCCTTTTTTCTATAGGTAATACTTTATTTATTATATTTTGAATTTTTAGTATTAAATTTTCTTTTTCTTTAATTTCATCTTTCTTTTCTTCAAGTTCTCTTTTTTGTACTAAAAGTTCATTTTGTAAATCTATTTGTTTATTTTTATCCTCTTGTATTCTTATTTCTTCTTCTAATTTAGATATTTGCTTTTCTTGTTTTTTTATTTCTTTATCACTACTATTATATGCTTTTTTATTCTTTTGGACTTCTTCTTGTAATTTATTTAGTATTTCATCTATAATTAGTTCATTTACTTCTTTTATTGGTTCTTTTAAATGTTCATCTTCCCAAATTATATTTGAAGCATTTATTGTAAAAATACTTTTTAATTGCTCAAGCTCAGATCTTGTAATTTTTGTTTTTTCAACAAGTTTTTTTGATATTTGATTATATATGTCTGTATCAAAAATTCTTCTAAAAATTTCTGTTCTGTCTTTACTTTCGGCAAATAATATTTTTAAAAATTCTCCTTGTGCAAGCATTGCTATTTGCTTGAATTGTTTTGCATTTATTCCTAATATTTCTTCTATTTTTGAATCTACATTTTTGGTTCCAGATATAATTGTATCATCAAATTCTATAGATGCATCTGCTGTTTTTTTGGTTGTTCCTTCTCCTCTTTTTTTTGCTTTTTCATATGGAGGATTTCTTCTTATTTTATATATTTTATTTTTGTGATTAAATTCTAGTTCTACAAATGTTTCTGTTTCGTCATTTGCGAAATCACTTCTAAGTGATGAAATTTGTCTATTTGATCCACTTACTTCTCCAAATAAAGCATATGATATAGCATCAAATATTGTAGTCTTTCCTGCTCCTGTATCTCCTGTGATTAAAAATATTCCACTATTTCCAAGTTTCTTAAAATCTATCTCAATCTCATTTTTATATGGTCCAAATGCACTTATTTTTAAGTTTAATGGTTTCATTTTTTTGTCCTTTCTTTAATTATTCTTTTATTTCTTTAACAACTTCTTGAATTAAATTTTTTTGTTCAACATTTAGTTCAATATTATTTTGAAATTTATAAAATTCATTAAATAATTCTACTTCACTTTTGCTTTTTACTTTTTGTAAGTTTTCTGTTTTAAATTCTATATTTGACAATATTTTAGAATTTTGAACTTCTAATTTTAATACATTTGGATATATTCTTCTTAATTGTCCTATTGCATCATATACTGGTTCTTCATTTGTTATAATTGCTCTAATATAATCATTTGCATTTTCTTCTTCATAATTTTCTAATAATTTTTCAATTGGACCTTTAATTTCTCTCATATCTCTTAATGGTTTTAATTCTACTAATTTTATGTCTATATTTCCTTTTTCTTTAAAATCTATAATAGGCATTGTTTTTTTATGATTTACTTCTGAAAATGAATATTTAAGCATTGTTCCTGCATATCTTGCAGTATCTCTACCTATTCTTTGTGGTCTATGTACATGTCCTATTGCTACATAATCAAATTTGTTGTAATTAGATATATCTACATTATCTGTTCCACCTAATGTTAATACTTCTGATTCTGTTCTTTCTACTTCTTCACCTATAGATGTTACAAATTGATGTGTTAAAATAATGTTTCTTTGTGATTCATCAATATCTTCTTTTTCAATTATTTTTTTGATTGTTTCATCATAACTTAAACTTTCATCATCAAAATATTTTTTTACCTCTATAGGTTTTATAAAAGGTAACATATAAATATTAAGTTTTCCATATTCATCTTGTAATTCTACCTTTTTTATTTTTCCTTCATATTTGCTTGAAATAAATAAACCCTCATTTTCAAATATTTTATTTCCAAATCCAAGTCTTTCTTTTGAATCATGATTACCTGCAATTATAAATACTTTCTTTTTTAATTCTTTAATAAGTATATTTAAAAATCGGTCTAATAAATCTATTGCATCAGCTTGTGGTATACTCCTATCATATACATCTCCAGCAATTAAGATTGCATCTATATTTTCTTCTTTTATTTTTTCTATTATTTTGTTTAACATATATTCTTGATCTTCTAGTAATGATTGTTCAAAAATTATTTTTCCAATATGTAAATCTGCTAAATGTAATATTTTCATATAAAAATCCTTTCTAAAAAAATTTGGTTGAAAAATATAATTTTCAACCAATTATCCAAGTGCTATATCTAATATCATCATAATTACAAATCCTATGCTTACACCAATTACTCCAAGATTTGAATGTTCTCCAGATTGAGCATCTGGTATTAGTTCTTCTACAACTACATATATCATTGCACCTGCTGCAAATGATAGTAAATATGGCAATATTGGTTCTATTGCACCTGTTAAGAAAATTGTTAGTATTGCTCCTATTGGCTCTACTATGCCTGAAAGTGTACCATATAAAAATGCTTTTGGCTTTGAAATTCCTTCACTTTTTAATGGCATAGATATAATTGCTCCTTCTGGAAAGTTTTGTATTGCTCTTCCTATTGCTAATGCAATTGTTCCTGCTAATGTAATTCCTGAATTTTCTACTAATACACCTGCAAATGTTACCCCAACAGCCATTCCTTCTGGTATATTATGTAGTGTTACCGCAAATACCATCATTGTTAATTTTTTTAGTTTTGATTTTATTCCTTCTGGTTTATTACTTTTTACATGTAAATGTGGTATAATACTATCTAAAACTAGCAAAAATGCTATTCCACATAAAAAACCAATACTTGCAGGAACCCATTCAATTAGTCCTTGTTCTTTTGCCATATCAGTTGATGGAATTAGTATGGTATTAATAATATTAAATATATTTTATCCATTGTTTCACTTCCCTTTTAGATTGATTGCCCTTCAGGTGAATTTGTTACTATTTCAATTGCTCCCATACCACCTTCAATTCTAATATTATTTTCTCCATTACCATATGTATTACCATCTTGTACTTCATTGCCATCTATAGTAATACTTCCTAATCCTTTACTTGTTCTTATTTTGTAATTTTCTATATTATCTGTTAAGTTAATACTTAGTTTTCCAATTCCTTGTTCTATAACATTATTTCCAATTAGTTTTGTTGTTAAATTTAATTCTCCAAGTCCCATTTCTAAATCTAAATTATGTAATTCTCCAGATATAATATCTGCTTTTCCTGCGCCACCTTCAATTTCTGCTTTTTCAAATACTTCTAATTCATTAATTTGTACTTTTCCAGCTCCAATACTAAAGGTTAAATTATTAGTTTGTAGTTTATCAATATTTATTTCTCCAGCACCTGCTTCAATTTCTGTTCTTTCAAAAATTTTATTTTCTGGTATATAAATTGTTATATTGCTTGTTTCTTGTTTATTAAACCAATTATTTTTTTCTTTGATTTCTATTTTGTTACCTTTTTTTTCAGTATAAATTTTTTCATTGTTACATTCAATTTTAAATGTATCACCATTTTTTATTTCTAGTTTTGAATAATTTATTTCTATATCTAAATTTGTAATTTCTTCTATTGGGTAATTGTCTATTACTTCTTCAAAATTCTCTGTGTTTGTAATTGCTTCTTTTACATTAAAGAAAATACCTAATCCAGCAAATATTGTTAATATTATTCCTATTATATTAATTATTAAAAATATGGCAATAGCAATTGCGATATATTTTATTATTTTTTGACCAGATGTCATTTTATACTAACACCTCCAAATAAACACATTGCATTTACATATATAGTTTTTGCATCTTTATTTTCTTCTACACCTTTTTTTGAATTTGAAACTCCTCCAAAAATTGATGTTGATTTAACTCTAACATTTATTCCTTCAGGTACAATTATTTCTATACTTCCAAATATTGAAGAACAGTTTATTATTTGATTTTCATTAATTATTGCTTTATATAAGCTACATGTAACTCCACCAAATACTGCAGTTAAGTCTGCTCCTTTAAAATCTTGATTTTCAAAATTTAAGTTTTGGCTTGAAAATGTTGCACAATATTCAGCATTTTTTCTATTTGGCTCTAATTTTTTTATTTCGTCATTAATTTTACTGTTAAATCTGTCTTTAAGTATAATTGTTAAACCTATTACAACAAATACAGCTGGTATTGCTAACTTCCAAACTAGCTCAAAACTTAATACATTTTGAGCACATAGCAATAAAACTACTCCTACTAATATACCAATTATATTTCCAGTTTTATCTTTGCCATCTAAAAGATCAATAAAACATGGTATTATAATTATTAAAGTCCACCACCCATCGAAAAATATATTAATGTTTGTAATTTCAAGAGCATTCAATCCTAATATTAATCCAATCGCAATTAATAAAATTCCAAATATTATATTTTTTAGTTTTTTCATAATTTCAATCCTTTCTTTTTATTATTTGCTTTATTTTATCATAAATCAACTTAATTGTATATGTTTTTTTACAATATTTACTTTTTAATTTTTTTAAATTTTCATATTGACTTTTCTTAATGATTTTGATATCATTTTTATTAGTTAATATTTAACTATTTAAGGAGGAATATACAAATGTCAAAAATTTTAAAATTTAGTTTTTTAATAGGATTTTTATTTATTTTATTATCATATTGTTCATATACTTATGCTGCAAGTGTAAATATGAATTTAAATACAACTAGTACAGGAACTACACAAGATACAACAACAAGTAGCACTACTTCTACAAATAGAAACACAACTAGTACAACAGATGAAGATGATTCTAATGAATCAGGTTCTTCTAGTGTAGGTAGTTCATCTAACAACAATTCAAACTCTTCTAACAACTCTAGTGCAGAAAGTTCTTCAAGTAAAACTCAATTCACAACAGCTGTTAGTACTTCAACATTTGACTTACAATTAACTAATATTTTAAGTATTTGTCTTATTGTTGTTGGAGTTTTATTAATATTACTAGGTATAGCAATTTTAATTAGATTGAAAAGTTAAAAAAAGTGGCTAAGCCACTTTTTTTTATATTGCATTATTTTTTAAATCTTTTTTATACTGTTTAAATTCATTGATATTTTCAGGTGTATATCCTTTTAAAGAATCACTTGGCATTTTACTACATATTTTATCAAATACGCTCTCAAATTCTGGTGTAATATTTCCTTTAATATTTAAACATTGAAAATTAGTCTTACAATCTTTTAGATGTAATATAATATCACTTGAAACAGTTATCACACCATAATATTTTACTCTATGAGTATGAATCCATTTAATATCAGAAAATTTAACTGCACAAAATGAGCCATTTGTTGTATCCACAAAATAATCTTTTGTTATAATTACTTTGTCATTATAGAATTTTTCTTCAACATTGTCATCTAATTGTGTTATTAAATCATCTTCATAACCATTTTTCTTTAAATATTTCATTATTCTTGTTCTTGTAATTTTATTTGCTATATGAACTATTATTGTTACAAAAATTACTATTACAGCAATTCCTATTGCGACTGTTTCTATTGTTAAATCAGATGGAGTTCTTCTTGCATTTAATAATACACTACCAAAATACAATTCAAACTCATCCATACTTATTTGCTCTTCTTCTGGAATTCCTTCATTATATACAGAAATAACTATTTCTTTTAGTTCTGTTGGTATTTCTTCAGTTATTCCATATATTGTAACAGGTGCTGGCTTATTTTCTATATTTCCAAATGTATATTCTTGAATTTCTTTTAATTCTTCTAATCCAATACTATCCAAATTTACTAAATACCAGTATCCATCACTAATTGCAATATAATATTTATCATTTTCATCTGAATATGTATTATCATTTGTTCCATAAGTTGCAATTACATCAGTTAATCCTTCTACTTGCATGTATACATATTTTTCAGGTTCTAGTCCAATTGCACCATTTTGAGTAAAATCTGTTGCATTAGGTTTTTCATTTTCTAACTTATATCCTCCTATAAAAATAGAACCAATTATTATAATTATACAAATTAAATATATAATCCCAAAATGCTTAGGCATATGTTTTGCTTTTTTTAAAATTTCTTTTCCATTCATATCACAAATCCCCTTTTTATTTTTTTTAAATCCATCTATATATAAATAATGCTATTGCTATTCCTACTATACTTGCCATATTAATATTAATAACAAAACCTAGTGTTAATTTTATAACATTTAAATCTAATATGAATGGTTCTGTTAGTCCAAATTGTCCACCATATGAAAGCCAACTTAACCAACTAACTTGTGATGCAAGTTGACCAATAAGCCCTCCTATAACAATTCCTGCACATACAAGTACAATTAAAACCCATGTATTTTTACTTTTTACTGCCATTTTTTTATTTTATACTATTTATAGTATAATCTCCTTTCTTTTGTTCTTTTATAACTATAATTGATTTTGTCCATAAGCTTCTTCAATATTTGCTGTATTTCCACCATATGTCATATAATATGTATTTTGACCTGTTGCTGCATCATATTTTAAATAAACAGAATTTAATACAAATGAACTTATTCTGAGTTTTCCTTTAATATCCATCAAATTATACATTTTATCTTTTTCTACAACAACAAATCTTAAACTTGAAATTTCTACTGTTGGATAAGTATTTGCTGCTGTTGATGTTGCACATCCTACCCCTGTAAATTCAAATTCTGTGATTTGATTTCCTTCTACATCAAAAAATCCCCACATATCATTATATTTTACTGGAATCAAAGTATCTAGTAAAATATATTGATTATCTAATGCATTTTGTGCATATGTAGTATTACTTACTCCGACTTGTTGATAGAAAGTATCTAATATAGTGTTTCCATTACTGTTTATTACTCCAAATAAATCATCATCTTTTACTAAATATAGCCCAAGTTGATAATCTATTACTGTAATATCATCATATGCAATATTTACTTTTGTTCTTCCTTCTTTTGTCATAATTCCATATTTACCATTGCTTTGTACTAGAAAATCAGATGTATATGGAAGATATGAAATTGAATCATATTTTGTTTCTAAAATATAGTTTTTAGAAACTATATCAATAACACCCAATTTTTTTGGAGAACTTGATGTTTCAACTATCATCATTCCTTCTAATATAGCTGTTCTATCTCTAAATAGCTTTGGTATTTTCTCTACTCCTAAGCTTTGTGCATAATTATTAGTTAAGTAATCAGTTGTATATATCTCTAACAAATTTTTGTCAGCATTATAATTTAATGTAATATCAAATGCTTTTATTAGTCCATCTTCTGTTGTATATAATTGTCCGTCTTGTTCAAATACTTTTTCATCTAAAGTATATTCTTCATATACAGAATCTGCATCTCCTGATGATACTATTAGCGAATCTGAATTTACAGTAAACATGGCTATTACTTCACCATTATCTATATAACATTTACTACTATCTTCAGATTTGTTTTTAAAATCTCCTGTATAGCCTGTAAATCCAAGATAAGTTGCTACATTTTTTATAGGAAAATACATTTTTGTTTCTGTTCCTGTTTGCTGAACATCAATTAAATTTCTTAAATCTGTATTAGAAACTCCATTGACTTTTACTTTGAATAATGAACTTTGTATATATACTATTAGACCTACAACTACAGATGTTAGAATTATAAGTAATATGATCATTAGCCCTATTAAAATTGGCGATTTTGATTTTTTCTTTTCTTCCTTTTTTTCTTCAAAATATAATTCCATCTTGTATCCTCCTTTTCTTTAGTTTTCATATCCATATTTTTTATAAAATTGTTCTTTAAAGTCTCCTAAGCAATCATTTTCAATAGATTTTCTAATATTTTCCATAAGTCTTGTTAAAAATCTTAAATTGTGAATTGAAAGTAGTCTTACACCTAATATCTCATTTGCTTTTATTAAATGTCTTATATATGCTCTTGTGTAATTTTTACATGTATAACAATCACATTCTGGGTCTAAACATCCCCAATCTCTTTCATATGTTGCATTTCTTACTACAACTTTTCCATGTGATGTTAATGCTGTACCATTTCTTGCAATTCTAGTTGGTAATACACAATCACACATATCAATTCCAGCTAAAGCAGCTTCAATTAAATAATCTGG
>ERZ1643249.3529-NODE-3529-length-13719-cov-4.970141_pt1 | contig 13719 bp, 10 predicted proteins | sample MGYA00579263_ERZ1643249 | MGnify/ENA primary metagenome ERZ1643249 (study PRJEB29033, sample SAMEA4952264) | chicken gut metagenome | biome: Broiler Chicken; feature: Gastrointestinal Tract; material: Caecum | place: Ireland | collected 2018 | study: Broiler...
GTTGCAGGTATCCGAGACCGAGGCGAAGGGGATATACTCCTTCCCCGGATCGGTCAGGTCGCAGTCAATCTCGTCGGAGATAACCGTCACATGGTACTTTTCACACAGCTCCCCGATTCTCGCCAGCGTCTGCCGATCCCAGATCTTTCCCACCGGATTGTGGGGATTGCAGAGGATCATCAGTGTCGTCTGGGGATCCGCCAGCTTTCTCTCGAGATCGTCAAAATCCATCTCGTAGACTCCGTCCCGGTAGATCAGACGATTTTCCAGAGCCCGGCATCCGTTGTTTAAGATGGAGTTGAAAAACACATGGTACACCGGTGTCTGGATAACCACGTTCTCGTTGGGCGTGGTCAGCTTGCGGACAGCGGAGGAGATGGTCGGCACCACGCCGGTGGAAAACACCAGCCAGTCCTCCTCCATCTCAAAGTGATGGCGCTCCCGCCACCAACGGGCGTAAGCCTGCCGCCACTGATCTGTCTCCTCCGCGTATCCGAAGAGCCCGTGGGCCGCCCGGCGCTGCAACATCTCCGTCACTTCCGGCACCGTGGCGAAATCCATGTCGGCCACCCACATGGGAAGCTCCCCCTCCGCCACATTCCACTTCATGGAATTGGTGCTTCTTCTGTCTATGATTCTGTCAAAATCGTACCGCATCTTCTCACGCCTCACAGATAATCTTTGTCTTGTTCACATCCACCCGGTCTTTTTCCATGATCAGGGTCTTGATCTCCTTCGCCCGGATCGTTCCCCCGGAGGGATTCATCACGCTGTCCACCCGGTTGCTGATCTGCGCGTCCACCGTGGAGTACTCGAAGGCCAGCGTCGTGTTCAGAAGCTTGCAGTTCTTCATGACCAGATTGTCGATGTAGCACATGCCCTGAAGGCTCTCGATGGTGCAGTCGATCAAGGTCAGATTCTTCGCGTTCCATCCCAGATACTCCCCGGAGATGAAGGCGTTTCTTACCGTCACGTTCTCGCTGTTCCAGAAGGCATCCTTCGAGATCATCCGGGCCCGGTCGATCTCCACATTCTTTACCCCGTCAAAAGAGTAATTGCCCACCAGCTCAAAATCGGAAATCTTCATATCGCTGCTGTTCATGGCGAAATAGTCGCCACGGGCCGTCACATGCTCCATGGTCACATCCTGACAGCTCCACAGGGTCTCCGCCGCGTTGGGAAAGTTTACCTGCCGAATCCGCAGTCCGGTGGCTCTGCGGAAATTCTTCGGCGCCTCCACCAGCGTGTTCTCCATCTCCAGATTGTGGGTATACCAGATGCCCGCCCGGGCCATCTCAAACAGTGTACAGTCCTTCAGCCGGATATCCCTGCTGTACCAGAGGGGATACTTCCACTGGAACAGGCTGCCCTCCAGGTAAATGTTTCTGCTCTCCTTCAGAGGCGACTCCCCGTCCGCGAAGGTGGTATCGTAAATGGCAAGGTCCTGCCCATGAAACAGGGCTCTCTCCCCTGTCAGAAATTCCTGTCTGATCTCTTTCATAACATCCTCTCTTTCTCTCAGTTCATATGTTTTCGGAAGAAAGCGCACTCGTCGTTGTTGATCTGCTTTGCCTCCTCCAGATTCATATTGACGTGGCACACATGCTGCATGTATTTCGTCTCCTCGCTGCCATAGCATTTCCACTCGGCATCCACGCCCTTGCTCTTCAAAAATTCATACATGGGCTCGGCCTTCTCCTTCAGGAAATCATAATAAGCCGTCATAATGTAGGCAGGCGGATACTTTTCCGTGATAAACTCCTTTACATCCAGCATCTTTCCGTAACGTCCGGTATCTTTCCCCAGATAATCCCTCATCAGAGACTTCGTCATGGAGGCGGCTCCCTCCTGTTTCTCCCCCGGCTTCGGAAGACCGATCTCATACATGCCGCAGTTCAGGCCAAGGGCACGGATATGGATCTGCGACGGCACGGTAAAGGGAAACAGCTTCGCGTACTCCGGATTGGACCAGATGGCGCCGTACTGGCTGGCCATCTGGGCTCCGGCGGAATCCCCCACCAGAAATACATGGTCCAGATCCATAAAATACGTATCCGCCTGTTCTGTCATCCACTCCAGCGCCCGATTGAGTTCCGAGAGCTGTGTCGGGAATTTTGCCTTAGGCGCCAGATGATAGTTGAAATTCACGAAGACAAATCCCTGCTGCGCCAGATACATACCATAGAATTTGTAGACTTCCTTTGTCCCGTAGACGTATCCCCCGCCGTGAACGCTCACGATAACCGGAAGTTTTTCTTTCGTTCCCTTCGGATAGTATATGTCCAGAAGATTCCAGGAATCCTGATTCCTCGCGTAATTGATATTTTTCTCTGCCGTAACATCCGCCGGCTCCTTCAGGTTCGCGTCTCTCTTCGCGTCTCCCTTCCCCGCCAGCTGGCGGAACATAAATCCTGTAAACGACATAGACTGCTCACTCCCTTCCGCACTTCTTATAGAATCAGTTTATTGTAGCACAAACTGCCATTGATTTACAATAATGGAAGCAGAACCCGGTTGCCTGCGAAAGAAAAGAGCGGAAGCCACGACCCGATATGTCCGTTCTGCTTCCGCCCTTTCGAGAGGGTTATTTTTATATGATGGCACCGCCTGGGCGGTATACGTCAACCTGCCAGCGCCTCCCGCTTCTGATGGGAGGACTGCGTCTTTTTCGCGGTCCGGATTTTCCCGGCGCTCTCGAGCCACTTCACTTCATCGTGAATCGTCTCCTGATAGGATCTGGTCTGATACCCCAGTTCCTCCTTTGCCTTGCTGTAGTCAAAAGTGTTGTTTCTTGCCAGATTATAGACGGAGAAGGTGGTCATCATCGGCTTCTTCCCCTTCTTCTTTGCCTGGCGTTCCATAAGTTTTGCCATCTTGTTCGCAATCCCCAGTGGCAGATAAAAGCGGATCGGCTTGCATCCGCACTCAGCGGTCAGCATCTGGCACAGCTCCTTCAAGGTCACTTCCTCATTCCCGAGGATATAGCACTCGCCGCTGCGGCCTTTATCTGCAGCCAGAATGCAGCCTCTCGCCAGATCCCGCACGTCGCAGAGATTGAAGGAGCCCTGCATTCCGATGGGCATCTCCCCGTTGATTATGCGGATGATGGTGCCGGTGGTCTCGCTGACCGCCATATCGTCGGGGCCGAGGATTCCGCTGGGATGTACCACACAGGCGTTCAATCCCTGGTATTTTACCGCGTCCAGCACCGCCTGGGTGGCCATAGCCTTGGACTTGGAGTACCATCCGACCACCTGGTTCGGGTCGAAGGTATCTGCCTCCCGGATTTTCTCCCCCTTCGGACTCTCAGGGATCGCCCCGGTGCTGCTGACATAGACCAGCTTTTCACACTCCCCGTGCTCCAGACACTTGGCAATCATGTTTTTTGCGCCTCCCACGTTGATATCGATGAGCTTCTGATTGAAATCCGGATCCACCGTTACCATGCTGGCCACATGGATACAGATGGTTTTTGTCCCCTCCTCCACGGAGAAGAAGGGTTCCAGGGATTCCCTGTCGCAGAGGTCCCCCTCCACAATCTCCACATCCTTCGGCAGATATTTTGCCGCCGGATCCTTCGGCAGCACAAAGGCCCGCACCCGGTCTCCCCGTTCCAGCAGCTGACGGCACACATGGCCGCCGAGAAATCCTGCCGCTCCGGTTACCAGATATAATGTATTCTCTTCTCTCTTCATCTTTATTTCCTCCTGATATGCTTTGATTTTCTTACCATTCCGTCGGGGTTTCCCGAGCGGGCGCCTCCAAAAAAGAAGACCACCGACGCAGGTTTTTCTTTCCTGCTGACAGTGGTCAGTATACCGGGGAAATATTTTGCTTTTGCTAAAAAAACGTTAAAGTTATATTAATATCCGTAGTTCAGCGCATCCTCCTCGCCGAGACCGGAGCGGTCGTATATCGCATCGCTGATCTCCTGCACGGTGCTGGTGGGCTGGTAGTCCTCCTCCCCGAAAAGATACTGGTGGAGCTGCTTTATATTGGACTCCATGGTACAGGGCACCACCATGTCTCCCCGGCCCTTCCAGGACTGCACATGCATGGCAAAGGGATACCCTCTGGTCTCCGTCAGTTCATAATCCCGCATAACAGAAGCCATGCCGAGAATCTGGGACAGGTTGAAACTGGTCGCCACATTGGGGAAGACCGCGTTGATCAGATCGTTCATCTGGAACACGTTCATTTTCTTGACCTTGTCCACCAACAGCGAGAGCACCTGACGCTGCCGTTCGGCACGTTTGAAATCATCTCCTGCGGTGTAACGAACCCGGCAGTATGCGACAGTCTGTATCCCATCCAACGTCTGTAAGCCGCCTGTGACTTCTTCAGAGGTTCTTCCTAACTCTTGTTCTAGAAAATGAATATAGGCTTCATTCATCCATTTAGCTTCCTCATCCGTCAATTCAATCTCAAGTCCTCCCAAAGCATCTACAACACCTGCCAAGGCATAAAAATCCACTGCCACATAACCGTCGATGTCCAGATCCAGGTTGCGGTTGAGCATCTCCACCGCCTCGTCCGGCCCTCCGTGATTGTAGGCGTAATTACACTTCTGAAGTGTGCCGTCCCCATCCACATCCATGGCTGTATCCCGGTAGACGGACACCAGTTTCACTTCCTTGGTCTCATTATTAATATTGGCAAGCATGATCACGTCGCTGTTTCCGGTGTCGTAATCTCCGTTGGAACGGTTGTCCACACCGAAGACCGCAATGGTCGTGTAGCCCTCCATCAGCTTCCGGGTCTCCTCATCCAGCGCGTTGGTTCCGGCGATCAGCTGAGAAAAATTGATCATACCCAGCTTGGATCCCACATAAACACCGCCAATCAGCAGGACAAGAATGACCAGCTCCGCGATCAGGATTCTCCTTCTTCTCTTTTTTCGCTTTCTCATGAGCCGCTGCCGCTTGGTCAGCCGCTCCTGCGGTACTTTCTTCATTTTCTGTCTCCCATCTTTTTCGAAAATATGTGCAAAACAAGGGTGCCGCCGCAGCGACACCCTCATTCTACCACATTATCTTCCGTTTTTTCTTACAATTTCCTTAAGAATGAAGATTTTTTATCAATTATTTATATTTTTCCATGGCCTCTTCCAGGCTCATGCCTTCGGCGATGGCGTCCCTGCGCTTCGCGTTGACTTCCTGAATCTCTTTCATCCGCTTTCCGGTCAGTGTGTAACCCTTCATGGCAATCAGCGTCGCGATCCAGGCGATCATGGGCACTACGCAGAACAGTACCATCACGACCCATTCCATTCCCGGAGCATAGGGCGTCGTGCTGTCCGGCAGCGTAGTAATGCCGATTACCGCAACGGCAGCCCCCACAATGGTGGAACCAAGCGAACTTACCAGCTTATCCACCATGGAAAACAGCGTTCCCATAATTCCGGGAATATAGCGCCCGGAGCGGTAAGTTTCGTAATCGGAGCAGTCCGCCACCATCGGAATCGGCATATCGGCAGTCGCGTAGTAGGCGCCGTAACCGATACCGTAGAAGATGATAAAGGCGATGGTGTAGATATTGATGTGCGTCAGCGACAGATTCACGCCCGGCACTCCCTGCCGCCACAGAAGCAGCAGCACCAGCACGCCGATATACATGATCAGTGCCACTTTCGTGTAGGTTACCAGTGATTTCTTCTGCCCGTGCTTCTGGGATGTGCGTACTGTCAGCAGGAAGAAAGGCGCCGAGAACACATAGCCGATAATCATCATAGGCAGATACAGCCCGCCGTAGTTGCCCATCATGGCGCCGTAGAGCATACACAGCACCGTCATGTTGGTGGCGATGGAAAAGGCCAGCTTGCATCCGGCTCCCGCGACGATCAGGCGCTGCAGTTCCTTGTTGGCTTTCAGAATCCCCACGTATTCTCTCAGCTTGACCTTCTCCTGGCTGCCGCCCACGCCGTAATACTTGGGCTGATCTTTTTCCCAGATGCCGACAACCGCCAGGATCGTCAGGATTGCGGAAACCACAATAGCCAGCGGAATCATGATGTTAAAGAAGCTTTGGCTGTTGTATCCACCCAGCATCTCTCCGAGGATCGGAGCCAGAAACTGTACAATACCCATTCCCACCAGGCTTGCTACCGTATTGAAAATCGTGAACATGGGCCGCTGATTCGGATCGTTGGTCAGACAGGTCTGGCCGGAGCGGGTACAGGCTGTCTGGAACGTATAGCCTATCATGTACAGCGCGTAAAAAATCACGAAGCAGGTATAGCGCAGCCACATCAGATCATCCGGCACAACACGGATGCCGAAGAACATGATCAGAGCGCTGGCGATCATAATCAGATTCCCAAGGATCATAAAGGGACGGAATTTCCCGAATCTCCCCTGGGTCCGGTCAATCAGCGCGCCGATGATGGGATCCACCACTGCGTCAAAGAGACGCATGGCCGTCACGATTGTGGTGGCGAACATCAGCGCCAGCCCCAATACGCCGTTGGCGTAGTAGGCGATAAAATTCATGGTTAAAATGTAGTACACGTTTGTCGCGCCATTGTTCATGGGAAACAGCACAAGCTGGTAAAGCTTTGCCCGATTGGTCGCTGTATTCGCGGAAGCCGACGCCGTCTGTTTATCACTCATCTTTTTCCCCTTTCTCTCTTATCCTATCCGTTCTTATCTTGCCAGATCACACATCAATCCCTGTTCGGAACCGGCATTTCCTCCTCCGAGCTTCGTGCTCTCTACACCCAGTTGGCGCTGGAGGATTTCTTTTTGCTGAGTTTATAGCTTCTCGGGTTGGTCATCTTCCGGAAGACCGCCTCATCCCTGCAGTCGCCGGCCACAGCCTCAAAATGATTCTCCCCGTCGGAAAGACTTACCTCAAAGACGAAGACCCGCTGATCCTTCTGCGCCTGCCGCTTCTCCAGAAGTCTTCCATCCTGATAGAGCGCAACTTCCGGCTGGTTGGAGTAAATCTTGACGCGGATCCGCTCCCGGCCCCGCTCCTCAAAGCGCTTGCTGCAGATGTGCACCATGGGCTCCGGATTCCAGTACGCCTTGTAGAGATAGAAGCTGTCCTTCCTGATCTTCCGGTCGAAGGTTACCAGCCCCTTGTGATTCATACCCGGCTCGCCGCCCTGATCCCGGGCATCCGCCGCGAAATCGAACATGTTCCAGACGTGGGTAGCCCAGAGGAAGGGCCGTTTCGCGAAGCACCGGATCATATACTCGTGATATTTTGCCTGGTACTCCTCGGTGTGATCTCCTCTCCTCGGATGCTCACTGTGGAGATTCGGCATGCCCTCAGCGCCGTACTCGGAGTAGCCGATGCACCGTTTCGGGTAAATGAGGTGAAACAGATCCAGGAAAATATCATTCAAAAACATCCCCGGCACATACCAGCCCAGATACAGGTTGTAGCTTACCAGATCCGAAAGATGCACGACCCTGGCAAAGGGATTGCACATGGCGTAGCAGGCCAGCACTGTCGGCCTGGCCGCATCCATGCTGTGCACCAGATCGTTGAGCACCCTGTGATTGTCCAGCATGTCTTTCGTGTTTTTCGTGGAAATTGTAATCTCATTGGACAATCCCCAGGTCACAATGCTGGGATGATTGTAGTTCTGTATGATCAGTTCCTTCATCTGGCTGATGGTATTTTCCCGGCCGTTCGGCATATGCTCGGAAATGTAGGGAATCTCGGCCCAGACAATCATCCCGGCCTCGTCGCACAGATCGTAAAAATACTGATCGTGCTGATAGTGGGCGAGACGGATAGTGTTGGCTCCGATCTCCTTGATCATCTCCATATCCCGGTCGTGATACTCCTTCGTGATGGCGTTGCCGATGCCCTTGAAGTCCTGATGCCGGGACACGCCGTGGAGGGGATAGGATGTTCCGTTCAGGAAAAATCCCTCTTTCGGGTCCACCGAAAAAGTCCGCACACCAAAACGGCTGGAGATCTCGTCCACCGCTTCGCCATCCACCAGAAGCTGCGCTCTGGCCTCATAGAGATAGGGATCCTCCCTTCCGTTCCACAGATGCACGCCGGGAATCGCAAGCACCGCCTTGCCGTCCGGACATTCCGTCTCCGCCACGCTCCTGCCGTCGGCGTCAAAAATTGTGATCTTTACCGTTCCCTCCGGGCTGTCCTTGTACGCCTCGACAGTTACCTTCGCGTCGGTGCCCTCCACCTGCGGCGTGATCCGCAGTCCCGGCGTTCCGAAATAGTCCAGGGCAAAGTGATGCCGGTTTACCACAATGAGATTCACATCCCGGTAAATACCGCCGTAGAAAGTAAAGTCTGCCTTCTGAGGATACACCCGGTCGTTGACGGAATTGTCCACCGTCACTGTCAGTGTGTTCTCCTGCTCCAGCACATCCCCGATCTCCATCCGAAAAGTAGAGTACCCGCCGTCGTGCTCTCCCACGCAAGTGCCGTTGACTTCCACCCACGCGGAGGCGTTGACGCCGCAAAACTCCAGATACACGGTCTCCCTCTCCCGGTCAAATTCCGGCATGGAAAATCCGCGGGTATAGCGTCCTGTCCCGCGATAGTAATCATTGCCGCCATCCTGTCCATCCAGGGCATTCCAGGTATGGGGCAGATTTACCGTCTCCTGTCTGCCATCGGACAGTTGAAACTTCCAGTGGTCATTGATACAAGTGATTTTTCTCATGCTCTCCTCGCTTTTTGTCATTTTTTACAATCAGATCTAAGCGTATCTTATATTTTTAGGCAAAAATTTACAACCACCTTTTCCAAAGTGGTTGTTTTTTCGTCTTAAGTGGTGTTTCTTCTTTATTATGCCTGTTTTGGCAGCGGAATAATCATCTTCAGGAGAAAGGTTCCATGTTCCACGGAAACGTTGATATGACCGCCGTATTGCTTTACCGTATGTCGGATACTCCGCAGCCCGAATCCGTGATATCCCTTGTCCTTTTTGGTTGTCACCGGAAGTCCTCCGAGAAACTGCAGTTCTCCCTCCACCGGGTTGCTGACGGTAATCACGAGAAACTGATTTCGCGTATAGACCGCCAGATCGATCAGACGTTTTGTCTTGTCAGAAAATCCGCTCACTCCCTCCACCGCATTGTCCAGCGCGTTGCCGAGAATCGCGTAGAGATCCACCGGATCCAGAAAAGCGAGGCTTTTTCCGTCCACCACACAGCTGATCTTGATGCCGTGGGCCTCGCAGTATAGACTCTTTTCCGTGAGCAGCGTGTCCAGCGCCTCATTGCCGGTCTTTACCATGGCGTCATAGATCTGTACGGACTGCTCCAACTCCTTTAAGTATTTCTCTCTGACGTCATCGTTCCCCATCATCCGCAGCGCCTGGACCTGGTGCTTTAAGTCATGACATTTCCGGTTGATCAGATCGATGTTCTCCCTGGTCAGCTGGTATTGGTCCCTCTGCTGCTGCCAGAGAAGATTCATGGTCAGAAATTCTTTTTCCAGCGCACTCTTCTTGAAAAGCTCCGTCTGCATGTAGAGCATAGTCAGACAGTAGAACTCCGCCAGAAGCACCGCGATATAATACATGTTCAGATGAAAATTTCCGCCGCCGTAAAAGAGCGCGAAGGTAAGACACTCTATGATCAGAACCATCAGGAGGGCAGAGATCATCTGCCGCGGTCCGATATCATAGCTGCCGCCCTTCGGCATAGTCCGCGCCGCGGTAAACATCAGCAGAAGATAAATGACGGTATAAAGCGCCGCCAATCCCGCCAGCGCCGCCACGTCGCTTTCCGCAAAGATCGGAAATGCGCCCCGCAAACCGATCCAGAGACTCATGATAAACCGGGACACCGCCAGCACCCACACCGCTACATAGACACAGGCCGGGCGGCGCAGCCTGACGCAGGCAAATACCACCCCGGTCAGAATCGCCAGATAGCAACACTGCAGGAGAATATCCCAGCCCATTCCCTCCGGCAGAACCCAGGTCAACGCGAGCGCCGTCGCCACAGCCAGACCGAAAGCGCCGACAGACCTCCTCAGAAAGGGCTCCCTCTTATGCAGCGGGCGCAGAAAGACACCGGCTGCCAGCACAGTGAACACCACCTCAATGACTTCCCGCGCAGAAATCTCTCCCATCTCACAGCCCTCCTATGTAATCCGTTACCGCCCGGACAAAAGCTGTCCGGTTTCTTCTGCTGATCTCCAGCGGATTGCCGGCCACCATCACAATATTGTCCTGTATCTCCGTCACATACTTGAGATTGACCAGATACCAGTGATTGCATTTCACAAAATGGTAATCCCGCAGCATCTCCTCCGCCTTCTGCATGGTTCCGCGCATGGAATACCTTCCGGAATTGGTGTGGAAATAGAGAATCCGGTTGTCGATCTCCACATACCAGATATCTCCGGAATCCACCCGGCGGATGCCGGTGGCTGTCTGCAGCACAATCTCCAGGGTTTCCTTCCTTTTGACACGTTCCAGCGCCCGCGTCATCCGGAAGGAAAACCCATAGTAATCGATAGGTTTCAGGACAAAATCCAAGGCTCCCACGGAATATCCCTCGATAGCGTACTGGGCCATGTTGGTAATAAACACAATGACCACGTTCTCATCCCGCTGACGGATCGCTCCCGCCGCTTCCATACCGTTCATTTCCCCCATCTCGATATCAAAGAAAATGATGTCAAAGGTATGCTCCTCATCCTCCACGATCTCTCTGCCATCCTCGTACAGCACAATCTCAAAGGTCAGATGATGCTCTTCTCCGTATTTTTCGATATAATCCCGCACCTGCTCCCGATAGCCGGCTTCATCCTCCACAATCGCCACTCGATACATCTTATCCCCCGCGTACATTCTGTAAACTTCCTGTAAAACGCTTTCTTACAGTATATCCTTTCTCCACCGCAAAAGCAAACGCGCATTTTTCGGAGCTTTTTTATTTTACCGGGGCACAATTTCCCATGAAATAAAAAACAAAGGCCGCATCTCCGGTATGCCTCCCGGGGATAGCGACCTCTGATTTTTCTTATCTTCAAGCAACGCACCTGCAGGATGCGCTTTCCATCCCCCGTTCTGCGCGTTTTTTTCTGCGTTCATCCGCAACGGAGGGGGGTAACTCCCTAGATCAGAGACTCATACAGCTTTGTGATATCCTCCACGCTGGTCTCCTTCGGGTTACCCGGTCTGCAGGCATCATCGTAAGCAGACTGTGCCAGGAACGGAATATCCTCCGGCTTTACGATATCCTTCAGATCTGCCGGAATACCCACATCCGCGGAGAGCTGCTTCACGGCGTCGATGGCAGCCTTGCGATACTCCTCCTGCGTCATATCGTCAACGCCTTCCACGCCCATGGCCCTTGCGATCTCACGGTACTTCTCGCCGGTGGCTTCCGCATTGTACTCCATAACAGTGGGAAGAATGATGGCGTTTGCCACACCGTGAGGCGTATCATAGAGCGCTCCCAGAGGATGCGCCATGGAGTGCACGATACCAAGGCCCACATTGGAAAATCCCATGCCGGCAATGTACTGTCCCAGCGCCATGCCTTCTCTTCCCTCGGGCGTATTGTTTACCGCGCCCCGCAGGCTTCTGGAGATAATCTCGATCGCCTTCAGATGGAACATGTCGGAAAGTTCCCAGGCGCCGGCGGTAATGTAACCCTCAATCGCGTGGGTCAGCGCATCCATACCGGTAGCCGCAGTCAGTCCCTTGGGCATGGTGGACATCATCTCAGGATCCACGAATGCCACAACCGGGATATCCTTGGGATCTACGCAGACCATCTTACGGTTCTTTTCCGTATCTGTAATAACGTAGTTGATCGTAACCTCTGCGGCCGTTCCCGCTGTGGTGGGCACCGCGAAGATCGGTACGGATTTATTCTTCGTGGGCGCCGTCCCCTCCAGGCTTCTCACATCCGCGAATTCCGGGTTGGCAATTACAATACCGATGCCCTTTGCCGTATCCATGGAAGATCCGCCGCCGATGGCAATCAGATAGTCAGCGCCGGCCGCCATGAAAGCTTCCACACCTTTCTGTACGTTCTCGATGGTGGGGTTTGCCTTGATGTTGGAATAAATCTCATAGGCCAGTCCCGCCTCATCGAGCACGTCAGTTACCTTCTTTGTCACGCCAAACTTGATCAGATCCGGGTCGGAGCAGATCAACGCCTTCTGAAATCCTCTGCCCTTCGCCTCGCCGGCAATCTCCTTTACTGCTCCGGCGCCATGATAAGACGTCTCGTTCAAAACAAATCTGTTTGCCATTTTTTTCGCTCCTTTGCAATCATTTTCCCGGGCCTGTCCTGCTTTCCGCGGACAAGTCCCTCGGTATGTCTTATTATACCATATCTTTACCACAACGCAGCCTCAAATCACGAAAACTTCTATGATCTATTCCAATATTGTGGATTCATTGTACAGCACAATATCATCTTTTTGGGCAGCTGTCGATAATTTTTCCCCAAAAAGTATCCCAAATATTTTGCCATACTGGACGTAAATAACTCAATAACCGCTAATAAATGCCCATTCTTTATCATATAAACAATTGCCCTCTTTATCATGCGAATCCCCTCCGACTCTGATTTAATTCCAAAGAAAATTTCAGCATGCTGTGCCTGCGATACACCTATATCAAAATTGCGGTGGAATTGCTCCTTATTTGTATAATTATGGGAATGCAATACTTCAGCACTCGCGGCATAGAGAATCTTATAACCATTGTGTATGCAGCTAGCCGCATACATCATATCCTCACTGATAATGATTCTTTTCTCAAAACCTCCCTGTTCTATATATATATCTCTCCTGTACAATGCACAGACATTGGAGCAAAAATAGGTCTTCACTCCCAATGTCCCTAAATCTGCTTTTGTTTTTAAAACACTTTCCTTCGGATAATTAAAACTCCTTATAAAACGTTCAGTCAAATTACATTCTTTTTTCGGCAATTGTCTTGCATAAGCTACAGCTACTTTTTCATCCTTCATTCCATCCAGAAGCTTTTCTGTCAAAGAAGCATCCATTGGGACTGCATCCTGTGTCATGCACAAAACATACTCCGCATCGGATAACCGAAACGCCGCATCTCTGGTACCGCCATGATCAAACTCTCCCAGTTTTATTTCCTTTATGATAATATTATCATATTTTTTCAAAAAATCTAACCGCGTCAAATCTGTTCCGTCTTCCGTGTGCATCAGATAAATATTTCTAATTTTTATTTTTTGCAGTTCCAGTATCCGTATTAGTTTTTTAAATTCTTTTGGAGGCTTATACACTGGTATAACTGCATCAATCGTTGTTCTTTTCACTTTTTTCTCCAATAAATAATTTTGCCGGGAATCCATTAATTTTATAAAAATCTACGTATAACATTTACCCATAGTTCCATTTGTATCTTCAAATAATTTAAAAAATGAGCCTTGTCATATATGACTTTATTACTTTTTTGGCAAACAGCGAAGCCTTCCTTTAAACCTTCCAGATAACTTCTTCCAAGCCCTTTTCTATAAAAAAATATTATTTTAATAAAAAAACCAGTTGCTAAAAAGGGCAAATTCAAAACAATCTGTACCAACGGCATATTCTTATAAATCAAATAAATATTATTTCTTCCGGAGTATTTTACCTTAAATTCGTTATATCTGGATCCGGTGGAAGCGCTTCCTATATGAACCACATGTGCCTTTGGTTCATATATATTTATATATCCATATATCCTCGCGCGATAACCTACATCTATGTCTTCCAAATACGCAAAATGTTTTTCATCAAAAT
>ERZ1643249.3530-NODE-3530-length-13718-cov-4.143160_pt1 | contig 13718 bp, 21 predicted proteins | sample MGYA00579263_ERZ1643249 | MGnify/ENA primary metagenome ERZ1643249 (study PRJEB29033, sample SAMEA4952264) | chicken gut metagenome | biome: Broiler Chicken; feature: Gastrointestinal Tract; material: Caecum | place: Ireland | collected 2018 | study: Broiler...
GGATTTATGGCAAATGATGCTCGCGTGGGATAAAGAAAGCGATGTGCCGTATAAGACGAACGGACATACCGTTCATGACTATGACGCGCGGTTTCTCGCAGAAGAGCAAGGACTCGCACCGACAGATAAAAGATTTCGTTGGAGAAAGCTAAAAGACATTGAACCAAATAAGGAGGATAAAAACTTGTGAACTTAGAAGATAAAAAGGAGCTGGTGCGGCTCTTAAATCTATACCAAGCAGAGATTTTAAAAGAAGACACGGAAAACAGATCGAAAGGCGCTTGGCAAACCGGAATCAAGGCTCAGTACAATCACGCTCGCATAATCAGTTCAAAGTTGTCGCAAGAAATCAGCAAGGCAGTTTATTCCGGCCGGCTGTAAATAGCAAAGGAGGAAGCATAATTCGCTTGGTCAAAACAGGGACGGCATTTGCGACGGGAAACGACATACACGGATCCCCGTACGAAAACTTAGTAATTCTCATCGTGCAGCGAGCGTTGGTCGATTGCGAAACGTTGGCGACGAAAGAAGTTGCATTTCTCAATACACACGATAATGAGACAATAAGCATCACGGAAATCGTAGAGTTTTTTGAGGGTGAATATGGCAGACAGCTATTGGATTTAGTTGATTTGGACGCAAGAACCCTTTTAGAGGGTCTTAAAAAGTGCATGCTCAAAAGAAGAAAGGATAAAAGAGGTGGTATGTGTGACAGAATACGAGAAATCTAAGATATCAGATTTTTATGGCAAAGCTATAAGCGATATTTGGGACTATTTGCTTAGACTGTCCGAGCAAAAAAATAGCCGTTCCGGCAACAGCGACTCGCCAGGAACAGCTAAAAGAAGAATTACACACACTTATTATAATCGACCGCCAAGAGCGTGTCAAGAAAAGGAGATGGATGGCGATGAGGCAAGTGGAAAATGATTGCGTAGACTGCGGATTACCGTGTTTAGGCTCTGGATGCCGCTATTACCGCGTGACGAGGTATTATTGTGACGACTGCGGCGACGAGGATACGTTGTATGAATTTGACGGCGAAGAGCTGTGCATAAGGTGTATTGCAAAAAGACTTAGAAAGGTGAGGACTGATGATTAAAGATATCTGTACATTTTTTAGGACTGTATGGTCATGTTGTTCAAAAAATGATTAAGAAAGTATTGACGAATAACTGCGGAAAATGTATAATAATAATGAAAATAGTTTGACAGCAAAGTCAGGACGTTAAAGCCTGTAGTCTGTCATAGGGGGAATATATACATGACACTTGGTGTTTGTTTGCTGCTATTAGTTGTATGCGGCATATGTTGGCTGGGGCTTGATTACTTACAAGCTAAGATCGCTGCCAATCAGATTATGGGGCGAAGATGCGGCTACAAATCGAGGATCAAGGCGGGAAAACACGTGCGTGGGTTACCGCTGGTTGAGGATGCAATTTGCAGTGTGGACATGTCAGAGGACGAATTTAAGTTTTGTTCCGGCTCGACGACAATCATTTTAAAGATGGACAAAGTGGTCGATGTGATGGACGTAACAGACAAGCAGGTGCTGCAATCGGTTACGCCGAGTATCAGCGGAGCTGTGGCGGGCGCTGCGCTGTTCGGCACCTTGGGAGCTGTAATAGGCGGACGGGCAAGAACCCATACAAAGGAGCAGAATGTTCACTACATAGTTTTCAACTACATAAACCAAGGAAATGCGATGTCAAATATCTGCTTAGAGCTTTCGGACAGACTTGATATAGAAGAGTCGAGGATTATGTCGGGTATATTCCATCACGACAGACCGAACCAGCCTACGCAAATAGAGCTTTGATGCGCTCTGAATAATTATGAATTAAACCCCGCCCAATAACGGACGGGGTTTAAAATATATAGGGAGGTAATCAAATGGAAAAGTATTTCATCAGTTCGACGAAGTACGCCATACAGGAACGCCGCACAAAGAGATACGGGCGAGTGTATGACGTAGTCTTTCGGGTAACGGATGAACGGGGTGAAACTCATCAAAAGAAGCTGTCAGGCTACAAAAGCAAGACCGAGGCTAAAGAAGCCTACACAGCCTTTGCGACAGAGTATTGCACCCTCGTTAAAAACAATCCAATCAAGAGGTTGCATGAAGAGCCCAAACAGCAAACCGTCCGTGAGCTCGTTACGGCATATCTCGAATCATTAAACAACCAGAACAAGTATAGTTCGATATTTGACAAGAGCTCGATATACAGGCAGTACCTTTTGCCTGAGCTTGGGGATTTGACACCTGCACAGCTCACACGAGAACGCATGTATCAGTGGCAGGACTGGCTATGGACACAGAAGAGTTCTAAGACCGGAAAGCCGCTTTCTGACGTCTACCTGCGGAAGGCAAGGGGATTCATAGGATCGTTTTTCTCGTGGGTAGAGTCAAGGTACGGCTACGAAAATCCGCTGAAAGTAATTAAAATTCCCAGACGGCGCGCACCAAAAACCCGGATGAAGTTTTGGACTCGTGACGAATTTAACAAATTCATTGCGGTTGTAGACGACCCGATGTATCACGCGTTGTTTATGACCTTGTTCTACACGGGGCGCAGAAAAGGCGAGGTGCTGGCACTCACTCCCAATGACGTCAGCCCTCGAGCAATTCTGTTTAGTAAATCTATATCAAACAAGACTCCTGACAGCAGTACATATCAAATAACATCTACAAAGGCCGAAAAGGTTTATTCCACGCCCTTGTGCAAAACACTGCAAGAGGAGCTCGCAAGATATCAGCCTATGAGTCCGTTCTTCTTCGGCGGTGAAAAGCCTGTCCCATTGGAAACTCTGCGGCGTAAATTTCATCAGTACTCTGAGAAAGCAGGAGTTGAAAAAATTCGCATACATGACCTCAGGCACAGCTTTGTTTCGCTCGTTATACATGGCGGCGCGAATCTACTTGTCGTTGCTGATCTTATAGGTGATACTGTCGAGCAAGTCACCAAGACATATGGTCATTTTTATGAAGAGGACAAACAGGCGGTTATCAATTTTATCGGGTAATTTAGTAACAAACGTAGTAACAAACCGCAACAAAGCAGCACAAATACAGGCAAAGTTGTTACTACATATAGTACATAAAGATATCGCAGACACCATATATAGTGTCTGCGGCCTGCTGGTGAAGATAATAGGACTCGAACCCCATCTGAAAAGCACAATATATAGTGTTATAAAATGAACTAACAACTACATATAGTAGTATGAGAACCGTTGTCACAATTGTGCAACATATTGCGCTCCCACAGGAAAAGCGATATTTATTTATAATTAGACTATTTTTATCCGATAAAAAATAAAATTTTTAAAAGGCTAAAGGTCTCCTCTTGACACAGCGCTATAATTATGTAATATTATAGTCGTGCGAATAAGTTGTTTTATCAACTCGGTCTGATAAAACTTGGCTAAAATTTTTTGGCGAAAATAATTATATTGATAATGAGGTGAACACAATGAACTGCGAACACATGATGGATTTATCCCTTCACGATAACGGCGAAGATTTCGATACAATGTCCCTGACGAAAGGCTTATCGGAGTTTTCACTAATTACTATGATACAAACGATATCCTGCCGAAGTCGTACTACTGTGTATTGCTTGATGCCGGCGGTAGTCTTGCCTTAAGGTCTGTGCTTGATTACGACATTCTGATTGCTCCGTCTGATGATTTAACTGATGTAGAAGTGCGTAGAGTCCCGCGTAAATCACAGGCAAGCACCTACATAGACCAAGAAGACTATGAACCCGCATTCGGATTCTTCTCGGACGATGAAAAGAAGCGTCAAATTAAATTCTTAATTAAGTTGATAGAGGACGGAAAGCCACTATAATCTTCAGCATGTAGAAAGAGCCTGTCAATGGGCTCTTTCTTTTTTATTGTAAAGACCCGTTGCGATGTTGAAAGATTGTTACATAATATTGTATTATCGTATTGACTTTTGTCATATAGTGTGGTATAATTTTAATATATTGTAGAAAAGATGCGGACGCGCTTCTTAAAAGAGAGGTGAAATAATGATAACAATAAATCCTGATAAACAAGTGTCGGAATATATCTTAAGCAAAATAAAAGAGAACGGAGGATACTGTCCTTGTAAGCTCGAAAAGAACGAGGATAACAAATGTATGTGTAAGGAGTTTAGGGAACAAAAGGAGGGAGTTTGTCACTGCGGTTTGTACATAAAGAACGCAGACTGACGAGTAAAACATGAAAACAGGAAGAAAAATTAAAAGAGTAGGGGAATTTGAAAAGGTAAGTTTTGATAAGTTCTATGCGGCTATTAAAGAAAAATTCGGGGTTGATGAACAGTACGCTAAGGAAACGTATGACAAGATATTACTACCATCCAGAGCTACGGCGGGCAGCGCAGGATACGATTTTTATGCGCCATTTGACATAACATTATGCCCAAAGGGAACAGTAGAAATACCAACGGGTATCTGCGTCAAGATTGACGAGGGATGGTGGCTTGGCTGTCTTCCGAGAAGCGGACTCGGATTTAAGTACAGAGTCCAGCTTGATAACACAATGGGTGTTATTGACGGCGACTATTATTACTCCGACAACGGCGGTCAGATATTTGCAAAGATTACTAACGACAGCATGGAGGACAAGACTGTCGATATTGCTACGTCCGATAGATTTATGCAAGCCATATTTATCCCGTATGGTATAACATACTCTGATAATACTCAGAACAAGCGCAATGGCGGTTTTGGCTCAACGGGCAAGTGACTTTACAGACGTTGCATAAAAAATAGGCGTACAGTAATTGTACGCCTATTTATATATATTAATATCCTTTTAAATCCTCGACGAACGTGTGGTTTTTCATATGACATTCGTATGATTCCTTTATGATTCTTATCGCAATGTCAACCTCTCCGTTTGTCATACCGTTTGACTTTATTATCTCCTCGTATTCTTCATACAGCTTGAAAATTCGATTAAACTGCTCTCGTGTAACAGGCGTCTTCCCGTCTATCACGAAAGATGCAAAATTGATTATGGAGTTTCTCTTGCTGTCTACAAGCAAAGACAATGTGTCTCTGTTGTTTTTGTCGAGCATCTGCTCAAGCTTTTTTATGTATATGTCGTTCTGTTCAAGCTTGGAGTTGACACTCTTTATCCAGTTGTCGCGCATATTTATGTTGTCTGTGCTGTAATGCATATTAAGCTCGTTGAGAGTCTTTTTTACGTCGTCTATCGTCTGTACCATGTCACGCATCGTCTGACGTTCTTTTTTCTTCCTCGCAAAGTATTTGCGTATTTTGATTATCTCAGGCACTGTTTTTCCTTTCAGCTCAATCAGCTCTCCAATTACTTGGCTTATTAAAAACAGCCCGACAATAGCGACGCCGATTTTAACAGGCAGATTCAAATACTCCAGATACTCTAACATTCAAACTACGCACCCGCCTTTTCAGAAGGCGGATTTACAACATTACTCATATCACATAGTTTGTCTATCATATTGCTTATTGCCTCGTAGTCGAAATCATAGTTTAAGTCCTCAGCACAAGCTTTAAGCATGGCAAGCACCCATTCTTTTCTTTCCGCACCCTCGGAAAATTTAGTTTCTGCCGCCTCCATCAGGTCAATTACTTTGTCAAGTACCTTAGCCCAGTTCTTTTCCTGAATGGCTTGCTTAACGTATTTGACAAGCTGAATGACAAGAGGAATTGCTGCTGCAAGTCCTGATAGCACTGCTATAACCAAGTTCAACCAATCCATAGTTTTTCTCCTTACATATAGAATTTATTTCCCCGAATCAGACGATGAGTGACCCGCCTTTTTCTTAAAAGCCTCGTTAAACTCTGCAACTGCCGCCTCTATAAGCATCCTAAGCTCAAGGTCGGTAATTGCTATACCCTTTTCGGCGAGCATCTCCGAGGCTGATTCAAGAGCTTTATTTAACTTTTCTTCGCCGTGCAGGTCTTTGTATATCTGCTCGACTGCCTGTACGACTGTTTTTGCGACTGACTCTTTTGTCCTGTCGTTTGTGTATTTCTGATATATCTTTTTTATTACAACGCCAATGTATCCGATTATCGCAGTGATTACGGTATACAGTATCGCAGTCCCATATTCTGATATAAAGTTTTTGATAAGTTCCACGACTCATACCTCTTTATATCTGCGTAAAGACATCCGACTTAGGCTTCCTGCAATCGTCCTCATTAACCCATCCTTTGCGGACACTTCCTGAGGGAAGATATATAGAAACCTGATAAGGGTGAGGCGTTCCCTTGCGATAATTATTTACAATGCCCACACCCGTTACCTCTTTATATCTGATTGCAGGCAACTGTGCGTGTACGTACATATTAGCATTTTTTATTTCAACGCCGCCGCCAACTTCGGGCACCCAGTTTTCAATGTCCCCAAGGTCGATGACGTCCGAATTATCGCTTGTTGGCGTCTCTATATCGGGCGTGGCCGGAGCAGACACCTTTTTCAGATTGTTGTACCCACCATCGCGTATTATCTTGGCGTAGTCTTTATAAGCATAGTTGTGGTCAAGTCTGCTTGTGTATACTGTAGGCAGAACAATGCTCGATGAGTATTGCCATATGCCGTACTCGCCGTCATAATACTTCTTTATATTTGCCTCGCTGTCAACGTATGCTGCACACCAAACGTCGTAATCCTTAAGCCTGTCCATATCAAGCTTAGATCCAAGCCAGCTCGCCGAGCTGTAAATCATAACGTAATATCCCGCCGCCTTAACCTTTTCCATGAAAGCAAGCGCAATGTCGGTGCGCTGCTTATTTGTAAGCTTTTTCTGCGTTTCGTCCTCAATGTCAAAAGCAACAGGATAGTCAAGCTCTTTGTCCTCTATCCATTTCAAAAAGCAGTCTGCTTCCTGCTCAGCCTCAGCGACATTTACGGCATAACTGTAGTGATATGCGCCAACGTGTAGCCCCGCCCCTTTTGCCGCTTTGTAGTGGCTCTCAAAGGCTGTGTCTTTTTGTGCGAGAACCTTGCCGTAACCCGCCCTTACAATGACGAAATCATATCCGAGTTTCTTAAGCTCCTCAAAATTCACCTTTCCGGCTTTCTGATGTTTGGAGACGTCAATGCCTTTAATTGTCATGTTATTACCTCCTTTTTGTAGCCCGAGTTAATTTAAAATTATATCTCGGTCTTTCCTCTCTAAATAACCAGTACCTCAAATAGTCATCTGCCACAATCGCAAACGCCGCTGCAAAATACCAAAGGGCGGCAAATGGCAGACAAACCTGCCCCAAGATGTTTAGAGGCAGGTTTGAGTAATCCCATATATTAAGTTGTAGCCATAAGTTTAGTATGCACCCCGACACAAATTCGAGGATAAGAATGATTGCATCACCTGCAAGACATTGAATCCAAAACGATAAATCCCACGGCAAATATTCGTTTATCCGGCCAATGCACAGAAAAGCAATGCCGCCGACAACAAACATAGCAATATGACTGTGCCCACGCCAGATAAGCTCCATGAGCATGTACACCGCCCCTCCTATAGAGAATAGTATCGGTGCTTTGAGTATTTTAAGGATTTTCTTATGCAGTCTCGCCATCGCCGTTTGCTCCGTCTGCTACATTCGCAGAAAGCTTTGCGACAATATCCTGCATCTGCTGCTGTGCAACTGCGAGCTTAGAGTTCATTTCCTGAGCATATTCGTCTGGAAGTTCCATACCGTAATAGACAGCCTTGATATCATCTGCATCGCTGAGAGACTGTACATACGCTTTTAATGTGTTGTGATATGTAGTCTGTGTCGTGATTAAAGTCTGTGCGGCCAGATATATCTGCGCTATTTCCTGCGCCGAGTATATGCGACACACACCGCCGTCCGCCTGATATGGATACTCAGTTCCGCCAAGTTCGACTACTCTGAATAGGTTGTTTATGTTTGACTGGTCTTCAATCGACAGATTAAAATGCACAGTCTCATCGCCAAGCGTAATGTCAACGCCAGCTACAATCACCGCATTACACACCTTGGAAATCTCAGCTAATTTTGCGGCCATTACAACAGATAAGGCGTTGTCCTCGCCTACAATTTCAATCATATCTTCAACGGAAATCCAACTCTTTGCTACGGCGTTTAAAAGTCCGGCAGCGTCAATCGCACCGGACTGATATAAATTGTTCAGCTTTTTCTTCATCCTTTAACCCTCCAGCATGGTAATAATCAACCCGTCAATGACACGCTGCTGTCCGGCGATATAGGAGCCTCCGTCAAATTCGGACACAATTACAGTATCTGCATCTTCGATTTCATCATGTCCAAACAGGTTGTAGGGAATACTGTCAACTGCCACACCGATGGCATCTTCCTCCATAGCGGGAGAAAAATCACCGCTTTGTCCAACTTTTATGTAGTTCACAGCATCCATAACACCGATTTCATCCCCGGTATTTACGTTAATAATTCGATACATTACTTAACCTCCTTTGCACCAACCAGATTTGCGATATACCTTAACACATCAATGTCTGCATTAAAAAAATCGTGGCCCCAAAGCCAGAAGTCTTCGTAATCTTTGCGCCTATATTCCTCACAAACCGAATCCTTCCACACTTTATCCCATCGCTCCTGATAGCTGCCATCACGCTTTGCAAGAGCCTTTTGAATGCTTTGGGTCAGCCTGCCGCGTTCCATACCCATACCATCTTCGTTGACTGCAAAAAACTGATGCGCATTTTCGCTTGTAGCATAACAGATAGCAGTGTTGTTATATGTGATAAGCCCATCTTCGCATTCGCACTCGGTCATTGCAGGCAAGTTGATACTGCCGCAAATTGCGTTGACTTTAAACCTTCTATGCACAACATATTTCATTACCTTTATTTCCTCCTTCTCTAAAGTTTTCTATCCTCTCCGGCGAGAATCCGAAGATTGCATAAAACAGCCTACGAAGCCGTAGGATTCTGCCATGGTCGTTATAACACGCAAAGTATGCCAGCATACCGTTTACAGATGTCCACAGGTCTTCATAAGTCATTTCTCCGCAATTTACTTTATAGAATGCTTTGATTTTTTTTTTTTTTTGTTTGACGCTGTCGCGGTTTCCGTTTACAATCACTTTCCCGGTATCGGTAAGCGTATATTTTGCTTTGCAATATCGGAATGGTTTTGTAAGAGGTATGATTTTTGTCTTGGACGCGCTGATGGTTAACCTAAGACTGGTTGCCTTTGCAGTTATCAGTCTCAAAATCTCTTTCGGGTCTTTACCCGGTGGCACAATGATATAATAATCGTCCATATAATGGCCTGCAGGATTGGTCATCATCAATTCGTAACAATGCGCAAGATGAACATCGAGCGCCATCAGGGATGCCCTGGCTTCAAGCAGATGTGTTTTTCGAAGTTCCTTTCTGGTAGCATCCGAAGGATAGATGTTATTTGCCTTTTCAGCATGGTCTAATACCTCGGTTGCAAGATTTGCCACCTGTGTAGCCATAAGCCTTGAGTATCTGGATGACAGCCTGGACAAAAAGTTGATGGTTTGCACGTAAATCTGGTTTGCAGTGTTGATAAATTCCGCCTTACTTTCAGACCGGTGCGCTTTCAGAACAGACATAGTGACTCCTTTCTTTCTTTTATTCTATTGGATTAAATCCGCCTTCTACCACAAGGGTACAACTCCCGTGCGAAGCTACGCTGCCAAGTGGCTTCGCGCCTACAATATTATAGATGGGGAGGGGGTCAGGGTCCCATCCGAAACCACAAAGGTACAACCCCCACACCCAAGCAACGGGTCGCTAACAGGCTTTTTAAAATCGTTTGACCACGCCCACTTTCGTGGGCTGAATATGTGGATATAGGATTAGACTCTGAAAGCCGGGGCGAGCCCACGGGAATACCCTGCGGCGTAGCCGGTGGCGTTGCCGTTCGTGTCCACACGGCAGAAGTGGCTGCCGTTGCCGTAATGAGGGGAACGCTCCCACCAATGAGCAGTGGAGCTGGTGGCACTGTGGCGGTATTTCACCTTCGAATTTCCAGCAGAGTAATAGGCGTATTGCTGCTGATAATTCTGCTCCGCAGAGTTTGCATAGGTTCTTGTTCCGAAGATTTCAAATTCGGCCAGAAGCGGCAAGTAGTCCACCGACGCAGTGACATATGACGCCGTATTGTTGCCGCCGCCCGTGTTGTCGGTGTAGATGGTCATTGGCTTCATTACGGCACGAAGGTCGCTGGGAAGAGCGGCCATCAACGTTCCGGCAACGGGAGAGGTAGCGGTTGTCGCTGTTGCATCGCCGTTATTGGTGTTGGTGCTTCCAAGTACGTCATAACGAAGGTCGCAGCCCTTCCATCCACCGGAGTTGGTGTTGGAGCTGTGGTTCATATTGAAATACTTGGTGCCATTGGTGGAGTAGTCATTGTACTGTCCATCCACCAGACAGATATCTGTCCCGCCGCTCAGCGCCGTTTTGAATGTGCCGAATGTAATGCCGTTTCCTTCTCGGGAACTGTTGTGATTAAACCCAATGATATACACATAATAGGTTCCATTAACAGCCTGAGTGCCAACAGTGCCGTTTACCGCAACGGCTTTTCTGTCGCCAACCGCCCAATAGTTACTGCCGTTTCCAGCATCCGCGACACTCTTAATAACAGACCATTCGTTTTCATTAAGTACCGAACTGACAAACTTGGCATTGACTGTGACATTCTTGTTGCCCGGCGCAGTATAGTTTGCGCCTGCAGTGCAGCTTACGGTGACGGTTGTGGAACCGGTGGTTTGATTTACATGGGTAACCGTAACTGTATTTCCACTTCTGGAAACGGTGGCAATACTCGTGTTGTTTGATACGACGTTGACCGTGCCGTCATGATTACCGCCAATGGTAAATGTGGCAGATAGCTTAGATGTGTTCAGTTCAATAGAACTTGGCGTAACTGTCAATGTACCGGTAGCCTTTGCGATAGACCAGGATACCGTCTTGGCGGTTGTTGTACCGTCGCTCCAACGGTAATCTGCTTTAGGGGTAAAGGTAGCGTTGTAGCTGCCCGCATTGGTACCGGATGTCGTACCACCAATAGTCATATGGGCGGTATTATAGTTGTTCCAGTTTGGAGACTGTGCGCCACCCGTGTATGTAAGCGTACCGCTCTGTGCTGGAATATTAGCAATAGTAATACGGTTCGCCACACCAGTATCACGCTGCGTTTCAGAGGAATTGATGCCGCCGTCGGTAGTCTCCGGGAAGAAGCTGACGTAATAAGTAGTACCGTTAGTAAGTCCGGTCACCGTCAGGGGGGTGCTGGAATATTGATTGCGAGTGGTTTCTTTCAGGGTATACACAGCGCCCGAATCGTCTTTGCTCGTAGCATAGCCACCCTCTTTTACAACGACGGTTGTACCTTCCCAGGTAGCAAGCGTCACGCCATCGTTCGTAATCGTGGCAGATGGGTCTGTCCACTTAATGGCCATTTTGCCATTACCAGCTTCTTCAGAAACGACAATGTTGGTTACATTCCAGCCGCTAATTCCTTCTACCTGTGCAGTTGGAACAGCAGTAAACTCATTATCAGTGCTCTCTGTGTATGTACCAGTGGTCGTATAAGGGAAGAACTTATAGTAGTAGGTCGTTCCGTTTGATAAACCACTATCGCAAAAATAAGTATTGGAATACTGGTTTCTTGTTTTACTGTCTACCACGACCGTTCCATCTCTGCGGCTGGTAGGCATAGAACCAGCTTTTCGTACAAGCAGTGTACCACCCCATGCGGCAAGAGTGGATTCTGTCACAACGAGGTCGTCAGGGTCTGTCCACTGGATATAGACCTTGCCAGATGAAGTAAGTGTATTGATGTCAGAGACGGCTGCGAGAGCTAATCCACCGCCACCGCCTGAGCCACCGGGGAAGTTAGAAACAATTGGCATAATTTTGCCCTCCTTTTAACCTAAGAGAATAATGTAAACGGGGATGTCGATATCAGGCATTTCCCCATCAGCAGCGATTGTAAGCTGTCCAGCAGCTTGTCCTATGACAGACAGCATGGCCTCACGAGCCATTTCTCGTTGTTCAGCTGTAGCGCTATGAGCCACCGAAATAGTTCCGTTCTGCGTAGCGCCAAGACCTTCGACAGAAATGTTTTGTGTGAATGGGGAATCAACGCCAACCCATGCGTTTGCGAGCAGAGTAGTCGAAACAGAAATGCTGCTGTTTGCCTTCTCACCTAATGCAGTGTCGATTTTGACCATATTTGAATTTTCTGTTCCATTCATTTTGGTGCGCCACTCCAGAAACTTTTCTGAACTATCACTTGTGATATAGAGGCCGTAGTTTGTAGTTTCACTCATTAACACGCACCTCCGAATCAACCAAGAAGAATTACAACAACTGGAATGTTTCGGGTCGGTGTTTCTCCGAATACGGCTACAGTAATAGTTCCATTACCTTGGTCGCACACATATAACTCGGCGTTCTTTGCAGCCTCCATCTCTGCGTCGCTAATATCCTGCGTCAACCCAATTACTCCATTAGACTCTTCTGTAACGCCTTCTACCTGTAATGTTTGTTGCCCAGAAGACCATCCAGTGGAAAGTAGGGTGGCATACACGGCTGTGCTACTGCCTGCCCCTTGCGGGTTAATTCGATGACGTTTTTGCTCACCGTTGTCTTCTGAGTCAATATAAAAACCCCCGTCATCGGGGGTGAAATAAGCCCATCCGTCGTGGAATGGAGTAACATCTGTTGAAATGCGAGAACTATCGCCTTTTAGTATTTTAAATAAAGCCATATAGTTGTATCTCCAATCCGATACACCAAAAAGCCACTTTGTATATTAAAGCGAACAATTTGCGTATCTTACTGTCCAAATGTTTTCGCTGTGCATTTATAGCTTATATTTTGCCTTGGGGCGAGATGAACCCGCCCCAAAACATTTATATACAAATAGTATTATATAGATAAAATATTTACACTAAATGTATTAGAAGGTGCCCCATTCAAGAAGTCCCTCTGCGTACTCCTTAGCATTCGTCTCTGCTCCGCTTATCGCATCGGAAAGACCGCTTATGTCTGAAATTACGGGCTGCGCACGAACAACTGAGATTACACCGTCAGTCTGAGAAACAGCGGTTACAAACTGAGTGGATACGGCAGAATCAGTGTGGTCAAGCGCATTTACAGCGTTGCTGATTTTAGTATCGACGCCGCCCAGAGCATCCTGCAAGCCATTAACCTTTTCGATTTCAAGCGTGGGGATATCATCTGCAACAAGTGCCCTCCTCGATACTGCTATCTTACCGTCAGTTTCTACAACTGCACTTACGAGCTGTCCGTCGACTGCCTCGTCGGAAACGTCAAGCTCTCCTATAGCGCTCGTAATGTCAGCAGGCGTTGCTTTTCCGGCGAGTGCCGCAGAAAGCCCGGAGATCTTAGACTGAGAAATAGCGGCATCGGCGGCAATATCGGAATCCTTTATGCTGCCCTTGACGGCGAATGACGCCTCGTCGCCGAGTTCACGCCAAGACGAACCGTCATATACATATTCCTTGGCAGAGTATGTTACTACGTCGCCCTTCTTAAACTCATCAACACCGTTTACCGTTGCGCTTGTGCTGGGGTCGGTAGAAGACTCGCCAACATAATGCATTGCACCGGAAAGACCTGCGACCGCATTTGTAACGTCGGTCATGGTCGCGGCTTTATTGGTTTCGGCATTGTATGCCGTATTAAATACAACAGTATC
>ERZ1643249.3532-NODE-3532-length-13716-cov-11.508382_pt1 | contig 13716 bp, 4 predicted proteins | sample MGYA00579263_ERZ1643249 | MGnify/ENA primary metagenome ERZ1643249 (study PRJEB29033, sample SAMEA4952264) | chicken gut metagenome | biome: Broiler Chicken; feature: Gastrointestinal Tract; material: Caecum | place: Ireland | collected 2018 | study: Broiler...
CGACAGCAGGCTTACAGCGGATTTTTTGAATTTAGTCATCGTATCTTCCTTAATTCTTATGGTTTATTTATGAAGCATTGCTCGTCTTGCAAGGAACCCGCCGCGGCCCCTTATTCCGAAAGTTCAGTGATCTCGGCCATCCCGTCCGTTATTTTGACGGTATAGGAGCTTTCGTTCGCCGCAGTGACCGTATACGTCTGCGTTCCTTCATCGTAACTGCTTTCCGTGACCGCGAGAACGGTGCTGCCGAGAGTCAGAAGCATTACGGTATTGTCGTCGGTGCGGATATCCACATACGACGCGCCGTCTGCAGTGTAGTAAGTACCGACGTTTTCTGCGGTGACCTTTACCGCGCTATAAAGCGGTATGACGTTTTCATTTTCATCGCCAACGGTTTCGCCCGCGCCTTCTGTCAGCTCGACCTTATAGAAAACGCTGGAAAGAATCTTACCCTGCGTATCGTCCCCCGTTTCTTCACGGTTCCTGACGATGACATAAAGATCTTCGCCGATATATCTCCGCGATTCGGCGGCGATCTCTTCTCCGTCACGGAAAATCTGTACGGAATACAGACTGCCGGATTCATACATATCGGAAGCGACAAGCCTTCCCGTTGTAACCGTTATACCGCTGGAAGCGTCCTCCAAGGTTTCCATGCGTATAAGCCCCAAGATCCGGTAACTGTACGCGTTAACGTTACTATTAAGAGAGATATATAACTGCAAAGTATAATCTAAACCGTCAGAGCCCTTAAAGTTGACCCTATAGCTGCTGCCGCTCGACTCATAAGCCGCATTGATATCGGTAACAGGTGTTCCGTCCGAATAGAACAACCCGGCGTTTTCTCCAAACTCGCAGACGATATATGGATCTCCGGCAACCCCTTCTGTATTGTAGTCGGTACGGAGTGTAACGGTACCAAAAGTATTTTGAAGTCCCGCAGCAACGGTCGGGCCATACATCATATAAGCGAGCATATATAATGTATAATAGCTTTCTGATTGTACTTGCGCACGCAATGACATCCCATCCACGGTATAAGTGCTTTCAGTACTGCTTGCCCCGCGATAAGACACAGTGATATCAAACCTATAAGAGAACAGACCTCCTACAGTAGCCATGGTGATATACATATCGTATCCACCTTCTTCATTCGCTTCGCGGGTTACCACGCAAGACAAAGTATTATCCATTCCGCTAAGGAGAATTGAACCGGTTACGCTGAATTCAGATGCTCCGGAAGGAGTGAACGTCAAGCGTTCAAGTGTACGAGGAACTGTTTCGTTGTCCTCATTCTGGACATTCACCGGATACTGGGACGCTGTTTCGTCATCCCTTTCAAAAGTAAGGGTAACACCGTTATTGGAATAATATGTCTTATCGGCAATCGTTATTTCATTGTTTTCAAAGGACTGAATCATATCTTCATCGACGACAAAGCCGAATTCATTCGCCTCAGAATTGCCGATATCGTGATAATACAGAGTTACGCTGCCGTCTTCGTTTTCAGTGTAGTAATAACGAGTCTCCCCGTTGAAAATCGCAAAGCCATACTCTGAGAAGAAAAGGGCTTCAAGGTCTTCCGTATAATACGCATGCTGACGCAGCGAAACAGGCGACATAACAGAATCGGCATAACTGTAAGTATACAAAGAAGCACTTGTGCCGTCCGCGTTTGCATAGTAAAGCAAATTATCTGTAATCAGAGTATACGACCCGCTTTCTGATACGCCTTCCTCATCATAACGGGTCACATTACCATAACCGTCTAAAACCAAAACCGACCAATCGCTTTGGTTCACAAAAGAACAGTTAAATTCTTCATACTGCAATATAAATGCAGCGGCGCGTAGGTTTCCGGCAGTAATGACACCCAAAGTGCCGACAAGAACCACATTAGGATTCGGGCGCAAGGAGTCTTGATAACTTAACGTAACGACACTGCCTTCTCCCATTTCATAAGAACCTGTAGCCACAGGAACCGGCTCTGTATCGTCGCCGCCGTCTTCTGTATTCAGATCGAATACTTCCAAACCGCCGTAACCGTCAAGTCTGAAATAAACATCTCCGATTGCCTGATTGTCAAAATAAACATAAGTTCCGTATTCTCTGCCGCGAACCGTAAATTCTTCGAGTGCATTGTTTCTGCAATCAAAATAGAATGTACCGTTTTCCGTGGTAAGAACCAGAAGCAATTCCCAATCTCCGCCGGCAGCAATCGCATCCGGTTCGCTGATGTAATACATCCCCTGATAGGTATTATTGTCAAGGTCGGTGTATTCCGCATAGGCATAACCGTCGAGGATGAGGGTCCCCGCTTCATCGGAAATATAGATACCGGCAGGAACATTTTGGTTATACTTGAAGAAATAATAACGAGAATTTACCACCGTCTGGATAAAATTAAATGTCACTTCCTGCGCCGAGAAAGTATAAATATAATATCCGAACCGCGTAGTGTCTTCTGTCCGTACAACTTTACCGGTATAACTGACATCCTCTATAGTATAGACTGCCCCGCCTTTACCATCAAAAGTAAGAGTTTCAGTATTTGAAACAGTATTATCTTCCAGCACCGCAGTCGCTGTATACGGTGCGTTGCTCAATGATACAAACGTATTCTCCTCTCTGTCAAGCTCAAGATAACACACAGCAGAGGTACCGCTTTCATTATAAATAATGGAAATGAGATTTTCATTATCTTCGCTTGCGGAATAAGCACCTTCAAGGAGCACGATATATACATAACCGCTGTCTGTACTGACGGCGCTCTCAAGAATTGCATAGCCGTTGAGCAGTGTCAGCCTTCCAACAATTTCCCTGTCTTCATTGTATTCGGTAAAAATTTGCCCATACTCTTGCGGCTGTTCGGAAGAATCCTCTTCAAAAACGGCCGAATACCAATATGTGACAGAATAAGAGGCCCCGCTATCCGCCATGACTGACGTTATGCCGAAAACAACACTCTTCAAATGAATGAGATCATACAGAGTAACAGAAACATTCGCTTCGTAAAATTTGTCCGCCGTATATGTATAACGACCTGTCGCTTCGTCATAGGCATATGTGCCGGTGGAAACTAATCTGTACTCCTGCTCATCATTATTAAATCCATACAAAGAAGCAGCACCTGCGGCAGCGTCATCCAAAACGATCAAGGGAGCAGTATAAATGACCCCGTCGCGCAAATGTCTGTACTCGGCATATCCGATGTTCTTCTCTGTAAAGATATAATTTATAATGGTTTCGCTATCTTCTCCCGTACCGACAGTTTCAGAATCTACGATAAATACTCGGGTGGAGATAGTTCCCACAAAGGTTATAACGACTCCTCCAAGAACCGAATTAGATGTCGCAAAATAATGACCGGTTTCTGTTTTGCCGCCTGCCGTATAAGACGCATTATATGTGCCGTCGAGGATGAGCTGTGCGCCATCCGCTTCGAATGTCCGAGCCATTCCTGCAGAATATACGACATATCCATGCGCACCGTCATTCGCAAGTTCGTCAATCAGCTTTACAACCAAAACCGTTGCGCCTGAATCCGGATCATAAAGCGTGATGGTTCCATCATCATTCTCTACATAATAATAAGCATCCGTACCCGAGCCATTATTATATAGCGCAGTCTGAAATCCGTCGAACGAGAGCGTATACGCTGCCGTATAATACATGACCCCATACATCGGTGATCCGTCCGGATTTGAAGTACTGGATTCACCAAAGAAAAAGCGATACATGGTGCCGAGATCTGCGAGTGCTTCGTCTCGAACCATATACACCGTCTGATTTGACAGACTGCCGAGCAAAACCGCCAGTTCCTGCCCTGCCAATTCACCTTCCGTGAATGTGATATGGTAGACATTGTTGGAGTCTATCGTATATGTACCCGACGAAGAAGAAGCAACATGCCCTTCCTCGTCCAAAATATTATAATCGACATCGTCATACCCGTCCGGTCCAAAATACATAATATGTTTTTGGTCATAGAGTAAACCTTCTTCGTTTTCCTCACCGGTATAAAGATAAGCCCTGCGACTGTTTTCCTGTGTATAAATAAAAGTGCCGTTCTCATTGAGTTTGCCCGTCAACATCGTGGCCGCATTTGTGCCCGTTTCGTCAATAAAGTCAAACTCGCGGTCTTCCGGATAATAATCCCCTTTGAAGTAGACGCCCCCTCTGCACAAATACACAGACTCTGCATCTTCGGCAAACAGGAATATATAATCATCGCCGCCGAGCATATCCGTATATCCACGGCTCCAAATTCCGGAAAAAGCCGTGTCACGCGTGGGGACAAATGTAGTCTCTTCAGACTCGCCAGTCCCGTTGTATATAATTGAATCTATGTAATTCAAAGAATACTCTGTACCGTCGACAGCGCGCCAGCCGATCAAAAAATAGCCTTCAAAAGTATAGTCTGTCGGCAATACTATTTCTGTGCCGTATTTTACGACCGTACGTTCGTCTGTCCCCGAAGATCCGTCCGGGTAGTCCGGACGAAAAGTGACAGATATATCGGCACGGTCAAAATAGAGGCTGAAAAGATTTTCGGCCGCATTTTCGGTCAAAGCCTTTACAGGTTTCTCTCCTTCGGCATCCTCTGCACGAACAAAGCCCTGCACGTTTTGATCAATTTCGGGGATATTACCGACATAATCATATCCACCGATCTCATCCGTTTTTTCATAACCGTCAAGTGTGACCTTCTGCGTCCAGATCTCGACAGTATAGCCAACCATGTACTCTGCTCGCAAAGTAATCCCTTCTTCGGGCATTCTCTCATTACGGCCGAGCACATTATCGCCCACATACCATGTCCCGAACTGAAAACCCGTTTTTTCAGGAACATACGACTGCATGAAATCATAAATGATCTCATTCGCGGCGAGGTACAATGTCGTACCGGCAGCCAGGCTGCCGCCGTTGAGATCAAGCGTGATGACACTGAGCTGTTTCCACTTCGCATAGAATGTGGTGTCGCCCGTGGCAGTGATCGTCGTGACAGGATCACCCGAGAAATCTGCAGTAAGGTACCAACCTTCAAAACTGTAGCCTTCACGTTCCGGGACGGGAAGAGTATATTCTTCCCCTTCTTGTAACTCTACGGTCTCTATAGCTGCTCCCCCGGAGGTTTCAAAAGAGAAAGAATAAGTGGGCGCTCCGCATGATACGGCAAACAAGCCGATCGCCCCAATAAAAACCAAAGACAATACCAATAAGAGTTTTTTCATCTCCGTGATTCTCCTTGCAAACAGTCGCTTCGCTTTATCGCAGTAAATTAATCAACGATATTATATCGTTTTAACACATCGCTGTCAAATGATATTCATGCAATATACTTGCTATTACGACAACAATGTCATAAATATCCGTATAAAGCACTTTATTCAGCCTGCCATACGGCATAAAGCGTCGTCCCGACGGGAACTGAGTCTAAATCATTTGTCTGATAAACGGCTGTCCCGCCTTTTTGCGTTGACCACCCCATAAAAATGAATCCTTCACGCATCGGCGAAGAAAGTGCGCTTCCTGCATTTACATAACTTAACGCATTCTCTCCAATTTCGACCGAAACGACATAATTCCCCTCTTCGGAAAAAACGACGCCCCAAACGACAGGACAATATGAAGAATTCCAAAACTCTTGCCATTCCGGACGGATATTTTCCGCGTCTGTATAAATGGTTGCATTTGTCGCGCCGAAAAATACATGATTGCCCATCTGCTCGATATTACCGCTCATCACAACAGAACCAAGAGAACCGCATCCTCTAAAAGCGAAAGACCCGACTGTACGGACATTGGCGGGGATAAAAACATTCTCCATTTCCGACAAATAAGCAAAAGCATATTGTCCGATACTTTCTACCCCGCTGCCAATTCTGACATTCTGAACTTCGGTACAGCGATAAAAAGCATAGTTACCTATCGTGCGAACCGAATTTGGGATAGTAATCTCTGAAAGCATTTCGCAACGAGCAAACGCATAATCCCCTATTTCCTGTACATTCTGCCCGAGGGTAAGAGTCTGTGCGGATCCGCAACCATAATAAGCATGGTCTCCGATGCGAACGACTGAATCTGGAAGGCTGATGGCTGTCAACCTGTCACAGTTAAAGAAAGCGTATCTCCCTATTTCTTCCACCGAAGATCCCAAATCTGCCGATGAAAGATTGATACATTGATAAAACGCAAAATCGCCGATACTTTCCAGCCGCCGTACCGAAATCTCACTTAGTTGTGTGCAGCCATAAAAAGCCGATCTTCCTATTTTTGTAAGCAAACGAGGGAAATTAACACTATACAAATTTTCGCAGCCATAGAAGGCATAATCCGAAATTTCCGACATATCACTGTTTAATGTGGCGCTGTTCAAATTTTCACAACCATAAAAGGCGCCTTCCCCGATATATCGTGACGCAGACATATTCTGCACATAAGTGAGATTTACATGACCATAGAACGCATAATCCGCAACGCCGCGCACACTTTCGTCAAAAGTAACTTCAGTCACCTGGGAAAGATCACCACGCATAGCATCCGCTGCTTCCTCTTCTCCTGCAAGCATATATAGCATATACAGTATTGCTTCATCATATCCTGTATAACCGACAATCCAATCGCCTGCATAGATTAGTCCGTCAGAGTCTTCTTCACTATCCTGATTATTGCTTTCGCTATAAAGCAAGGTCCCGTAAAACGCCATCATACCTATATGTGTAACGGAATCCGGAATAATAGAATTTATCGTGTTATTGCCAAGTGTACTGCAATTATAAAATGCATAGGCGCCGATGGAATTTATCTGGTTTCCGGCAAGAGAAAGAACTGTGAGAGCAGAGCAATCGTTAAACGCACTATCACCGATTTCTTTTAATTGAGACCGTAACGAAGCCTCAACATTATAAAGTTTTTCACAGCCATAAAATGCTCCCATACCGATATACTCGACTGTATCCGGTAAGAAAACTCTGACCAATTCTCCGCACCAAGCAAAAACAGCATCTGCGATACCTTTCAAACCGGTCTGCAACGGTGCAAAATTTTCATCTTTATAATCTTGAGGAACGTCCTGATCTTCACCTACTACGGTCAGATGTTCTTGCTTTGATTCGACAAGTTCCACCAACCAGTCGCCGATATAAACATAAGTATCCCCTCTCTCTTTTGCCGCGTTATATACTGCCGTGTTGAGAAAAGCAAACTGACCTACGCTGTATACAGTAGACGGGATACCGTTGACATTACCCAGTAATGAGCAATTTTGAAAAGCGCCCGCACCGATCCTTTCGAGGCCTTCCGGAAGAGAAAGAGACGTCAACTTTTCAGACGAAAAAAAGCATTCATCCCCGATTGATACAAGCCCCCCGTCGGCAGAGAAATGTATTTCTTCAAGAGAAGAATTGAAACAGAATGCCTGCGTACCTATATTTTCGACCCCTGCCCCGATAGTAACGGAGCGCAGCCCGGTATCGTTATAAAAGGCCCGGTCGCCAATCGTAACCACGCTGTCAGGCACTACAAAGGAGGTAAGCGCCGAACAATTGGCAAACGCTTCTTCTCCTATAGAAGTGACGTCAGGAATCTCCACATTTGTCAACGCACGACAGTAGTTAAACAAGTTTGCACTGATTTCCGTGACTCCGGAAGGGACGACTACGTTGTTTAGCGTATAACAAGTTTGAAAAGCAGCCTCTCCAATATATACAACCGACTCGGGAATCGTAACAGATGTAAGGCGCGCGCAACCATAAAAGGCACTATCACCTATATACGTTACATTTTCTCCGATGACTATACTTTCAAGAGTAACACTGTTTCGGAAAGCTCCGTCTTCAATGCGAACGACAGGCCTGTTCCGATATGTTTCCCCAACATCAAGCGCACCCGTTGCCGTTCCTGCGCCAATCAAAGCATAGGCGGTGCCATTATTGATGAGTTCGTAAAGGCAGCCGTTTTCGGAAAGTTTTTCAAAATGCAATGATTCTGTCCAATCCGAATCGCGCCAACCGCCGCCCCCCTGGGCTTTTATGCGGATATCGTAGTCTCCGACTTCCAACGAAGAAAGCGGGAAATTTGCACGGCGGGCGACCTGCTCGGTAACTTCTCCGTTTGCGTCAGTCACTTCAACAAGATAACCGTGCGCATTTTCCACAGTGCTCCATGTCAATGCATACAGTTCATCGTCGAGTCCTACATTGCCGGGAACAGGCAACCGACCCAATGAACATGCCGCCGTCGCCACCGAAAAGAATACGAGCAGCAACGCCGCACAAATTGTCGTACAAATTCTCTTCATAAATCTGTCCTTTAACTGTTCTTATGCCTGCTAAACTTCACAGTTTTTCTCGTGTTGGACTTTTGATTTTCCTTTTCTCTGCCGCGCTCTCTGATTATCTCGTGTATCCACTTAAATTTGAACTTACGCACAGCCACGTCAAGTAAGAAAAGAATAATTGCTGAAATAAGCAACACAAGTCTGGGATCGTATTGAAGTTCGATAGATGTTTCAAAATTTTCAAAAATACCTATCGGGTTAAGCAAATCTTCCACAACTTCGCCGTTCCCGTTTGTCGCTAACGTCTGCAGGAAAAGAATAAGTTCAGCCCTGCTTTGCTCAAGCGATAAATCATACTCTCCGGAATAAGAAAATTCTAAATAACTGTTATAGGAACTGATCACATTGCCTTCAGCGTCGCATATTTCGAGCAAAAGATTATATACCCCGCCGTTTTTAATGATAAATGTACAACGGCTATAATTATTTGCATCGCTCAACGCCGTCGTAATATAACAATCTTCCGTAGCTCCTTCGCCGCTGTTGAGAGAAAGCCGGATGCTTCCATCTGCCGATACAATCTGTCCGCGAACATATTGACCTTCCTCCAGTTCTGCAAATATGCTTAAATCATTGATATAGTTGCCTCTGTTTATATTAAACTCGAAGGGCGGAGGTTCAATATCTTCTACCGGCATAACGGCGTTGATCATATTCAAAACAAATTGTCTGCCGTCTACAGAACTCATTAAAGACTGTGACCACTCTGTCCCCGTCAGATCGCACATAAAACTGCCGACCGTCCCTGCGCCGAATTTCCATTGAGCATATAGCGGAACATTGTAGTCTGCCACAAGTACAAGATACTGATTGTCCCGCACCCGGGTACCGAAAAAGCCTCCCATCGTAAAGGTCAATTTACCGTCCGAAATTTCTACGCCGTCATATAAAACAGAATTTGAATCGTATACAATGGGATAAAAGCCATCTTCGTACTCAATGACATCCTTAATTGCGGGAACCGTCAAATCCTGACGCATTTCGTATGCGAGCATATCGGGATCATTTACGTTATGCATTCTGCCACCTGCACGCTGGCAAACGGCTTCCATTTCAGGAATATCATCCGACTCCATATTAACGCCGACAATCGAAAGAGTGATCCCATTATCGACCAAATTATCCACCGCAGCGTTGTATGCTTCTTTATCATTTGAAGCAACTGCCCCGTCTGTAACAACGATGATATGCCGCCTTGCAACATCCCTACGTTCCATCAATGCAGTATTGGCGCGGTTAAGGGAATCGGACAGTCTCGTCCCTCCTCCTGCCGTAATGGAATTGATCGCTCGCGTGATTGTTTGGCCCTGCGTCCAGCTTGTAAGCGGCAAAATGAATTCATACGAATCGTCAAGCGTGATGATACCGACATAATCACGCTCCGTAAGAACGCCCACGCAAGCCTGCGCCCCCACTTTTGCCAAATCCAACTTTATCTGTTCACCACCCTCGACAAAAGGCTCGGTCATGGACCCTGAAGAGTCAATCACCAACATTACGGCGATAGGAGGCGTATAATCAACCGCTTCTACCGGGAGCATTTCCTGATATTTTTCACCGAGCATATCTCCGCGGTTATAAGCATGCGCTTCCCCGTCGGAGTCTTTTCCTCCGACAGTAAGCATACCACCGCCATATTCATTGACATAAGCGTACAAAGCATCCACAAAATCAGGAGACATATCACTATTGGCAATATTGTTCATTATCACCTGATCATACTCACAAAGATCTATGGGATCCGTGGGTATAACTGCCTGCGGATCATGCAAATTGAGTATGTCTACTTCATACCCCCCTTGATCGCGCAACAATGCTGCTAAAGTCTCTGATTCTCCCTCGCTTTGCTCGACTATAAGGACATGGTTGAACTCTTGGAGATAATAATAAGAATAATATATATTATTTTGTTCTATCAGGTCGTTGGCTGATCCAACCTCAAATCTGACTTCGTGTAATCCGTCGCTCTCAAAAACATATGGAACAGTAAATTGACGAAGCCCGGATTCAGTTTCTATAGTCCCAGAATAAACCTCTTCGTCGTTATCATACATGGTAACGGAAACGGATGCCTCATTCGTGCTGTATACGGAATAACGGAGATCAAAACTATCTCCCGTATTAAGATGATAATCGGGATATTCGACCCCCATTACCTGCACATCATCACCGGCTGCTTCATAAGAGCTACCGATATATGCCGTATCGACACTGATACCTCGCGCCACAACAGAACGAATGACAGTAATCGCACTTTCATCCGTTTCTTTGCCATCGGTTACGAGGACGATCTTACCCGTTCCGTTTTCGCTGAACAGCCCGCTCGTATACGTCAAAGCCGCGGCAAGGTCTGTTCCTCCTGTTTCTTTCGGAAGTTCCGCCTCTTGATATCGTTCGTAAATGCTCCCAATATCGTTTGTGAGGGGAACCGCATAAACCTGATCAAACGCAAAAGTTACCACCCCCATACTGAATCCTTCGTACCACATACCCGTTTCCAATGCGGCCAGGACAAACTCATCTCTGTTCTGGGCGGAATCACCGGAAAGCTCTTCCGAATCAGATACATCCACGAGAAGAATAACCTCATTGGTTTCGTTCGGAATTTCATATTGAATATATACTCCTGCGAGTACAGATACACACAATACGCAAGCTATGCAGTGTAAGACCAGCGAAATGATACGATTTCTCGTCCGCCTGTATTTTTTCTTTACTCTGAAAAACAGCAGCAAAGCGATCCCAATCAGCGGGATAATCAGTAGAAGAAGCCAGGGATGTGTGAATTGAATGGGGAAATTAGGCATATTTTGTTCTCCGCCCGCTTTAGAGATTCTCGCGCGATTGCAATATCCACTCGATAAAGAGAAGTGCAACCATCGCCGCGGCAAAATATAAAATCAAATCATCATAATAATTCTCTTCGCCGCCCATTAAATAGGGGTTCCGAAAAGTATCATCTGCAGCCCAAACATTGCTTTCGGATGAAGGTATTTTCACATATATTTCTTCGATAATATCTTCGCCAAAGTCGGTACGCTGTGTAAGCCTGTATGTTCCGGGAATGTTAAGCGTAAGTGTTGCCGGAAATTCATCAAAGGTAACAGAGTTATTCGTTTCCAACGTATTCGTAACAGTAAGCTCTTCCCCTCGCGAATTCAAAGAAATTTCCTCGTATACAGAGAAAGCATTTGACGTAACTGTGGCAGGCATCCAATTTTCGATCAAATTCAAAAATAAGATCACAAAATCGTTGCGCAACGCCAAATCGGAATAATGCAAGCTGAAAGGAGCAATAAGCACCTTATTCGCCCCGTCGTTACGGCACAATAATACGGGCGATGTATCACAACTGAGCAACACCTCATAATTTTCGGTATCATATGAGAGAAGTTGTGTATATCTGGACACACGAATATTTCCCGCCATGATATTATTTAACAGAGGATTATTACTTTCACGAGTCAAATAAATACCGTCAGCCGTAGGACTTCTCTGTATACTACCCAAAGTGATACCTGTCCCTTCAGGAGCGATATCCATATCCCATAAGATTACGATTCCGTCCGACGGCAATTGAGCCGGCATCTCATGCTCGAATATATAAATGTCATATCCCGTAATAGGAGGTTCCCCTCCGCAGTGGATCTCCGTAAGATGAAAATCCCATACGTCTTTCGTCGCCCGATAATATTCAGACAAAGAGCCTATCATCCCCAGAAAAAAGTTATTGGGAAGCGGACTATAATACAGAATATCCACACGTTCGTTCTCTCCCCCATAGACAGCAAACGTATTGTCTAACGAAAAAGAATCGAGCAGTCCGGGAAGAGTAATGATGATTCTTTTGTAAGAATAAAAGCGATCTGAACCAACCACAGGAATAATTTGCTGATTTTCGCTCTGACCTCCGCCGGAAACAGCATTTTGGTTGCGAAAGACAAGGAGAATGGATTGATCGCCGCTGCAAAAGACAGAAGTTTCCAAAGAAACATTATTTTCCACGCCCTCTTCGCTTTCTGCAGCATTTACACCCTGTACAGAAACTTGCACATCAAACTCTCTGTCCTGCCCATAACAAGCGACTTCCACATAAAGTGTGTAATAATTGTCTTCCAATATCGTATAAGCGTTAAGTATACCGGCATTCCACTCCCCCTCCTCGGCAACATTGACGACTGTAACGCCCGAAGGGACATAGGAATATTCGGTATCTGTATAAAGATATATTTCCGCGTTTGCGTTGTCGCTGATAGTTTCTTCACATAACGCCATAGCAGCATCAATATCGGCAGAACCATATGAGCAGCTATCTTCCGTGCGCAACGACTCCAACGAACTTTCCACACTGCCGCGTGATTCAGCCGTTGCCCGTTGTGCTATAACGGAAGGAACGTTCGACGCAAGAAAGATGCTGACGTATCCTCCGGCGTTGAACACTTCGCCGGACAATGCGTCTACCTCATTAACCGCGCGCTGAAAGCGCGTTTGCCCGTCCGTAGAGGCACGCATACTTGCGGAACAGTCGATGATGGCAATGACCTCACGTTCCGTGATCGCCGCGCGCGTAAGAATTGCCGGCTGCGCGAGCGCAAGCGCACACATGACGAGAAAAAGGATCTGACATAAAATCAGCAGCAAATTTCTCAATTTGCTGACAGGAAGCCTTTTCTTTTTCAGTTTTAAGCTGAGCGCCCAGACATATGTGCTGGATATGTATTTCTGCTGATAATTCGGCTTGATAATGTAGATCAGGATCAGTCCCGCAATGGAAAGCAGGCCCAACAAGCCGAGAGGAATCAATAATGTCATGACAATATACCCGTCTTAAAAAGCTCTCCGAACAGCACTCTCTCTATCGCCTCATCTGTCGAAACGGTAATAAAATCCACACTTCTCTTCATACAGAACGACCGTATATCATTAATAAGTCCATTCAGCGCCTCTTCGTATGCTTTGAGAAGCCCGGAATTGATTTTTACTTTTATGTTCCTGGGATCCTCCAATCCTCCGGATTCCGAATCTATCAGGTGTATCCTTCCGTCATAAGCAGGATCTATTTCTTCGGGCGCAAGCACCTGTATGAGCATGACCTGTCTTTGCTTGTAACACAGATAATCAACTGCTTTTCTCCAATCGGAATCAGTGAAAAAGTCAGAGATGATGACTGTTAAACCGTTCTTCGTTCCTGTATCCGGGCAGCCGGAAACGCAGGCTTCGATATCTGTGCTGTCTTCAAAAGCGATCTCTTCCAGACTGCTGACTGCCCGATAAAACGCATTTTTGCCGACGATGGTGCCGAAAGGATTTTCAGAACGGCTCCCGCGCATCAGGTTAATGGAAACTTTATCCATATTATGGACTGCCAAAAAACC
>ERZ1643249.3538-NODE-3538-length-13699-cov-7.464527_pt1 | contig 13699 bp, 12 predicted proteins | sample MGYA00579263_ERZ1643249 | MGnify/ENA primary metagenome ERZ1643249 (study PRJEB29033, sample SAMEA4952264) | chicken gut metagenome | biome: Broiler Chicken; feature: Gastrointestinal Tract; material: Caecum | place: Ireland | collected 2018 | study: Broiler...
TTCGCTCAAAAAGTGGTATTTTGGGCGATTTCGCGGGTGACCCCGAACCTAACACGTTGAAACAGGCTAACATCCGCAATCCCCGCAAGTAATTTGCAAGGATGCCGAAAAACGGCAAGATAAAAAGGGCTTGTCCTCGCAAGAGGACAGGCCCTTTTTGCCCGGCAAGACGAACGCCCGCGCAAAGTTTTTTTGCGCGGGTGTGTGATTTTTGCGGGTCCTTGTGCCGACGGCTTTCGTTCATGTAAAAAAGAGCGCGGCTATCGTTTTTCGGTCATGCTTTTGCGGAACGACAAAGGGGCTTTCGTCCCGATTCGAAAAAAATTCCGCCGCGGAGCGTACGCAGCGGCGGGGTTTTTAACATTTTAATATTTTTGTTTGCGCATCTTTCCGTCTTTCTTGTGGATGGAAATGCTCCCTTCCTGATTTGCGGCGAGCTTCTTTGCGTAGGCGATCGCTTCGGCCTGCGTGTCGAAGAGCTTGATCGCCTTTTCGCCGCCCGCAAATTTTACCTGCCATTTTCCGTCCGCTCGCTTTGCCACGTGATAATTGCGCGTTTTTTCCTCTGCGGATTCCTTTTTCTGCTTTTTTGTCTTATCTTCAGCCATGTTGCTATTCCTCCCGAACTTATTATAACACGTCGAAGGCGGGTTGACAATCGTTGTTATGTTTTTTTCGGAAAATATTGCTTTTTCTGCGAAAGGGGAAAAGACGCCGCCGGCCGTACAGAAAAAACGATTTTTGTAATACGGTTTACATTCGGCGGGAAATGTGTTATAGTATTTTTTGCAAGGGAGAGCCAAAGCCGTTTCTCTGTTTGCGGACAAGCCGCAGAGGGGATGCGTGTTCGGCAGTGCTCCGGTCGGACGACACGTTCAAAATCCGCCGGCCGCTCCCTTGTAAGGCCGAAAGGCAAACGCGGGCGGGTTCAGCGCACAAACCCGGAAAGTCCGCAGATCAGAAAGGTCTTGATGATGTTTGCGAGCGCCTCGGGAGTCTCCCGCTCCTCGCCTTTTTCTATCCAGCAGTGGATATTGCTGTTAAAGCTCGCCTGAATGAAATCCACGATGTATTGTTTATCGATGTTTTCGTCCGGTTTTCCTTCCTCCGTCCACTTTTTGATGAGGGTTCGGTTCAGCTCGTCTGTGATCTGCTTTGGCCAGCGCGAGGTGATGCCGCGCTCGAGTACGCACACACGGTAGAGCTCGAGGTTGTTTTTTATGAGGAGCACAAGGTTGAGGATCGCCTGCGTGATCTCATCCTGTTTTTCAATGGAGAGGTTGGTCACTTCGCGAAGGTTCGCGGAGGCGAGCAGGTTTTCGCCGATCTCGTCCAGAAGGGCATAGATGTCCTCGTAATGCGCGTAAAAGGTGGGGCGGCTGATTTCCGCCGCCGAACAGATGTCCGCGATCGTGATTTTCTGGATGGGTTTCTTTTTTAAAAGCGTTTGAAATGCGTCGCGGATCACCATCTTCGTGTATTTTGTGCGGTGGTCCGTCTTCTTTTCTTTCATCTCTTTCATAAAATAATTTTCCTTGTTTCTTTTCGATCGCATTCGATCTGTAAAATATGTTACAGATTAAAATAAATTGACATTTGACTTTTTTCTTACAAGAGGCAATAATTATAATAGAAGGTTGCGCGGATGTCAAGGCGTAAGGACAAATATTTTTCCGCAAAAGGGAGGGCGCAATGAGTCATTACATTGATCTTACGGATGTATCAAAGATCTACAAGATGGGCGAGGTGGAGATCCGCGCGCTCGACAAGATGAATTTTTATCTTGAAAAAGGGGAGTTCGTGCTCGTCGTCGGATCGAGCGGCGCGGGCAAGACCACCGTTTTGAACATACTCGGCGGAATGGACGTCGCGACGGAGGGAAAGGTCGTCGTGGACGGACAGGAGATCAGTGCATTGCGCGGCAAAAAGCTGGTGCGATACCGCCGCGAAGAAGTGGGGTTCGTCTTTCAGTTCTACAACCTGATGCAAAACCTCACGGCGCTGGAGAACGTCGAGCTCGCGCTGCAGATCAGCAAAAAACCGCTGGACGCAAAGACGGTGCTGGAAGAAGTGGGGCTCTCCGATCGCATGGACAACTTTCCCTCGCAGCTTTCGGGCGGCGAACAGCAGCGCGTTGCGATCGCGCGCGCCCTCGCAAAAAATCCGAAACTTCTTCTCTGCGACGAGCCGACGGGCGCGCTCGACTATGTCACGGGCAAGGCGGTGCTCAAACTGCTCCGGGACTCGTGCAGGGAGCGCAATATGACGGTCATCATCATCACGCACAACAGCGCATTGACGCCGATGGCGGACCGTGTCATCCGCGTGCGCAACGGGCAGGCGATAGAGAACGTGACAAACCCCGCTCCCGTTCCCGTGGAGCAGATCGAATGGTAGAATGGTAGAGGAAGCAAGGGCATGAGACCGCTTTTCAAGGACTTTTTCAGGGGCTTGCTAAAAAACAAGGGCAAGTTCATCTCCGTTTTTTTCATTATACTTCTCGGCGCGGCGTTCTTTTCGGGTCTGCGCTCCAGCCGCGGCGACATGCTTCTCTCGGCAGAGAAATACTACGACGCCTCCGTGCTGATGGACTACCGCATTGTCGGCACGGCGGGGCTGACGGACGCAGACCTTGCCGATCTCAACGCGCTTTCCGAGATCGCGAACGCAGAGGGCGGCTACTCTCTTGACGTCGTGTGCGAGGCGGAGGACCGCCGCTCTGTCAAACTGATCTCCCTTTCCGATTCGATCAACATCCCCACGGTCACGGAGGGAAGGCTTCCTTCAAACGCCGGGGAGTGCCTCGTCGACGTGCTTCTGACCGAGATGGACGATTACAAGATCGGCGACACCATCTCCTTTACGACGGACGACGGGAGTGCGCTTGCCGGGCTCACGACGACGCAGTTCACCATTTCGGGGTTTGCGGACCTTCCGCAGTACATGGACCTGATGCGCGGCACGGGCACGGTCGGGAACGGCGAGATCGACGGCTTCGTGCTCCTGCAACCCGAGGCGTTCGATCTCGGCTATTACACCGAGATCCGCATCGAGCTTGCGGGTGCGAAGGAGCTGGACAGTTTCCGCTCCGAATACGACGAGCTCGCAGACAAGGCGCTCGAAAAGATCGAGGGGCTTGCCGACTCCGCCTGCGAGCGGCGCTATGACGAACTTCTGGACGCGCTTGCCGCGCAGTTCGGCGGCGTCATCCCGCCCGGAATGGAATCGCTCGTGCCCACGCCGCAGTGGTACGTTCTGGGACGAGACTCCATCCAGTCTTACGTCAATTTTGAAAACGACGCCGAGCGCATCGCGAGCCTCGGGCAGCTTCTTCCCGTCATCTTCTTTCTGGTCGCGGCGCTCGTCAGCCTGACGGCAATGACGCGAATGGTGGAAGAGGAGCGCCAGCAGATCGGAACGCTCAAGGCGCTCGGCAGCGGCGACGGATTCATTCTCTTGCGCTATCTGTGTTACGCGCTCCTGCCCACGCTTACGGGGTCGGTGCTCGGCGTTCTGATCGGCGAAAAGTTCTTCCCGTTCGTCATCATGAACACATACACCCTGTTGTATGCGGGCCTGCATTCTTTCGTTTTGCCGTACGATCTTTTGCAGGGCGGGATCGCGGTCGCCGCAAGCGTGTTGTGCACGGGGCTTGCGACTTTCTTTGCCTGTTTCCGCATTTCGCGCGAGTGTCCCGCGCAGATCATGCGCCCCGAGGCGCCGAAGCCGGGAAAACGCGTGCTCATGGAGCGCATCCCGTTCTTGTGGAAGCGGCTCAGCTTTACGCAAAAGTCCACCGTGCGCAACATGTTCCGAAATAAAAAGCGCTTTTTCATGACCATCATCGGCGTTGCGGGATGCATGGGCCTCATCCTCGTGGGACTCGGCCTGCATGACTCCATCATGGTCGTTGCAGACCTTCAATTCACCGAGATCACCCACTACGAGGCGACGGTCGCCGTCGTCGAGACGCTCTCCGACGAGGAGCGCGAACAGCTTGTCTCGGACATCTCGGAGCGGGACGGAGTCACGACCTTCGTGATCAGTCAGAAATCGGTCGAGGCGGAGGGTGCGGGCGGTATTCAGACGCTCACGCTCAGCGTGCCGCAGAGCATGGACGGGATGGAGGACTTCTTCACTTTCCGCTCTCGCGTCGGCAAAAAGGCGGTCGCACTGACGGACGAGGGTGCGATCCTCAGCGAAAAGACCGCGCGTTCTCTCGGCGTCTCTGCGGGGGATGAGGTCACCTTCCGCAACGGCGATGCGGGATATGTCTCCGTTACAGTGACCGCGATCTACGAAAACTACATCGGGCATTACCTGTTCCTGACCCCCGCGGCTTATGAACAGGTGTGCGGCGAAGCGCCTTCCTACAATATGGTTCTCCTGCGCTATGCGGACGATTCGGACGAGTTTCAAGACGATCTCGGCGCATTTCTGCTCGCACAGACGGGCGTGCAGGGCATCTCCTTCACCTCCACGACGGTGGACTGGGCGGACGACACGCTTTCGTCGCTCAACACGATCGTGCTCATCGTTCTCGGTACGGCGGCGCTCCTTGCATTTGTTGTCCTGTACAATCTCAACAGCATCAACATTGCCGAGCGCAAGCGCGAACTCGCTACGCTGAAGGTGCTCGGGTTCTTTGATCCCGAAGTGGCGGCATACGTCTATAAGGAGAACGTTCTGCTCACCCTGATCGGCATCGTGTTGGGTATCGGCGTCGGCATCCTCCTGCACCAGTACGTCATCCGTTCCATCGAGGTGGATCTGATCATGTTCGGCAGGAGCATCGCGCTTGTCAGCTATTTTATCGGCGCGGCGCTTACTCTGGCGTTTTCCATGATCATCAATCTCGCGATGTACCGCGGACTGCAGCGCATCGACATGATCGAATCGCTCAAGAGTATAGAATGATGCAATTTTTAAAATACGTATTAAAAAACATGCGCCCCGCATTTGCGGGGCGCAATCCTTTCGGACAGGAGTTTTCACGAAAAAAGCCGACCGTTGCGGTCGGCTCAGCCTTTTATTTTTTGCCGTTCCAGCAATAGGTGCAGAACTTGCAGGAGGGCAGGCCGGTAGAGTCAAGCATGTCATCGAGACGGTGGTAGAGCAGAGAGGTAAAGCGGAGCTCCTTTCGGATGCTCTCGACCATCGCGGCATATTCGGGGGAGTCCGGATCGGAATATTTGGCGAGATTTTTCGCGGCGTTCTCTTCGCCCTCGAACTCGACGATCTTTCTGCGCGCGATCAGTTCCATCTCGGAAGTCGAGCGCGAGAAATTCAGATAGGGGCAGCCGTAGAGCAGGGGCGGGCAGGCGAGGCGGATGTGCAGTTCCTTGGCGCCCGTGCCGTATAGGAAGCTCGCGGTCCCGCGCATCTGCGTGCCGCGGACGAGCGAGTCGTCGATGAGAACGAGCCTTTTGCCCCGGATCATCTCCTCGATGGGAATGAGCTTCATGTGTGCGATCAGGTCGCGCCGCGTCTGGTTTTGCGGCATGAAGGAGCGCGGCCAGGTCGGCGTATATTTGACAAAGGGGCGTGCGAGCGGGATCTTGGACTGGTTTGCGTATCCCACGGCATGCGCAGTGCCCGAATCGGGAAGTCCCGCGACGCAATCGGCGGGTACTCCGTCACGCTCTGCCAGTTTCGCTCCGCATTTGTAGCGCATATCCTCGACATTGAGCCCTTCATATGATGAGGCGGGGTATCCGTAATAGACCCACAGGAAGGTGCAGATCTTGGTCTCGCCGTAGGCGGGGACGAGTACCTGTGCGCCTTCGGGTGTGATGAAGTCGATTTCGCCGGGGCCGAGTTCCTTGCTGCGTTCGTATCCGAGATTGAGGAAGGCGAACGACTCGAAGGAGATACAGCAGGAGTCCTCTTTTTTTCCGACTACGATGGGAGTGCGGCCCTGTCTGTCGCGCGCGGCGTAGATGCCCTTCGGCGTGAGGATAAGGATGGACATGGAGCCGTCGATCTCGCTCTGCGCATAGCGGATGCCCTCTTCGATGGAGGTGCCGCGGTTGATGAGGGAAGCGATGAGCTCGGTCGCGTTGATGCTTCCGCCGCTCATCTCGAGGAAGTGCGTCGTGCCCTGGTCAAAGGATTTTTTCACGAGCGCGTCGAGGTTGTTGATGCGCCCGATGGTCGTGATGGCAAAGTTTCCGAGATGGGAACGCACGAGCAGGGGCTGGGGTTCGCTGTCAGAGATACATCCGATGCCGACGTTTCCGCTCATCTCCTCAAAATCGCGCTCGAATTTGGTGCGAAAAGGGGAGTTTTCGATGTTGTGGATGGCGCGGTTGAATCCGCTCTCGCCGTAAACGGCCATGCCGCCGCGCCTCGTGCCGAGGTGGGAGTGGTAGTCCGTGCCGAAAAACAGGTCGAACACGCAATCTTTTTTCGAAGCTACGCCAAAAAATCCGCTCAATGTTTTGCCTCCGTGTGAGAAATTCCGTTTGTTCGTACCCATCAAGTATAACACAAAATGCGGACAAAGTCAGCCATTCGGGCGCGGAAGGCAAAATTTTTTTTGAATTTGTATATTTGTTCATTTTGATGTGTTTTTTACACCATGCGCAAGGGGAAACTTTCTCTTGCTCGTGCCGAGGACTTGCAATTTTTAGAAAAATCATGTAAAATAGAGAGGAATGCGGACGTGGCGGAATTGGCAGACGCGCCGGACTTAGGATCCGGAGGGCAACCGTGCAGGTTCAAGTCCTGTCGTCCGCACCAAGATAAAAAGTCGACATTTTCTGAAAACAGAAAGTGTCGACTTTTCTTTATGTAAAAAATATGTTAAAATGAAACAAAAGAGGGGAAATAAAAGTTAATTATACAAAGCAAGTAAGAGAGTATTGTGGAAAGCACAGTAAAGGATTAATAGATATTTCAGTTGTTCGTAATACCGTATTTGCGGATATTCCTTATAAAACATTATTGAAAATCTTTAACCGACTTGAAGAAGAAGGAATCGTGAAAACTGTTTCAAAAGGTGTTTACAGTATTGGCAAGAAGAAAATTGATGAGCGAAAGATACTTTCCGAATATACAAGTAACGGAAAAGGAATGATTGTCGGTTATGCGCTGTTTAATAAAATAGGATTGACGCTTCATCAAGATGAACAGATAGTAATTTATACTAATGTTATTACAACAAAACAAAAAAGTATTGGCAATTTGTTATTAAAGAAAGTCGATTTAATATTTACGGATGAGATTATCGATTTAGTTTCATTACTTGAAATTCTTGATATCGGCTTTAGTATTCGAGGTGGAGATTATTTAACTTACAGGAATGTTGTAGAACTTTTAGCTAAAACATATACAGACGACAACTTCAAACAAGTAATAGGTGCTGTACACTATAAATATTCGACAATAGTAAAATTAAATGAATTGTTGAATAGATTGAATATAAACAATCTTTGCATGGATTTATATCAATAACTTATCTATCAGAGGGAGAAAATGTTTACGCGTAATCACTATATACAAAAACGTTTATTAAAGAATTTTGCGATAAGAGCAAATAATGGTAAATATAAAATTTGTGTGCTCGATTTAATAAAATTTGCGGTGAATTATCAAAATACTGAAAGTGCATTTTATGAGAATAATCTTTACGATGTTCATTACGGGAGCAATACAAAGGAATTGGAAATTAAGTTCAATGAAATTATAGAAAGACCTATGGTTGAGTTGCTTGATAGAATTTGCAATTCTACAGAAGAAGTTGTGTTTACGCGCAAAGAACTTATTACTATAAAAAAATACTTTCTTTTACAACATTATCGTTCACCAAAAAATAAAACAAATTATACTTTACCGCGACAGGGCTTTAAATTAAGTCAATTCAATATAGAAGAAGGGGAATCAGAAGAAGATTTTTGGAAAAGAGAAATGCTTACGATTTTAGATAGTAAATGGAGCGATCTTATCAAATCTGAAATGGTAGGTGTTAGAAAACACGCTATAGATACAAATTCCTCGTTTATGATGATCATAAAATCGGATGGTGAATTCTGCATAAATGATATTGGCTATGTCACAGAACGAATTCCGGTTAAAATATTAAAAGATAAAGAGCAGGATTATATCAAAGCAGCAAAAGAAATAGGTAAAAAACTATATGGAAGAGATAATTTTGATGAAGCGGCTCGTGTAGAAATTGCAAATCAAAATAGTTATCTTGATAATTTTGAATTATATCCTATATCTTCAAATTGTGCTATATTATTTGTTTCACCTATATGGAAAGCGGCGTTATTAGAACCGCATATTATCACTGAAATGAACTTGTTTTCTCCAATTCTTTTGAAGTATCTTATTTTGCCTAAAAACGAATATGTCAATTTTAATAAAATGAAAAAACAAGAAGATATACCGAAGTATATGGACGAAGAAGATAGGTTCAGATATAAAATTCAAAAAATCACGGATGAAGAAACTATTTATTTAAACACGCTTACAATGAATGAAGCTTTTTGCTATATTGGAGTGAAGACACCAAAGGCATTTATTCCATCTGTGAGAAGGTATAACTACTTAATGTCAATCGGAGAAAAGAATATACATCATAATTATAATGGCTTTGCCGAGCTACTTTCAAAAGTATAAGATAATTTGTATGTGGAGAAAAAATCGGTTGTGTTAATTGATAGGAGGGAGGGAATGAAAAACAATGAATTTATATTGGATCAAGGAATATGGTACAAAGGATTTTGCAATGAAGAAGAAATTAAGAGAATTTTGAATCCTCAAACGCCAAAAGATTATTTGCTACAAATGAGAGCTAATATAGTTACCGAGAGTACTAGATTATATCGAGTTTATTTAAATAAAGCGCACTATTTTAAACTGTGGTCATTTGAAAAATCATTTGTGGAATTACATTATTTAAGCGTGTTGGATCATTTATCTGATGAAGATAGGTTCCGGTGTCACGACATAACATTCGGGGATATTTTTTCAAATGATGTAAATGGATATGCTGAAAAAAATATGAAATGGGGTAGACTAATCTATATTAATGAAAGTCTTCAGTTTTTTATGAAATTTTGCAATTTAGCATTGCTTGATTTTAAAATAGATATTCCCCCTAAAATTAGATTTAACGCGCTAAGAATAGCCATAAGAACAATCATGAAAACTGAAGCGTTAGATTTTTTTCTTGATCCTCGAGGGATTGTTCCTAAAGACGTCGGAGAGAGAATGTTACAACCTATTAAATATGAGTTGCAATATATTGCTGGTCATGAATTCTCTCATCATTTGTGTGGTCATTTAGATGATAGCAATTTATCAAATAGAGCTGTTTTATCTTTAGAGGGCAAAACATATTTTGCAAAAGTGTACAATCCTTTACAAAAACAGGAATTTGAAGCGGATTTACAATCTATTATTAAACCTCAATATAATAAAACAGAAAGGGATCGGCTTTTATTTGGCGCATTGCTATGGTTTACATCTCTAGAGTTAGCTGAAGTCGCGCAAAATTTTACATGTCCAGAATCGGGATTTGGTTATAAAACACATCCGACAGCTCAAGAAAGATATGATACGTTATTGAATAACATAAAGTTTATTGATAAAAATTATAACAAAACTATTAAATTAATAAGAGAAAGATTTAATATATTAAAAGATTGCTTGCAAGAAGATATGTCTGTAAACTTTGAGGAATATGAAAAATATGGATCAGCTTATCTAGATGTGCCAAATACTAAGTGGCGCGGTAAAGAATTGATAGATAGAATAGACTATTAATAAATAAATGTAAGCATTGCTTTTTTGTAAAGTCAAACGGAGAATAAAGTTATATCTCGCGCCTTTCTTCATGTTCAGACTGTGGTTATTTACGCCTCAGTAAACTATTTCTTCCTCGCATTTGAAAGTGCACAATCCTTAACCCTTTTGCTCGGTTTGTAGGGTAGCATTTTTATCCACTAAACCCAAAATATAGCCTGGTTATAGCTCCGGGCTATATTTTTATTTAGTTATAAAATTCTTTATTTTAGCTTTTACATATTTAAAATCATAAAACAGATAAGAGCGTTCCGTTTTGGATTGATAAAACAGAAAAAACAGAGAGGGAAAAATCAATGGATTTTGAAGAACTGTCGCAAGAGTTGCAGCAAACTTTTTTAAACCTTTATAAAGAACATATACAAGCCTGTAAAAGTATTTTGGAGAAAGATCGGTGTCTTGCTCCCATGTTGCGCATAAAATGCGCATCTGACCCTGAACTCATCTCTTTACAGTCGGTGGACGGCAAAGTCGACTTTTTAAAGTTGGTCGAAAAGACAAAAGAAATTTTAAATTCTCGATCGTTTGATACGGCATTGTTGTCTTACAGTTCTTCCAATGTGCTAAAGGAATCAGAAGCAGTGGTGACCTATCTTTTTGACAAAACCGGAGTTGGTGTTTTATATTATACGGCATACCATTTCAGCGGTTTTTTCAAGAAGAAAGTTGTTTTTGACAAACATCTTCTCGGCGATGTTATCGCCGACGCCTTATAAACTCAGTTAGGTGATTTGACTTTTCCTTTTGCCGGGGAACAGTATTTTATATTTTGAATCCTCGTCGCCGCAAGGCGTACTTGGCAACGGGCCGCGACTTATCGCGGCTCGTTTGGTTGATCGCCTGCGGCTTCTTTTTTTCCGAAAATCTCGGGCATGACTAAGACCCTGCTTATTCCGCAAGGCGGACTTTACGGGCGGGTCAGGATCTCGCCCGATACGTTTGCTTGTAAAAAGACGTCCGCCCCGCGCCGATCTTGTATTCGGCGCGGGGCGGAAAAGTGCAGGCAGTTACTGCGTCAGCATTTGTACAACCAGGATGATCGCGACGGTCAGCGCGATGAGACTTGCGACGGCGATCAGGATGGCGAAAATGTTCGCCGCACGGTCTTCTTTGTTTTTCAGGGCAACTGCGGAAATGATGATCGTTGCGATTTGTGCGACGACGCCCTGCATGAAAAAGATAAACCCGAAGACGGCACAGACGGGGATGGCGACAAGCCCGAGGATGCCGACGATGATGTTGATCTCGAACACCGTGCCGTAGTTGGTCGCGAGCCAATAAGCGCCGAACGCGCAGAGCGCGGCAAGAATCATGGCGACGATGTGCCATACGGCATAGACGGCGCGTTTGCCGCCGCTTGCGCTGCCGAGTACGCTCAGGTGGTGCAGGAAACGGAACAATTCTCTCATCTTCGATACTCTCCCATATTTTATATATAAACAGTATAACATCTATATATAAACAGTATAACATCACAAAAAAATATTGTCAAGATGTTGAACAATTTTCTATGCAAAGAAGAGCGCGGAAAAAGGGGCGAGCGCACAAAAAAGTTCATTCAAATGTTTGACAAAGGCGGGCGAAAATGCTAAAATATGAGATGCGACTGTGGGCGTAATTCTTTTTTTATGCCCTTTTGTCGAAAAAGATCAAGCTTCTTAAATTGCGTAAGGGCAATTTTAAGATAAATTTCCATTCTTACAAGGAGGTAAAAAATGCCTACAATCAACCAGCTCATCAAGCACGGCAGAGAGCGTCGCGTCGAGAAGAGCAAGACCCCGATCATGGGCGCATGCCCGCAGAAGAGAGGTGTCTGCCTTTCCGTTTCGACCACGTCTCCTAAAAAGCCGAACTCCGCACTGCGCAAGATCGCGAGGGTCCGCTTGACGAACAAACAGGAAGGTACCGTTTACATTCCCGGCGAAGGTCACAACCTCAACGAGCACAGCTCCGTCCTCATTCGCGGCGGCCGTGTGCGCGATCTCCCCGGTGTGCGTTACCACATCATTCGCGGCGCGCTCGATACCGCAGGCGTTGCGAAGAGAAAACAGGCCCGCTCCAAATACGGCGCAAAACGTCCTAAGTAATTTTCGGAGCAAAGCGGTAAAATCCGCGAAGCACATCCTACTTGTCGGTAATTTATCTTAAAAGATACCCGATACAAAGTAGGCAGTATGCCGCAAGGCAGAAGATTCGCTACTTTTCTCCCGTGCGGAGAGAGCAAGCGATAGCTGTACTAAGGGTATTTCGCCCTTACAAAAACAATAATTTAAGGAGGATACAATCATGCCCAGGAGAGGCAATGTTCCCAAGAGAGACGTTCTGCCCGATCCCGTATACGGCAGCAAGGTCGTCGCGAAGCTGATCAATCAGATCATGCTGGACGGCAACAAGGCTACGGCGCAGAAGATCGTTTACGATGCTTTCGACATGATGAAAGAGAAGCTCAACCAGGAGCCTCTGGAAATATTCAACCAGGCGATGGCAAACGTCATGCCTGTTCTCGAGGTCAAGGCGCGCCGCGTCGGCGGTGCGAACTACCAGGTCCCGATCGAGATCCGCCCCGAGAGACGCCAGACGCTGGCGATCCGCTGGATCGTGATCAACACCAGGAAGAGGAGCGAACGCGAGATGAGCAAGAAGCTCGCCGCCGAGCTCATGGACGCCTTCAACAACACGGGCGGCTCTGTCAAGAAGAAGGAAGATACCCATCGTATGGCAGAGGCGAACAAGGCGTTCGCGCATTTCAGATTTTAACGGAAGGAGTAGAATATGCCCAGACAATTCGGTCTTGACGTTACAAGAAATATCGGTATCATGGCGCACATCGACGCGGGTAAAACGACGACTACCGAGCGTATCCTGTTCTACACGGGCAAGACGCACAAGCTCGGCGAGACCCACGAAGGCGCTGCGACCATGGACTGGATGGTGCAGGAGCAGGAGCGCGGCATCACCATCACTTCCGCCGCAACGACCTGCACCTGGAAAGGTCACAGGATCAACATCATCGACACCCCGGGCCACGTGGACTTCACCGTGGAAGTGGAGCGCTCCCTGCGCGTCCTCGACGGCGCCGTCGCTACGTTCTGCGCGAAGGGCGGCGTTGAGCCGCAGTCCGAGACGGTTTGGCGCCAGGCGGATAAATACAGAGTTCCCCGCATCGCGTATGTCAACAAAATGGACATCAACGGCGCGAACTTCGACAATGCCGTCAAAATGATGCGTGAGCGCCTCGGCGCGCGCGCGATCCGCATTCAGCTCCCCATCGGCAAGGAAGACACCTTCAAGGGCATCGTCGACCTCGTCAACATGAACGCGGAAGTCTATAAAGACGACCTCGGCAAGGAGTATGAGAAGACGGAGATCCCCGCCGACATGATGGAGGACGCGAAGAAATACCGCGCCGAACTCGTGGAAGCGGTCGCCGAACAGGACGACGAGCTGATGGAGAAGTACTTCGAGGACGGCGATCTGTCCCTCGAGGACCTCAAAAAGGGCCTGCGCAAGGCGACCATCGCGATGGCGGTCACGCCCGTTCTCTGCGGCTCTTCCTACCGCAACAAGGGCGTTCAGTTCCTTCTGGACGCGATCGTGGATTATCTCCCTTCGCCTCTGGACGTCGATCACGTCCGCGGCATCAACCCCGACACGGGCGAAGAAGAGGAGAGAAAGACTTCCGATGAAGAACCGTTTGCAGGTCTTGCGTTCAAGATCGCGGCGGATCCGTTCGTCGGCAAACTCGCATTCTTCCGCGCTTATTCGGGCGTGCTGGAAGCGGGCTCCTACGTCTACAACAGCACCAAGCAGAAGAAAGAGCGCATCGGGCGCCTCCTGCAGATGCATGCAAACCACCGCGAAGACATCGAAGAGATTTATTCCGGCG